>WNFN01261850.1_pt1 | contig 18148 bp, 14 predicted proteins | sample 5400161 | NCBI WGS metagenome assembly WNFN01 (sample SAMN13153353, study PRJNA577476) | soil metagenome | isolation source: 80 cm saprolite on Douglas fir-dominated hillslope | place: USA:California | collected 2013-09-17 | reverse complement strand
CGGGTACAATCGCCGAGATCAGTCTGAATCTTCAGCAGCGTGTCGTCCGGGATTCTGTTCATGGCCTCGAATAGCGAAGGGCCTGAAGCAGCGGGAAACACGTCGAGTCTTGGCGGCGCTGGCCGTGTCTCAACGATTGGCTTTACAGGCTGCGGTTTCTGCACAGGTTTCGGCAAAGGGATTTCCTCGGGGAGACTCGCAAGTTGCTGCGGATAGCGGTCGAAATAGAAGAGCTGGATTCCGATGTCTTGATAAAACGTCAATCGCTTGGTGAGTTTCTCTTGAAGAGCTTCAGGGATGCGCTCGGCCATGGGTTCAGACGGCGGAGCGTTGCGCGGTTCGCGAGGTGGAGCGCAGGCGCACAACTTCATCGAGAATGCGCTGCGCGACTTCGCTCTTGCTCATGCGCGGCAGCGCGAGGTCGCGGCCATCGCGCGCGAACAGCGTGACGACGTTGGTATCGTGGTCAAAACCGGAGCCTTCCGCGGTGACATCGTTAGCGACCATCAAGTCGGCATTCTTGGCGGCGAGTTTCTGGCGCGCGTTTTCCGCGACGTGGTCCGTTTCGGCGGCAAAGCCGACGATGAATCGCTGGCCTTTGTTTCGCGCCACCGATGCGAGGATATCGGGAGTGGGCTCAAGCGGGATTGTCGTGGATTCATTGTTGCGCTTGATTTTCTGCCCGCTGGGTTCGGCGGGACGATAGTCCGCAACGGCGGCGGCGAAAATCGCGATGGAGCAGCCCGCAACTTTTTCCAGAACAACGCGATGCATGTCTTGCGCGCTTTGCACGTCAATGCGCTCGACGCCCGAGGGCACATCGAGCGAAGTGGGTCCACTCACCAGAATTACGTGCGCCCCGCGGCGCGCTGCAGCCTCGGCAACGGCGTAGCCCATCTTGCCGGAGGAGCGATTGGTCAGATAGCGCACAGGATCCACGTTTTCCCGGGTCGGACCGGCGGTGACCAGCACCGTCTCTCCGGCCAGGTCGCGCACGGCGTGCAGCGCTTCGTGCACGGCGGCGACGATCGCTTCCTGCCCCGCGAGCCGGCCCGCGCCGGTCATGCCGCAGGCGAGATAGCCTTCGTCGGGATCGACAATCTTGACGCCGCGCGCGCGCAGCATTTCGACATTTTCTTGCGTGGCGGCGTGATTCCACATATTTACGTTCATTGCCGGGGCTACAACCACGGGCGCGGTGCTCGCAAGGTACAGCGTCGTCAGAAAATCATCGGCGATGCCGCGCGCGAACTTTGCGAGGATGTCAGCGGTAGCGGGCGCGACCAAGAGCAGGTCGGTGCGCTGCGCGACGGCGATGTGCTCGATGGCGCTTTCGAGGTTGGCTTCGCCGCCGGATTCGGCGAAAAGATCGGTGATGACTTTTTGGCCGGTCAACGCGGCGAAGGTCAGCGGGGTGATGAACTCGCGCGCGCCGCGCGTCATCACCACCTGCACGCTGAAGCCGTCTTGTTGCAGGCGGCGCACGAGTTCCGCGGCCTTGTAAGCCGCCACTCCGCCGGTGACGCCGAGGGTGATTCGCATTTGCGTCAGATTCGGGCGCCCCCTGCAACGCCCGTACTGCTAAGAAAAAGATTTAACACAGAGGACACAGAGAGGGCACAGAGGTCGCAGAGAAGAGACGATTTGAGACGCGCGCCCATTGACTCTACTTGCGGCGCTTGTTGCCGTCTTTGTCTTCGTCGATCGATGGCGGTTCGACGAAGTCGTATTCTATCAGGCCGTTCTCGAGTTCTTCACACGCGATGCGCGTGGCTTTCAGCGTTCTGGGATTCTCGAGCAGCGGCGGCGCGCCCGCCATGATCTGGCGCGCGCGGCGCGCCGCAAGCACAACGTAAGCAAACTGGCTCTCCGGAGCTTTCGTCAGCACAGTCATCATCTAGTCTTTCCCTCCAAACGATGCCAGAAGTGTTTCGACTCGCGGGCGCCGCCGAATGCTGGAGCAGCGCAGCGCGATCACAATGGCCTGCGACTCGCGGCCGGCACGCTCGACGTCGTCATTCACCACGCAATAATCGTACTTGCCGAATTCCGCAATCTCGTCACGGGCTCTTGCGAGCCGGCGCTTGATTTCCTCGCCCGAATCCTGACCGCGGCTGCGCAGTCGGCGTTCCAATTCCCCGCGCGAAGGCGGCAAAATAAAAATCGCCACGGACTCCGGAAGCTTCTGCTTCACCTGCGCGGCGCCTTGCACGTCGATTTCCAGCACAAGGTCGAGACCTTTTTTTCGCGATTCCTCCAACCACTTTTTCGGAGTGCCGTAGGAATGTTTGCCAAAGACACGCGCATACTCCAGGAACTCACCGCGCTGGACCATAGCCTCGAATTCCGCGTCAGTAACAAAATCATAACACTTCCCGCTGGCCTCGGTCGCGCGGCGCGGCCTTGTGGTACACGAAACCGAAGGCATCGTTCCGGGCAGCTCCAAAATTTTCTGCACCAGAGTCGACTTCCCCGAGCCGGATGGGCCGGACACGATCAGCAGCAGCGGTGCAATCTCGTTCGCCGCAGTCATTCGATGTTCTGCACCTGTTCGCGCAGCTTTTCGATCTCCGCGCGAATTTCCAGGGACAAACCGGTGATGGCCAGCGCTTCGGCCTCGACGCCGGGGGTTTTCGAGAGCATGGTATTGGCTTCGCGGTGCATCTCCTGCAGCAGAAAATCCAGTTTCTTGCCAAGCTCGCCGGCGCCATCGAGAAGTTTCGCGAACTGTTGCAGATGGCTGCGCAGGCGATCGAGTTCTTCGCTGATGTCGCTGCGCTCGGCGAGCAGCGCGGCTTCTTGTGCGAGGCGCGCGGGCTCGATGCCGGTGCCGTTCAGGAGTTCCTTGAGACGCGTTTGCAGGCGGCGCGCAAAAGCGGGTGTCAGTGCCTTGGCGAGATCGCGAACCTGGTCGGCTTGTTGGCCGATGCGCGCCACGCGCGTGCGCAATTCTTCCGCGAGGTGGCGGCCTTCGGCATGACGCATGTCATCGAGCTTGAGCAAAGCCTCGCGCAAGCAAGCGTCCAGCGCCTCGCCAAGCTGATCCTGTTCTTCGTCGGTTTCCGGCAGCGGTGGCGCGAGTCCTCCGATTACGCCGGGCAAGCGCAAGAGAGACACTACGTCCAGACCCGCGTCGCTTCCCAACTGGCGGCGGAGCTCTTCGGCGGAGTGCGCGTAGGCTTGCAGCAAGTCGCGGTTGACCTGGACGGGCACGGCCGCTCCGGGCTGCACGTTGACGTTGACGTCGATATGCCCGCGATGAATTCGCTCGCGCACGATCTGGCGCAGGCGCAACTCGTAAACGTCGAAGCCCTCGGGCAAACGGAAGCGCACATCCAGAAAGCGGTGGTTGACGCTTTTCACGCTGACGCGGATGGCCCAGCCGTTTTGCTCGCCGCGCGCTTGCGCGTAGCCGGTCATGGACACGCATTCCGCTTTATTCCCGGCAGTTTGGCTGGCGTGCGCGGAGGCTTTTTGGCTCATAAGGGTTCACTCGCCCGGGAACTATTTTGCTGGATGTTTTGCGCCGGCGCCAACACGTCGTCGTCCGCGAACTGCAGATCGTGCAAGCGGGCGTATGTTCCGCCGCGAGCCATCAATTCGGAGTGCGTTCCGCGCTCGCGGATCTGGCCATCTTCCAGCACAAGAATAATGTCCGCGCGACGAATGGTAGCCAAACGGTGCGCGATGACAAAGGTGGTGCGCCCAACCATCAAATTGCCCAGCGCGCGCTGCACGTTCGTCTCCGACTCGGCATCGAGTTCAGAGGTGGCTTCATCGAGAATGAGGATGGGCGAATTTTTCAGAATGGCGCGGGCGATGGCGATGCGTTGGCGCTGGCCGCCGCTGAGCCGAGTGCCGCGCTCACCGATCACGGTGTGGTAACGCTGCGGCAATTCCATGATGAAATCGTGGGCCAAGGCCGCTTTTGCGGCGTCAATCACGCGCTGCTCGGAAATATCCTTCAAGCCGTAGCTGATGTTGTTCCACACCGTATCGTGGAACAATATATTTTCCTGTGTGACCATGGCAATCTGCTCGCGCAGGGATTTGATAGTGACACCGCTGATGTCCACGCCGTCGATACGAACGGAGCCGGAGGTGGCCTCGTATAAACGCGGCAGCAGATTGACCAAAGTCGTTTTTCCCGCACCGCTCGAACCGACCAAGGCGATCACTTCTCCGCGGCGCGCGCGAATGCGAATGCCCTGCAGGATCACTGCGTCGTCGCGGCCGTAGGAAAAGCTCACGTCCTCAAATTCGATTTCACTCGTGAAGGGCGGCAGCGGCGGCGCGCCGGGCTGCTCGCTCCTTTCCTCCTGTTGATCCAAATAAGAAAAGACTTGAGCGCTAGCGCCCTGCGCATACTGAAACTGCTGATAGACCTGGCCGATGCGTTTCAAAGGCATGTAGGTGTTGAACATGGCGTAGAGAAAGGCCAGAAAAATACCGGGCGTCATCTGGTGGGCTTTGATCCGGTCGCGCGCGTACAAAAGGAGCATGGGAATGACGACGGCGCCGAGCAGATCCATCAGCGGCGCGGTGGCTACCGCGGCGCGCACCCAGCGCATACTCTCACGCAGCAAGCGGCGCGAAGCATCGCGGAATTTACGGATCTCGAAGTCCTCCATGCCAAAGGCTTTCACCACGCGATTGCCGCTCACCGTCTCCTGCAAAATTTGGCTTAGCTCGCCGAGGCGGCTCTGGCTGCTTTCCGCGGAATGGCGGATCTTTCTGCCGAATTTTCCAACGGGAAAAACAACCAGCGGAAGAACGACGCCGACGGCGAGCGTCATCTTCCAATCGATGTAAAACATCACGGCCAGAAAAACGATGAGTGTGAAGCTTTTTTGAAAGAGATCGGAGAGATATTCAGAGAGCGCGATGCGAGTCTTTTCAATGTCGTTGATCACCGCGGACAGCACGCGCCCCGCGGGGTGGTGCTGAAAAAACCCGATGGGCTGGCGAATGATTTTCGCGTAGACCTGGTTGCGCAGGTTGGTGATGGCGGCATGACCGGCGTACTGGATTTCGGTTACGCCAAAATATTCGGCTACGCCCTTGGAAATGAAAAGCACAACGAGGGTGAGGCTGAAAATCGTCCAAACGTTGTGAATGCGCGCGGGGAAAAACTGATTTAAGTAGATGGTGCGGCCGCCGGGAATGGTGAAGAGGGGGAGCAGCGAACTGGCCGCGGTGGGGGTTAGCACGTAGTCCCACGCGATGCGCGCCATGAACGCGACGAGGCCTTCGGCGATGGCGACGAAAGCCACAAGCAGGACGCCAATGGCCAAGCGGAACGTGTATGGCCGCACGTAGCTGAAAAGCCTCTTTAATTGTGGTGAGAACAGCGATGCCACGCTTCTGGGTCCCCCGGCTGTGCACTTGGTACGCTATTCGCCGTGCGGCGGTGTGTCAAGTTTTGGAGAGCGCGCATATCACTGCGATGCGGCGCAAGAGCTGATTTATTTGTCGATGTCGCGGTGGACGACTTTGACGGAGTAACCGTGCTTCTCCAGCGATTTCTTTACCGCTTCGCCGAGCATCACCGAACGGTGCTTGCCTCCGGTGCATCCCAACGCGATGGTGAGATAACTTTTTCCTTCCTGGATGTAGTGCGGGATCAAATAAATAAGCAAGCCCTCGATGCGCTTCAAAAACTCACCGGTCTGCGGAAACGAGCGGATGTAGCGGCGGACTTTCGGGTCCTTGCCGGTGAAGCGCCGCAGACGCGGAACGAAATGGGGATTGGGCAAGAAGCGCACATCGAAAACCAAATCGGCATCGCTGGGCACACCGTAGCGATAGCCAAAGCTGACGACGGAAACGAGCATGGGACGCTTGTCGGGATTCTTGAAGCGCTCGGTGACAAAGTGGCGCAGCTCGTGCACGTTGAATTGCGAAGTGTCTATGACCACATCGGCGAGTTTGCGGATAGGCTCCATCATCGAGCGTTCCTGGCGCAGGCTTTCGCGGACGGAAACATCTTTTCCGAGCGGGTGCGGGCGCCGCGTCTCGCTGTAGCGTCGTAAGAGCGAATCTTCGCTGGCATCGATGAACACCAGAGCAACGGGGTGATCTTTGCGCAGGTGCTTAAGGAGCGGCGGCAATTTTTCGAGCTGCGTTCCCTCGCGCGCATCGACCAATAGTGCGGCGCGCGCGAAATCGCCTTCGCCGGCGGAGTGCAGCTCCGCAAAGATGGGAATCAGGTCGACGGGAAGGTTGTCGACACAGTAGAAGCCCATGTCTTCGAAGGCCCTGAGTACGGTGCTTTTTCCGGAGCCGGAGAGTCCGGTGAGAATAACGAGCTGGCGCGCTTCGCGTCTCTCTGGCGGTTTCACAGGGTGCGGCCGCTCAGTTTTTTACCCGGCGCTGGTGGGTGCTGGGGATGCGCATATCTTCGCGATATTTTGCGACGGTGCGGCGCGTGACGTGAATGCCGGTATCGTCGAGCTTTTTGGCAATTTGATCGTCGGTGAGCGGCTTGGTGCCGTCTTCTTCCTCGATCATTTTCTTGACCACGCGCTTGAGCGTGAGCAGCGACATGCCGCTGCCTTCCGGACCGTTCACCGATTCGCTGAAGAAGGAGCGCAATTCGAGCACGCCTTGCGAGGTGTGCGCGTACTTGCTGGCCACCGCGCGGCTCACCGTCGAGGGATGCACGCCGACTTCCTCGGCGACTTCCTTGATCATCATGGGCTTCAGCGCATCGGGACCGTGATCGAGGAATTCGCCTTGCCGTGCGATGATGGACTGGCAGACGCGCAAGATAGTGTGTTTGCGCTGCTCGATGTTTTTCATCAACTGAATCGCGGCGGTGAATCTTTCTTTCACGTAGTTGCGCACGTCGCGATCGGCGGCGTCGCGCACCAGCAAGCGGCGGTAGGTCGGGCTCAAGCGCAATTGCGGCATGTCGTCTTCATTCAGGAAGGCTTGCCACTGATCGTCGACTTTGCGGAAATAGACATCCGGCTCGACGAGGCGAGGCTCGGCTTTGTTGTAGCGGAGTCCCGGCCGCGGATCGAGCTTCTTGATGACATCGAGAGCGCGTTTTACGACCTCCAGCGGGCGATTCAGAGCCCGCGCGATTTCCTTTAGCTGGTTCGACTGCACCTGCTTCAGATGTTCGGAGACGATCTGCTGCGCCAGCGTATTCTGCGGATCGAAGGCTTTCAGTTGCGACAGCAGGCACTCGCGCAAATCCTTGGCGCCCACTCCGATGGGATCAAAATCCTGAACGACGGCGATGGCATCGTCCAAATCATCCTGGGAATATTTTCCGTTTTGCGCCAGCTCTTCCGTTGAGGCGGTCAAGTAACCGTTCTCATCCAGGTTGCCGATGATGCTCTCGGCGAGCTCGCGCACCTTATCAGAACAAATCGTCACGCTCAATTGCCAGGCGAGATGATCGGTCAGGCCAGTGGCGGAGGAGAGAAACTTTTCGAACGAAGGCCGCTCGGAAACTTCGCGTTCCTGGGCGCGGCCGCCGTCTCCGCCGGAATCCAGATATTGATTGAAGAACGTGCCGACGTCGAATTCGTCAAAGGGATTGGCTTCGGGCTTTTCGGGAACTTTTTCGGTTTCCGCTTTCAAGAAGGTTTCGTCGCTGTAATTGTCGGATTGCGTGGGCTCTTCGCTGAGCTCTTCCAGGACGGGATTGGCGATCATCTCCTGGTTGATCATCTCGCGCAGCTCGAGGCGGTTGAGCGCGAGGACGCTCACCATCTGAACCAGGCCAGGCGTCAGAATCTGCTTCTGCGAGACCCTAAGATTCAGTTTGAGCCCTTGCCACGCCATAATTTCTCTTGCTTGCTCCTAGTTTACCTCGGGATCCTCGCTCAACTCCGCGGGACGGCCCTTCCTGAATATTTTCCCATTCCTGAGGATATATGCGCGGTCGGTGACGCTGAGTGTTTCCCGCACGTTATGGTCTGTAATCAGGACGCCGATTCCCGAGCGGCTTAACTCGCGGATAATCTCTTGCAAATCCTTCACGGTGAGAGGGTCGATTCCGGAAAACGGCTCGTCCAGCAAGATGAAGGATGGTTGCAGGGTCAGCGAGCGCGCGATTTCCAGCCGCCGGCGTTCGCCGCCGGAAAGAGTGTAGGCTTTGTTTTGCCGCACGGTTTCCAGTCCCATCTGCACCAGCAATTCCTCCAGCCGGTCGCGCTGTTGTTCCGGCGTCAGGGGCAAAGTCTCCAACACCGCGAGCAGATTTTCTTCGCTAGTCAGTTGACGAAATACCGAGGGTTCCTGCGGAAGATAGCTGATGCCACTACGGGCCCGGAGGTACATGGGTAGGTCCGTGATTTCATCGCCATTGAGAAGAACACGGCCGGAATCGGGGCGGGCAAGACCTACTATGATGTAGAAGGTTGTTGTCTTTCCTGCGCCGTTAGGCCCAAGGAGCCCAACGACTTCACCCTGCCCGATCTTTTCTCGACTCGGTGCTTCGTCAAAGTGCGAGAACCATTTTCAGAGTCGACGATGATCGTATCATCCGCTAAATAGAAGGTCAATTGACGCCCCGTGGTGGTGCCCGCGGAACCGTCGTAAAGGGTGGGATTTCCGCCGCTCATCACGAATTTTCCGATGGCCGCGATGTATTCGCCGCGCTCCGCGGTCGCTTTGCGGCTGCCTTCTTCCACGACTACGCCGCCGGTGCCGACCGCGCGGCTGATTTGCTGCGCGCCGGCGGGAGAATTTGCATTGCTTGCGGCCCTCGCTGCAGGCGAACTAGTCCGCGTGAAATAGAGATCGAGGATCGGCGCGCGCATGCGCTGCTCTTCCGATTGCACCACAACGTCTTGTTCCAGGTGCGCGCGACCGTCCTTGTCGCTGTAGCTCAGCGTTCCGGAAGTCGCGTGCCATAAATGCGGCTTCTTTGCGGGGGATTGCCCCACAGTCGCCGAGGCGGGAGTCAAGGAGCTCGATTTCTCCCGCGCGCGATCGCCGGGACCTTCTGGCGATTGCGCCGTGTTTTGAGGAAACACCGCCCGCACATTGCCGGCGGCGTTTAGCACGCGCGTCTCGCGCAGCAGCTCGATCGATTCTGCCTCGAGCACCGAATCGCCCTGCCACAGGCGCGCGTGACCCGAGTAAAATGCCCGGCCTGTTTTCGAGTTGGCCCGCAGCGTCTCGGCCGTAATATTCGCCGGCACCGGGGCCAACTGCACAGCGCCGGAGCGCGACGCAAAATCCGTTGAGCGCACGCCGCCCTCTGCATGGATGTCTCCGGTCGCTTGCGCAAAGACGATTCTTGCCGCGCGTGTCTCGGTCGACGCGTCGCGGGCCAGGGCGTTGCCGGTCAACGTAGCCGTTTGCGATGCGCGCACAAAAACCGCGTGCGTGGCTTGGCCGCTGCGCTCCCCTTCCTTCAGCCGTACGTCGCCGTCCAAATCCATTTGCGACCACCCGCCGGTTGGCTGCAATTCGGCAATGCCATTGCGGGCAGTTGCGGTTTGCACCGGCCGTCCGCTCACGGCGCGCTCCGTTTGCACGTTACCAATGGCCTGCAGCTGCCGCGCCTTTCCGGACGAAGCGAAATCCAATACCAGCTTGTCCGCTTGCAATTTTGTTTTCGCAACAGCGGCGCCGGGTTGCGCCGGCGCGTCGGTCCATTCCATCGTTCCCGCCGCCAACGTTTCGGCCTTTTGCGCCTTGCCTGTTTGGCCCGATTCGCCTTTTCCGAACTCCAAGCGAAACGCATTGGTGCGCAGCAGGCGCGATTCGCCATTGCCTCCCTGCGCTTCGAGCAGCACATTGCCATTCAGATTCACTTCCTTGGGACGGCCCAGCCAGGGCCACAACTCCAGCGTGGCGTATTCGGCGCTCGCTTCGTCCTGCTCCGCAACGCCGTTGCGCGAGCCGCGCACCGCTCCTGCGGCGTCCACGCGCGTCACCGCGCCTTCCGGCGAAAAATGGGCGGTCAGCGTATCCGCCTCCAGCTTCGCTTGTTCGCGACTCCCCTGCGAGGTCACAACCGGCCGGTTGCCGCTCGCGCCGGAGGCAACCAGCGTTTCCGCGCGAAACTGCTTGTCGAGCGAAAGCTTGATTTCGCCGGCGCTCAGCCGCTCGGTCTTCGTTTCAGCTTGCGCTGGCCCCAACAGGTGCAGCAAGCGCGTGTCACGTCCAAAATCGAGGCTCGAGCCTGTCACCAGCACTTCCTGAGGCTCACCCGCCTGCAAATCTCCGGCCCTCGGCTTCGCGGCTCTCGCCTTCGTGGCACTCGGCGCGCTCTCTTTCAACGTGAAGCGCACATCGCGCAGCAAATGCACTGTGCCTTCTTCCGACTTGTATTCCAGCCCGACCGCTTCTCCGCTTCCGCTGGGGAACGCAAATGTGACGTTCTGGTCCGTTCGCGCCAGGCCGCTAGCGCGGTCGAACTTCACGCCGCGCGTCTCGATATGCGTGGTCACGGCTTTCGCCGCCTCAGGGTGGTCCGCGGTGCGTTGCGCATCCGCCGCGCTCATCAGGTCGATTTGCACCTCACCACTGCACTGGATGTCTCCTTTCTCCTTTCCATATTGGCAGCTCCGCGTGTGAATCACGTCGTGGCGGTCTCCAATCTGGCCGAAAATAGTGATGCGCACGTCCTCCAGCAAGCTGGCATCTTGCCCCTTAAATTCGGTGGACTTCGAGGCGGACACCTCATAAATCGTCCGGGTCTTGTCGCCGTGTTTGAAATTGATTCCCGCGGACTGCCGAGAGACATCGACGGGCGTGGCCGGCGGCGCATTCTTCTTCTCGATATGACGCACCCAGTCCCGCCGCACGTAGGCCAGCAAAGTCACCGTCGCAAGCACCAGCGCGACAATTGCTGACCAGCGCGCATAGCGCGCCGCTTCACTTCGCAACATGCACTCAGTTAAGCAAACTTCTTGCAGCCTGTATAGCAGGAGGAATCGAGGGTGGGTTATCCAGCCGATCCCGCGCTGGCCAGAGTATCCGGGAGGATACCCATGTTCGCCGCAGCTACGCTGTCCCGGCTCGTATTTTTCACCAGGTACATGGCTTCGTCGGCGAGGTGCAGTAATCCTTCTTTGCTCTTCGAATCCACCGGATAGGACGCCACGCCGATGCTCGGCGTGATGCGCACCTTGAGCCCGGCCTGCTCCAGCCAGGGCGCCTCGCGTATCATCTTGTGCAGACGGCGCGCGACATTCAGCGAATTCTCCTTGGACGTCTGCGGCAGCAAAATCACAAATTCATCGCCGCCGTAACGAAACGCAAAATCGATCAGGCGGCAATGCGTCTTCAGGGCGCTGCCGATTTCCGCCAGCAGCTTCGAGCCGATCAGGTGCCCGTGCGTGTCGTTGACTTCCTTAAAGTGGTCGAGATCGATGAACACCAAGGAGAACTCGTAGTTGTAGCGCTGCGAACGGTAAATCTCCGTCTCCAGGATGAAGCCCATATGCCGCGCGTTATAAAGCGTGGTGCAATCGTCTGTGATGGTCAGCTCGTGGATGCGCTTGACGTGCCGCGCGTTTTCCAGGGCAATGGCGGCAAAGTCAGCCAGCGCTTCCAGCAAGTTCAAATCGCGCGCATCGAATCCCTCGGGCCCAAAGCAATTGATGAGCTCGATCACTCCGAGACAGGTATCGCGAAACATCACCGGGACGGCGACGATGGACTGCGTTTCCATCTTGGTCTTCTCGTCGACCTTGCCGAAAAATCGCGTATCCTTTGAGGTGTCCGGCACAACCACCGCTTCGCCGTGCTGCGCCACCCAGCCGGCAATGCCCTGCCCGATTTTGATACGCACATCTTTCAGCGCTTGCGATGCCTTGCCGACCGCCAGCTCGAAATACAACTCCTGCTTGGCTTCGTCCAGCAACAGCAGCGACCAGTTGTCCGGGTGGAGGAATTCGTCGATCTTCTCCATAATCGTGCGGAGAACCTGATCCAGTTGCAGCGAAGACGTAAGAGCTTTTCCCAGCTCTTGGAAAACCGCGAGTTCGCCCGCTTCACGTTGTTGAGAGGGCAGCGCCGGATTCCGGCGGCGTTCGACGGCAGGAAATGGCTTGACTTCCTCCACGTTTGGTTAATCCTGACCCTTTGAATTTCGGCTGGCCTGGCAAGCCTCCACCGGCTTGCCGCGTGATGCGACCCGGCCCCGCCCGCGAATCTTCGCAAGTATAGGCTCCCCGCAAAAACCCGCGCAACATACTCGTAGGACAGGCGTTGCCATATTGCCATTACTGTGCCCGCTCCCCCCGCGTGCTAAAGTGGCCGATTGTTTGACGGGGTAGTATCCTTCGGGAAAAATTCGGCTACACCCCCTAGTTCCAGCGGTCGGCGGCGCAAGGGGCGCGGGGGGCAAAGGGGCGGGGCGCTGCGGGCGAGCGCGTGTAGGCGCTCAATTCTACTTGTACGGTAAGCTAATGTCGAGATCACCTGGACGAACGGCTTTGTTGGGGCCACGCTGGACCTACAAAGGCATGGAGATAGGTTACGGGGGTGGGCTCATCCGCACTTCGACTTCACTACCTTCATTCCACATGTAATGCATGTGACGGCGCGACGGATTGCTTGGGGACACAGGAATTTGCAATTACCGTCCCGCCCGCTTCACCCGTTCCTGAGCCGAACACCCTGGTGGTGCTTGCTAGCGGCCTCGCAGCCACAGCCTCAAAAAAGCTGATCCGTCGCCGGCGCTGCTGACTGCAGGTTGTACGCGTCCATCGTCGTTCCCGTAATCGTGGCGTTACTCACAAGCACCAAGGGATCTGCAATCCTTTCCTGAAACGGTTCGATCCTTGGAAGGAACCAGTCTGGGCGCCAGAGATTCGATTGCCTATGGAAACGGATGATGCGCGGATTTGATAGCGGCCAACCCGAGGAGTGACCTGCCCGTGATAGGCAGGTGACACGCGCGAACCCAGGGGTGTAGCCGAATTTTTCCCGAAGGATACTACCCCGCCGATTGTTTGACACGCTTCGCGCCCCCGCCTATAGTGCCGTCGAGGGGAGCCCACACCTTCCGCGAGTGCGCGCCGCCGTCAGCCGCCGCGCTCGCCACTTCTCGCCGGCCGCGCTTTGGTCGCGCTGGCTCCGCCGGACAGGGTCGGTCCATGGCCACGGGAAATTTTGGGGAACGTCTGAAGCGCGAGCGCGAGCTGCGCGAAGTCTCACCCAACGAAGTCGTTGTCGCCACGCGCATCAGCTTACGATTTCTGGAAGCCCTGGAAAATGAAGATTGGGACAAGCTCCCGGGCGGCATTTTCAATCGCGGCTTCGTGCGCGCCATCGCCCAGTACCTGGGCCTTGACGAAGAAGACCTGCTCGCTGAATACGACCTGGCGCACGGTGATCAGTCCCCCGAAGCGCAGCTTGCGGCGGAGAGTCGCATCCCTGCACCACCCAAATGGATCGCCGTGGCCCTTGCGCTCGGTGCGCTGGCCATCATTGCTGCGCTGGTGGCGGCAGGAGTCTACACCTGGCGGCGCTACTCTGCGTATCGCCACGCCAAACAGTCGCCCGCGGTTACCACGCAGTCGCTCGGAGCGGCGCAACCCGCGTCCCCGCCCGCCGGCGACCCGCCCCAGGTGAATTCCGCTGCACTTGATCTCTCCGTGTCCACCTCCGCCGCCACGCGCGTGCGCATCCTTGCCGACGGCAAGGTGGTGCTCGACTCACAGATTCCAGCGGGCCAAAACCGCCATTTCTCCGCGCAGACCTCTTTTGAGGTCACCGCGGCGGACTCCACCGCGGTGTTGCTGGAATTGAACGGCCAAGCCATGCCGCCCATCGCTTCCCCGGGCACCTCCGGTACAATAGTGCTTAGCCAAAAAAATTTGAGGCCGGCACCCGGTGGAAACTCTCAGCCCTGAACTTGTCGATGCACTGCGCCACGGACGCGCCACGCGCGAGCGCAAAATCGCGGTTTGCACCGGTGGCGCGCATCTCTCGGCAGCGGATCGCGCCGAAATTCTTGCCGTCTTGGCACACGATGCCGACGAGGTAGTCGCCAACCGCGCCCAGGACGCTTTTCTCTCGCAACCGGTTGAATCCATCGTCGAAGCCCTCGGGCGCGAAACCGCTCTTCCCGCGCTGTTCGCCTATGCCGCGAAAAATCTGGCCGACAAGCGCGGCATCGGCGACACCATGGCGCGCAACAGGAATTGCGCCGCGGAATACCTGGTCCCCGTGGTGCGCTCGCTGTCCACGGAGAGCATTCAGATACTGATGGAAGAGCTCGATCGCGTCAGCGAATCTCCCGCGCTGGCCGGGGCACTGGAGCACTGCAATTCCGTTACGGCCGAACAGAAGGCGCAGTTGCATGAGCTGCGCGGCACCGCGATCGACCATGGCGCACTGGCCGAAGCCGCGCTCGAAGCTGAGCCCGATCTCGGCAAGCGCCAGACCTTGCTGCAGCGCCTCGCCACCATGACCGTTGCGCAGCGCGTGCAATTCGCCATCAAAGGAGGCTCCGAAGCGCGCCGCACGCTGGTTCGCGACTCCAACAAGGTTGTGCAGCGCGCCGTGCTGCAATCTCCGCGTTTGACCGAACAGGAAGTGGAAGCCTTCGCGGCGATGTCCAGCTTGACGGATGAAATTCTTCGCCTCATCGCCAAGAACCGCAACTTCCGCAAGAACTACGTTGTCGTCCGCAATCTAATGAATAATCCCAAAACACCGCTCGACGTAAGCTTGCACATGCTTCCCATCCTCAACCCGCTCGACCTCAAGCGCCTCTGTACGAACAAAAATATTCCGGAAACGCTGCGCTCTACGGCGAACAAACTTCACCTTCAACGTCAACGAAACAAGTAAAACCCTCCCCCACGTTTGCGAGCGCGCGGTACTATAGCAACTCGCGTTGCGCGTATTTGTCTCCCGGCGGTAATGGAGACAAGACCTATCGCGCGCACAGCGGAAGGAGCTTTATGCTTTTACGAAACAAATTTGGTTCTGCTCTGCGGTTCGGAAAGAGCCGTGCACTCGCCGCGCTGATCGTTTGCGGGGCGCCGTTGCCTTGGGCGCAGGGCCAAACGAGCCAGCCAAGCGTTTCCGGGGCTTTGCCGGCATCGCAACTGGTGCAGCCCGCGGACCTCGTCCGCGAACTTGCTTCGGCAAGTGCCGAAGCTCGCCCCACGATCGTGTATGTCGGTTTTCGTACCCTCTTTGCAGGGGGACATATCCCCGGCGCGACATTCCACGGCAGCGCCTCCGCCGAACAGGGTTTGGCAGACATTAAGAAGTGGGCCGCTTCCCTTCCGCGAACTACGAATCTCGTCATCTACTGCGGCTGCTGCCCCTTCGAGCGCTGCCCCAATATTCGCCCCGCTTTTGCATTGTTTCGGGACATGGGATTCACGAACCTTCGGGTGCTGGAGTTACACACCAGCTTCGCCGCTGACTGGGCAGGCAAAAACTACGCCATCGAAAAAGGATCGAACTGATCTTTGGCGGTACCTTCGCCCGCTCTCCCAACTTGGCGCTTCTCTGCCCCTGCTGTTATGCTTTCCCGGATTAAATTAGCTGGAGACGTCTATGCCGAGAAAAGCTTTGTATATCGCCACGTTTTTAGCGCTCGCATTCAGCCTAGCCGCACAGCAACCCGCGCAACCAGCGCGACACTTCGATGGCCACTCCTGGTGGGCCCACGTCACGTTCTTGGCGGACGATAACCTCGAAGGCCGCGAGACCGGCAGCGAAGGCCTACGCAAAGCGGAGTCCTACATCGTCGATCAGTTCACCAAGGCCGGGTTACAACCTGCCGGCAGCGACGGCTTCTACCAGCCGGTCAAATTCATCTCCCGCCAAATCGTGGAAAAAGACTCTTCCGCCATGTTGGTTGCCTCCGGTAAGGCGGAGCCTCTCACCCTCGGGGACGACGCCTACTTCACCACCCGCGCAGAGCTGTCTTCCGAAGAAATCACCGCGCCCCTTATTTTCGTAGGCTACGGCCTTAAGATTCCAGAAAAAAACTATGACGACCTTTCCGGTCTCGACCTGCACGGCAAGATCGTCGTGTATCTCGCCGGCTCACCGTCGGAAATCCCCACCGCTCTCTCGGCTCACTACCAGACCATCGGTGAACGCTGGAAGTCTCTCAAACAAGCGGGCGTGGTTGGCACCATCACCATCCCCAATCCCGCCTCCATGGACATCCCTTGGTCGCGCATGTCCCTCAACCGCGCTCATCCCTCCATGGACCTAGCCGACCCGGAGTTCAACGAAACGCAAGGCCTCAAGATGGCGATGACCTTCAATCCCGCGCAAGCCGAGAAACTTTTTGCCGCGTCCGGCCACACTTTCGAGGAAATTGCCGCTCTGGGCAAAGACCGCAAGCCGCTTCCCCATTTTCCGCTCGCCGTTTCCCTCAAAGCGCATGCCACCGTAAAAACTAGCACCGTCGAATCCGCCAATATCGTCGGCAAACTGCCGGGCATTGACCCGGCTTTGAAAAACGAATACGTCGTCATCTCCGCGCACATCGATCACGTCGGCATCGGCGAGCCCGTCAACGGCGACCGCATCTACAACGGCGCCATGGACAATGCCAGCGGCGTCGCGGTTCTGCTAGACCTTGCCGCGCAATTTAACGCCCACCCAGAGCACCCTCGCCGCTCCATTCTTTTCGTAGTGGTCACTGCCGAAGAAAAAGGCCTGCTGGGTTCAAAATATTTCGCCGCTCATCCGACCGTGCCTCCGAAGTCGATGATCGCGGACGTCAACATCGACATGTTTCTGCCCATCGTCCCGCTGAAAGTCCTCAAAGTTCCGGGACTCGCGGAATCCGATCTCGGCGATCGCGCTCCCGCGTTGAAGTTGGATGTCGGATTTGATCCCGGCTCGCCGGAACAGAAAATTTTCAAGGACTGGCTCACCAACCGCTATCACGCACCGTCCGACGACCTTGCCCAGCCCGTCGATTTCGCTTCGGCCGGCCTGTATGAGGAAATCGTCCGCCAACTCCTGATCTCTGTCGCCAATACCGATGCCCGCCCGCAGTGGAAGCCGGATTCCTTCTTCCGCCGCTACGCCACCGAGGCTGGCAACTAGTTTTCTGTGGTTGATTGTCAGTTTCTAATTTCTAGTTTCTGACTTCTGACCTCTGTCTCACCCCAGCCACTGCGGATTGTGCGCGGTGCCGTCGAAATTCGTGGTGGTCTTGTATCCCTCGAACTCGCCATTTTGCGCCGCATCCTTCGTCTTCGCCAGCAGCGCCGCCACTTGCGTTTCGCTCAGCGGCTGGAAGGTTCGCGCCGCCGCCACCGCCTGCTCCACCAGCGTCACGGAATCGCAACCGGTAATCACGACGCTCGTCGGCAGGCTCATCGCATAATGCAGACACTCCATCGGCTCCACGGTTTTGCTGCGCAGAATAATTCCCGCGCCCATCGGCTTCATCCCCAATACCCCGATCTCCTTCTTCACCAGCACCGGCAACACCTTCTTCCCGAACTCCTTCTTCACCAGCACCGGCAACACCTTCTTCCCGAAGCTGTTGTAGTGCGCGTCCATCACGTTCAGCGGCATTTGCACCGCATCGAAGTGAAATTGGTGCGCGTCCGCCGTATCCAACATCTTCAAATGAATGTCCGGGCTTTTGTGCCCGGTGAATCCGATGTAGCGCACCTTGCCCGCTTTTTGCGCTTCCACAACCGCTTCCATTCCGCCGCCCGCGGCAAAGACGCGCTCGGGATCTTCCATGCGAATGATCTCGTGAAATTGCAGCAGGTCGATGCGATCGGTCTGCAACCGCCGCAGCGACTCCTCTAATTGCTGCGCCGCCGCTTTTTTCGTCCGCCCATCGATTTTCGTCATCACAAACGCGCGCTGGCGGTAGCCATCGCGCAGCGCCTTGCCCATGCGCACTTCGCTCTCGCCGCCGTTGTAGTCCCAGCAGTTGTCCAGAAAATTGATTCCGCTATCCAGTGCCGTTCGAATGATGCGGACGCTCTCCTGCTCGTCCTTCTGGCTGCCGATGTGATAGCCGCCCAGTCCGACCATCGAAACCTTTTCACCTGTGCGCCCCAGCGTTCGCCGAGGTACCTCCGCCTTCGCGTCCGCCGCCCAGGCCATTTTTCCCGCGCCAACGGCCAGCGTCGCCGCCACGCCGATTTCCAAAAACTCTCGCCGCGTCACGCCGCCATCTTTCGCGCGTTCAGTTCCGTGGTTCCCTGTGTCGCTGCCCTCG
>WNFN01191907.1_pt1 | contig 18190 bp, 21 predicted proteins | sample 5400161 | NCBI WGS metagenome assembly WNFN01 (sample SAMN13153353, study PRJNA577476) | soil metagenome | isolation source: 80 cm saprolite on Douglas fir-dominated hillslope | place: USA:California | collected 2013-09-17 | reverse complement strand
CGGACAGCGTATTACTGGAATGCGCTGCGCCTGGCGATGGCCATGGGGGCAATCGCGATCCCCTTGCAAATCATCAGCGGCGATGCCAACGCGCGTTTCCTGGTGGACGCACAGCCCGCCAAGCTCGCGGCGATGGAGGGCCTCTTCCAAACGACCAGCGGCGCTTCTGAAACCATTGGAGGTTTCGCTGATCCGGCGACAGGCAAAGTCTACTACGCTATTGAGATCCCGCATGGCCTGAGTCTGCTGGCCACTGGCGAGTGGAACGGGACCATCAAGGGGCTGGACTCGATCCCGCGCGAGAACTGGCCAATTATCGAGGCCACACATCTTTCGTTCGACGGCATGGTCGGCATTGGCTTTTTCGCCCTGCTGATCGCGCTGCTTTTCTGGTTCTTTGTATGGCGCAAGAAGCTGAGATGGCTGGAGAAGCGCTGGCTGTTGTGGGGCATCGCGCTCAGCGGCCCACTCTCGTTCGCGGCCATTGAGCTGGGCTGGATGGTGACGGAATTTGGTCGCCAGCCGTGGGTAATCGTGGGCTATCTGCGCACCACCGATGCAGTGACAACGTCGCCCGGCCTGAATATCAGCTTCCTGCTCTTCTCGCTGATCTATCTTCTGTTGAGCTTCGCCTTGATCCGCCTGCTGCTACGACTGGCGCGTTCGCCATTCCCGGCGATCAGTCTACCCTGGTCGACAGAGCCATATAAGTCTGAAATAGAGAAGGCAGGTGTCTGATGTCTATTGCTCTTATCGCGCTCTGCGTGCTCTGGCTGGCGCTGATCGCCTACGCTGTGTTGGGAGGCGCTGACTTCGGCGCGGGAATCTGGGATCTTTTCGCGGTAGGCAAGCAGCGCTATCGCCAGCGCGAGCTGATTAATAAAGCCATCGGCCCGGTTTGGGAGGCCAATCATGTCTGGCTGATCTTCCTGATCGTCGGACTGTTCTCGGTCTTCCCTTCGGCCTTCACCATCTTTACAGTCGCGCTGTTTATTCCGCTGACTATCGCGCTAATTGGGATTGTTTTGCGGGGAGCTGCTTTCATTTTCCGCACCTACGAACTGGACGCCAGCAGCCCCACAGCTGATGCCTGGAGCCGCATTTTTAGTACAACCAGTCTGATTACACCGTTCTTCCTGGGCGCATCGGCAACTGCGGTGGCCAGTGGACAATTGACGGTCGTTAACGGCGTGGCGCAGACAAACCTGGGCTCCGCCTGGCTCTCGCCATTCGCGTTGACCATTGGTGTGATGGCCGTGACGCTCTGCGCCTCGTTGGCGGCTACCTATCTGACACAGGAGGCCCATCAACACGGCGACACCGAGCTGGCACGCGTCTATCGCGTGCGCGCGTTGATCACGGGCGCTGTCACGGCGGTTCTGGGCGCATTGTGTTCATTCGCGCGCTGCCCGTCGTGATCGCGACCATGCTGATCGGCCTGGCTACAGCCGTGGCGCTCTACCGGCGGCGTTACCTGCTGGCTCGCGTCCTGGTCATACTGGAAACAGCCTTCCTGCTCGGCTCCTGGGGCCTCTCCCAGTATCCCTACTTGATCCCGCCGCAGATCACCATTGACAATTCCGCCAATGATCCCAATGTGATTCTCGCGCTCCTGATCGCCATCGGGATTGGTATGGCTATTCTGCTGCCCTCGCTCTACTTCCTTTTCTCGATCTTTAAGCTCCCTTACCCGGCACCCGGCAAGACTGAAGAGGCTCAGGCGCTCACTAATGGGAATGGCAAGCAGGGAGAAAAATAGCATATGGATAATGGCCAACAAGATTGGGGCGGTCAACAAACGCTGATCGACAAGCACATAGATTTTTAGTATAGGATGCGATACCGAGTTTTTGTCTTACCATTAATGACAGGTAATTACAATCAGGCTCATATCATCTTTTTTCGCGCGCAGACAGACGGCCAGATCCTGCTCAGAGCGCTCAACAGTTCGCTTGAGCAGCGCTTTTGCCACGGTGGTGCGCGCCCCCTTGCGCAGGGTTTCTTCGATCTCCACGTCGGTTAAATTGTCGTGAATGCCATCGGTGCAGAGCAGCACACGGTCGTCTCGATAGATCATGATCTGGCCCACATGCAATCTGATGCTCTCGTCGCCAAGGGCCTGCGAAATTCTATTGCGATGGTCGAAATGGTCGCGGTCCTCCTCGGACAACTGCTCGGCTGACGTGGCCTGCTCAATACGCGGCCCATCCTGCACGGCCATTTCGCCTCTGTCTATTTTCCACTCGAAATACCCATCGTCGGCGGTCAGGCGTTGTAATGCCTCGTTAAGCCGTAAGAGATAGATACGGCTGTCACCGATATGCGCGTATCCCATGAGATAGCCGTTGCGCTGAGGCAGAAAAAGCGCCAGGGCGATGGTTGTTCCAAGACTCCCCCCTTTTTTGCTACTTGTTTCCTCTGGTTGCTCTGATTTTTTGTCCATTTTCTGTACGTGCCTGGCTAAGCGTACACTTTCCACCTGAACAGCTGTGTTGGCATCTTCCAGAAGCTGGCACAAAAGCGCATCAAGCTCGTGGACCCGAGCGGATTCGCCGGCTCGCGCGTACCGTTCTGCAAAGCGAGCCTGCGTCTTTCTCCATTGTTCCCTGACTGTCCTGGCGGCAACGCGCGCAGCCCGTTCTGCCCCAGGACGACCGCCAACACCGTCGCAGATGACCGCCAACCGGCTCTCAGGGTCGGTCAGCCCGAAATCTTCGTTGCGCTCAGGATGCTCCACATGGGCTCTGGTCGCTTTCGCGAAGGTGAAAGGGAGAGTTGCTCTATCTCCCACTGAACTCTGTATGCTGCTCAACTGGTCTGTTCATCCTTTCTTATCCCTGGCCTCAATGATTATATCTATATAAAAAGTGTAACATATGACGTGCAGGAGTGTATCGTTTGAACGGAGTATTTCTAGCACCCCCTCAAAAAAGACGTAGCACCACAGAGGCGTATAAACACACGAGGCGTATTAAAGCGCAACAGCCTCCGCAATAGTTGCGCAGGCTGCTCGTAGATTGGCATGGCTGCGTTGGCTCCTCTCAACGTATTATTTGAGGTCATCATAGCATACAAAGCCCAGCCTCAGTGAGTGCCTGGTTCTCGCCCCAGAGAAGAGAGGATCGAACGAGGGCGTGCGCTCTCGTTCGATCCTCTCTTCTCTGGGGCGAGAACCAGGCACTCACTGTACAACGATTGTCAGCATCATACCCGCGTGTATGCTACAGTAGATATGATAGGTGCCAGCGGTAGTGAACGGACCTAGGGTAAGGCTGCCACCGTTGATCATATGGTTATTCAGAACAGGAGCGCCCGCCAGATTCTCCTGGTGTTCCCTGCCGTTGATCCAGGAACCATTGCTCAGGACATGGGTAAAGGCACTGTCATCCACCAGCAGCAGACTGGAGCCTTTAGTAATGGTAATTGACGATTGGCTAAAGCTGGTGATGCCCATATGCACAGTCGCTACGCCGCTGATTGGACTGCTGGCGCTGGAACTGGTTGCGCTCGCCGTACCGGGCTGTGCAACCGCGCCAATCAGTAGTGCGCCGATCAGTATTCCCACCATAGCGGGAAGAATTGCTGAGAACCAGCGCGGCCTTTGCCAGTTGTCGTGCAGGTAATTTTGCAATGTGGCACCAATGCCCGCGCCCACCGCCAGCAGCGCCCACCAGATGATCAGCACCATGATGATAAACAGCACAAACGAAATCGTCGGGCTGCCTAGCGCATCCTTCGGGTGTGCCAGGTGATACATGGGATACGCCTCCTGAATCAGGAACACATACAGCACATACGCGCCCACTGCGCTCCCCCACGCAGGCGCCCAGCGCAGGAGGAACAGAACCAGAATCGCGCTCACAACAATTACAAGAGTAATAACCAGCAAAGCGGACGAGAAAAACGAGATCAACCCGCATAAAACGGCCAGGACCAACAGCGAAACGACACTGGCTTTGCCTAACGGAGAGAGCGGCCTGCGCATAGAGCGCAGCGTTTTTGTAAATGGCGTAAACATAAAGAAATCCTTTCTCAAAAAGCAATACAGGCGTTTTTATGATATACTTCCTTCGCGCCGGTGCGCGTGAAGATGTTCTTCAAAACTGTTTCTGAGAAAAGTGTAAGCGGAAGCGGGCAATTGGAGATGCGTCTGAGGGTGTGATCAATACCCGTCTCTGGTCCCATTTGTGGATGGAGAAAAGTATCATCTATGCGTTGGATGCCAGCAATAGGGCTAAATACTGGCAGAGCACCTACAGCGGTGGTCAGAAATCTTGACCCACCTGCTACAATGAGAGACGTGCGGGGTGATCTAGGTTTCCGGCTTCTCTTCCCTTCCGTCAGGGATCATCCGTTGAGGATACTGCAATATACTTGTCGGGGGGAGACTCTCATCACTATCTGATCAGCGCCGTGCCTTGCTCTGTTCAGCGTCGATCCAGAGCAGCGGCACGGCGTTCTTCGCACACGAATAGAATTATTCTTGCACAACCAGGCGCAGCTTGTGTTTGAAGGCCTTCTCGAAAAGATCGGCTTTAGCGTAGGCGTGTTCCATCTCCAGATCGAGGTCCGCCAGGCGGCGCACCTGGAGAGCGATGGTCCAGATCTCTTTATTGCACTGTTCGTCAAGAGTGAAAAGGTGCAGCACACGTCCATCGTGGTTGAAATCCAGAGCATCGGCTATGCGTACCAACGCGGACAGGGCTGAAACGCGTTTACGAGCTGCCTGGTCCAGTTGCGCGAATTCCTCGTGCAAGGTGCTGGGCAGGGCGCGGCGGTGATAACGCGCGATACAGGCAATCTCATGGCGCTCCTGTTCAGTGAAGCCAGGCAGGGGCGTTTCTTTGATCAGGCGATAGCTATGCTTATGATGACGACGAACTTCGACCAGCATCCCGGCATTGTGCAAGAAGGCAGCACGGGCCAGCAAGCGCTGCTGCGTTTCGTCCAGGCGGTGTAGCGGTTGCGTAGCACTAAAGAGCTTGTTCGCTAGCCGCTCAACCTGGCGCGCGTGAGGCCAGTCCTCCACCAGCAGGCCACCGCTCGTTGAGAGCTCCTCCGTGGTTGGTTCGGGACTTTGCCACCAGTGCAATTCTTCAGTGGGAAATGACGTCATCATGTGAAAATCTCCCGTCTTTCCTTCCTGTCTCTGTAGAGATAAAAATGATATGTTCCCCAAATATGACGAGTCCATAGACTCCTGCCAATGCTGGCGGAAGAGGGCGTAGGACTGTTCCCGGCGCTGTTCCTGGCGCCGTAAAAAAGCGAGCAGCCCCTGGCGCTCTTTGGTCGAAAGGGCAGACGCGTGGGCCGGATGGAGAATTGTGCGAGCCATTTCTGGTGAGAGCAATGTTGCTGTAGGATCAGCAGGCGTCTCCACAGCTTTGTGCGCATCTTTCTCCGCGTTCCCCGGCTGCAAGAGCTGGCGCAATAGAACCAGCATAACCTCACTATCGTGCAACGCACCCAATTCGTCCTGCAAGCGGGCGAGTTCTTCCGCATAGCCTTTGCTCGCAGTGGGCAGGAACTCTTCAAATAACTCCAGAGTATAGCGCACACGCTTGGTTGCAATACGTAAATCGTGCAAGTCCTGAATATTATCAGGGTTGTCGATATACGGTGCGTAGGAATACATATCATCCAGGCGCTGGCGCAGGATAACACGCACATTCCTCGCGGTAGGAGCCTGGGCATCCAGTCCTGTGATAGGTTGTGCTTTGGCCATTACTTGCCCGTCCTTTCTCGCACGCTGGCTTTCAAGTGATGTTCCAGCTTCTCGCCATCGAAATTGTGCAAAAAATTGTCCAGGTGCTGCTGTTGCTGTTGGCGATACCCTTGCAAACGGGCCATCAGCCAGCGAATGCCTGCCTGTTCGTCCTTAGTCAAACCTTCCAGTTGTTCAGAGAGATAATGGAGCATGACATCGGCGTCGCGAGCCTCTCCCAACGCGTTGGCGGCCTCTTTGACCTGACGATAGACTCCGGCGAAGTGTTTGGGATCGCAGCAGGCCTGGTAAGCATCGAGAGCAGCGCGCAGGCGGCGTGAGGCCACACGCATCCTATGGACAGCCTCGATATCTTCGTGTTTGATTACCTCCTCGCTCCACTCCAGCATGGTATGGAGCCGTGCGAGCAAAACTCTTTGCGCGGATTGCGCGAAGGTTTCCTGCGGCTGCTCTTCGCGCTTAGCCTCTTCCAGCCAGTTCTCACCATAGCGCGCATAGGCCAGCAACACGCCTTCGCGGATACCATGCTGGCTGACGACAATCTCCTGGACCTGGAGACGGCGCATTACATGCCTGATAATCAATGTACCAGCCAGCAACACTTTTGCGCGCGCCAGAGGTTGTCCATAAAAACTGGCTACATCCTCCGCAGATAGCGCGCTCAAGAGACCCTGACAGCGCGTAAGGTCCTCCTGCGAGAGTTGCCGGGTCTCAGGTGAAAAGTGGAAAGCTTTCTGTGCCAGGGACAACAGCGAATTAGCGCTGCCGCCTGTGACAATCAAGGGCGCAGAGGAAGCGCTCAGATGCATCTTGCGCACATAGGTCTTGAGAAAAGTCTCAGCAGCCTTAATCTCGCTAGAAGAAGGTGGATTGCCGGAGAGATAGTGATCATGCAGCCAGCCGGAGCCGAGCGGAACCGATGTACGCCAGGCAATACGCATATCCCAGGCAAAGACCAGCTCCAGGCTGCCGCCGCCGAGATCCATCACGCCCACTTGCTCGCGCAAACCAGCCTCATACGTCGCGCCAAAGAAGGTCAGAGCCGCCTCCGCTGTCCCGCTGATCAATAGCACATCCAGACCCGTCTCCGCTTTCACTTGAGCGCAAAACTCCGCGTTATTGCGAGCCTGGCGGATCGCCTCCGTCGCCACCACAAAAATATGTTGCGCGCCATGCTGCTCGGCTAAGGCGCAATAGGTCCGCAGTGTGGACAGGGCAGCCTGAGTCTTCGCCGGCGAAATTTCCCCGCTGACCGTCACACTTTCGCCGATGCGTACAATTTCCAGTTCATCCGCCAGAATTTCCAGGGTCGAGGGAAAACAGCGGGCGACCACGATGTGAATGGTATTGCTGCCGACATCGATAGCTGCGCACACAGGCGCTGGCTGCTTCTCCATATGAGGCTCCTTAGATGAAGTCGAACGAAAGTCGCAGAACAACCACCGTCGTCCATACACGCAAGCACAGACCCACCCCAGTTGTTCAAACTTTGCAGAATGTTAACATTACTTCGCAAAATGTTAACACTATTATAGCATGTTTGCCGGCTCCGTGTATGCTCGCGAAAAGCAGAGCGGCCCTGAGGAGGCTCATTGGTACTCGGAAATGGGGGAATATAAAAATAAAAAAAAGGTCTGCCATCCTCTTGACAACTCCACCAGGATACGCTATTATAGTCCACGTCCCAAACGACACAAAAAAAGCCGAAGTGGTGAAATTGGTAGACACGCAACGTTCAGGGCGTTGTGCTCGAAAGGGCATGGGGGTTCGAGTCCCCCCTTCGGCACCCCGTATTTATACGATGACCGCTCCAGCCGCACCTAGGGCCGCCGGAGCGGTTTTTTCTTACTGAGGATATGGCTGATTGATGGCAAAACTGACAGCAAAATAAGAATCAACCTCTATTACAAAGCAGTTAAAGCGCGCAGGTGTATCATGTTCAACTCAATTTGCCTTCAAGGACGACAAACAAGTGATCCTAATAAGCCCCTTGACCTAGGCTTTCTCGCTGAAGTTATGTTGTTCTACAAAGACGTCTATTTAATAGCTGACAATGTTATGCTGCAACAACTTATTAGCTATTGCGGTGCGCAGCTCTTTTGGGAACTTGTGAATGAAGGCTTTTTGAAAATTAAATATCTAGAGATCGGCATAGGCATAGGACACACAGAACCAATTGGACAATTGTACTTTCCAATGAGTTTCACCGTTCCTGACTGGAAATTACAAGAAGTTGTACCCCGCATTATTCAGGAAATTTCAGGCAAATCCGGACAAAATCGTAAGTTGGCTAATCGCTTAGCTGAAAATATTCATCCAGTTAATATTAGTAATAATGATCTCATTAAAGGAATAAATGAAGACTTTTTCCATAAATAATATGTTAAAAAGGTCATCCCACAAATTTTATCCACGTTAGCACCTGAATACCGCTTACCACCACGATTTCGTTTCAACATCAGAAACGTTAATAATTACCTTGAGATCGATACAAATCTTGATTTTATAAAGACTAAAAAAGAGCCTTTGTTACGTACTCCCACTAGAACAACTTCTATTGCTCCATCTACATTATTATTATTTATAGCTGGAGCGAAGCAAGAATTACATATTTCATCTCTCTACGAGGGAGAAATAGCCACAAATTCACTTATGTCCAAATTGATACAATTAAAGTGTCAAGACCTCTTAAACGCTCGAAACAAAAATGGAAACAATATTGAGATTTTTCAAGATCAACTGTTAAATAACGGACATGCTATTCGAGAGGCAATTAATGCGAACGAGCGAAATTATAGAGATCTATTAGATCTTTTAAGAAAGGCCCGAAAATTTCAAGGCTGGCTCCATAACCTGGAACCAGATATGGGACTTGTTAAGGAATACTACAAAGAGGTAACAAAATCAACCTGGGCTGAGACTCTACCAACTAAACTCTTGCGATGGGTTATCGCGTCAGGGCAAAACATAGCATTAACCCTACTACCTATTAACCCTATTGCTTCTAATGTAATTTCTGGAGCCACATCAGCGATAGATACTTTTTTAGTGGATAAAATAATACAGGGATGGAAACCAAATCAATTTGTTGAAAAACATTTAAAGCCTTTTTTGGAATACACACAATAATAGTGTGTTTCAGACAATTTGTAGCCGCCTGAAAACACACTATCAAATTACTTCCACAAAACATCTTCCAGCTTCTTAATCGCCTCCTTATGAATTGCTGGCATTACCTGACTATAGATGTCCACGGTCTCCTGAATGCGGTTATGGCCCAACAGTTCCTGCACAACTTTCGGGTGTATTCCCATGCTTAATAACAGCGTGGCTATACTGTGCCTTAAATCGTGAAAGCGCATGTTGGGGAGACCGGCCCGCGCAAGCAGCTTTTTGAAACGGCCTAACACCCAGTTGGGATTGAGAGGCGTCCCAAAGGCTGTACAAAAAACCAGATCGCGTTCCTGCCATGCAGGACCAGCCTGTAGCTTTGCTTCTAACTGACGGATACGATGCAATTTGAGTGTATCGACCGTGATGGAAGCCAGCATAATACTGCGTCGGCTTTTCTCCGTTTTGGGTTCAGCTTCGATATAGCGGTTTCCTGGCGCGCGAGTGAAAATGCGTCGTACCTGGAGCATGACCTGCTCAAAATTGATATCTTGCCATTTAAGAGCCAGCACTTCGCCACGGCGCATACCCGTGGTCAACGTCAACACCCAGAGTGCCTCCAGAGGATCTCCCTTGGCCGTTTCTAACAGCAACCTAGCCTGTTCCATGGTAAGAGGTTGAATCTCGTAATGTTTTCGTTTGGGAGCACTGATAGCGTCGCAGATGTTGCGTACCAGAAGTCCCCATTTCACCGCATCGACCAGTGTTTTGTGCAACATATTGTGGAGCGTGTTCAGCGTGGTCGTGGATAAGCCTTTCTTCTCCAGATCTATATAGAGCTTTTTGACGTGCTGGACGGCAAGCTTTTGCAACTGGACATGCCCAAGGTTAGGAACAAGATGCAAACGTACAAACTGTTCATACCGTTCATACGTGCGAATACGCACGACGAGACGATGGCTTTCCAACCATTGGGTAAGAAATTGTTCTACCGTTTGCTGAGGCGTTGTTATGAGCGTGCCTTGCTGTTGTTCTCTCAGGGCAATTTTGAGCTGCTCCTGTACGTCTTTACGGGTTTTGCCATAAAAAGATTTTCTTTTCCTCCCTTCTGTAGTGACAGTGGCAACCCACCTCCCATCCTTCCGCTGATAGATGGTTCCTTCTCCATACCCTCGTCGTTTCATTTGTATTTTCCCTTTCTTGTAAGAGGGCACCCTGACAAATCGCTCTATCAGGATGCCTTACGACCGCATTACCGGTCGTCCTCTAATGCTTCTGACAGGCCAAATCCGATCCCCAGAGCGTCGAGATCGTCTTCAATCCCGTTCTCCAGAGGGCAGCCTTTCTCTCGTGTTATGGGTGTCCCGGACGTATTCCGAGAGCGTTCTTTGTTCTCGTTGCTGAATGTAGCCTCGTAGGGATGCTCCCCATGCTCAATGAGCAAATCAATAGCCGACCCCAGGTGTCTCCGCAACGCCTTCGCCAGCGCTGGTCCCTCCCATCCTGCGAGTTTGCCATCTGGACCTGGTGTCACTTTGGTTGCCTCAATCAGGAAACCGCTGGCCAGCGCCAGACGAAATACTGCGTTAAGCGAGAGGCCAGTTTGCGCACTCAACGCGTGCGCAAGTTTGAGCGCGTCCGGCTGGATATTGCGCAGGGAGACGGGATCGCTCATCGTGTGCCCTCGGCGCGTGAAGGTGTCTCCGACAGGCGTTCGGCCGGCTTCTGTGCGGTGGTTTGTGCCAGGATATAACCGCCAATAGCATTGAGCACCGAGGACAGTTCTTTGGGTACAAACAGGAAGCTCTCCGAACTGCGCTTCGCCCGAACCAGCGTTTCCAGCAACTCTGCCAGAAGGATCGAGCCACCGCCGGTAAACATCAGGAAGCTGCGCTCGTCCTGGAGCTGGTGCCGCAAATGAGTCAGCAGACTTTGCGAACGGGCGGCGATAACTTCGGAGATGATGCCCTCGACGGAGGTACGGCGTCCTTCAATGAGCGTATGCCGACTGACGAGTACCTGTTGTGCCTCGACATCAGAGAGACGAATGCCCGGATGCTGTGCGCGAATGCGTTCCCGAACGACACGAGCAAGAGCAATGGTCCCTTCGTCAATCAAGGATGCGGCCATGCGCAGCTTTGGTTTTCCTTGAGGCTGATGCTGAATCGTCACCTCGCACTGGTGAAATTGGCCGCCGCCGATGTCCAGCGTCAGGTGCTTGACGATCGATGTGCTCGCGGTGATTGCCGGGCGCGATCCAGACGAGCGCGTCTTCCCACGCATCCCTGATACCGAGGTACAGGATCTGCGCCGCGAGTACGCGCAGAAACTTTATCTGCACTATGCTGGCCCAGGCTGGTCGCTGCCGCCGACCGATCGGCGCCTGCGCCCAACGGATTACGACCGGGATGCTGTGGATCGCGTCTCGAAAGCGCTCGGTCACAACCGGAGGGATGTGGTTCTCAATGCGTACCTTCGGTAACACGTGACGCTCTTCTATCCAGGAATGCCCTTTGAAGACGAGTTTGACTCATCCGCACTTTTGGTGATGAACTGATGAGTTTATTTGCAGGAATGTGATAGACTGAAATATCCGATCGCAAACGAGAGCGATCCTCAGCCCGGAGTCCTTACCCACCATGTCTTCGTCGCCCTTTCTTCCTCTGCCAGCCGGTTTAGAGATCGTCAGTATTGAAACAGTTGATGACCTGTTGAAGGTTCAGGTCGCTTGCACAAAAGAGCACGTTTCCTGTCCGCTCTGTCGTTGTCCTGCCGAACGTCGCCATAGCCAGTATACGCGTGTCGTCGCCGATCTGCCCTGCACAGGCTTGCGCGTGCAGCTCATCTTGCATGTACGCAAGTTCTTCTGTGAGACCAGTTCTTGTCCCCGAAAGATTTTCACTGAACGGCTCCTCGCCTTTGTACAACCCTGGGCGCGGGTGACGGTTCGTCTGCGTCAAGGGCTGGAAGCCGTTGGCATAGCCACCTGTGGAGAGGTTGGAACACGGCTCGCAGAGCGCTTGGCCTTGCCGACTTCTCCGACCACGCTCCTTCGCCGTACCATGGCCTTGCCCACCGAGAAGGCAGGATCGGTCAGCCAGTTGGCCATCGATGATTTTGCTTTCCGACGAGGAAGAACGTACGGAACCGTTCTCGTCGATGTAGTGCGTCATCGCGTCATCGACCTTTTTGCTGTTAAGAGGGATTAAATTTGGATAAATTTAATCCCTCTTAACAGCAATTATGAGCGGTTATCCACTCGATTCCTTTGAAACTTTCGAGAGATCCGAGTGGATATCCCTCATAATGCCGGATCGTAAGGCAGAAACCGCCAGGGGATGGATGCAAGCTCACCCGGAAATTGATCTGGTGAGCCGCGATCGCGGAGGAGATTATGCCAGTGCAGCTAGCCAAGGCGCTCCCCAGGCGGCTCAGAGCGCAGATCGCTTCCATTTAGTGAAAAATCTGACAGAAGCCGTACAAAAGGCATTAGCACAGTGTCGAGCAGAACTGCAACAAGAGCCAACAAGCGCCAAGCCCGTCGATCCGTCAGTACCAGAAGAACCTGCGCTCACGCCGGTGGCTGCTGATGGTATGTCGTACTCTGAGCACCAGATGGAGCGGTATGAACGCTACCAACAGGTCGTGTCACTGCGTGAGCAGGGGATGAAAATCAAAGAGATCGCGAGCAGGGTTGGTCTGGGAAGGCGAACCGTGCAAGGGTGGCGGATCTCGCAGGTGCCTATGTAGAAACCAACTACCACCATCCGCATCGCAGTCGTTTTGATGCCTATGAGGCGTATGTGATGCGACGTTGGGAGGAGGGATGCCACAACATTCAGCAACTCTGGCGCGAGATCAAAGCCCAGGGATATCCGCATTCCGATCAGGCACTACGCAAGCATCTTGAACCGCTTTGTGGCAAAGAGCCAGTCGATTTCCCCGCAGCTTCTTGTCTCGACCGCTTTTCTGCCAAGAAGGCCATGTGGCTCTTTATTCGTCGTTTCGAGGATTTGAAGAAAGAGGAGCAAGCAGAACTGGCAACCATTCGTCAGGCCAGCGAGACGGCTGAAACCCTTTACCTCCTGGTTCAGCAGTTTTTACAGATGGTTTGCAAACTGGAAGGAGAACGCCTGGATGTTTAGTGCGCGTCGGTGGCAGACAGCCAGATTGAGCCGCTCCAACGGTTTGCCAATGGACTCGAACAAGACAAAGCCGCTGTCCTCATGGGCTTAACGCGTTCCTCCAACAATGCGCAGGCGGAAGGACAAGTAACCAGGATCAAGCTCATTAAACGCATGATGTATGGTCGAGCAGGATTTCCTTTGTTACGTCAACGCGTTTTGCATCGCTTCTAGCGGCAGGTGCGTCTCAACGGGCTTTGCTTCGCCCAACGTGCCTTTTCTCAGTTGCCCCTTTGGTTCTTTTTCACTTCTCACAAGCCAGCAAACGCCATTAAGCGCAAAGGAGACGCTCTCTGATCTTGTCGCATCGTAATCGCGTTGCAGAAATCGCTGCTGAAGAAATGGAGGGTTCTTCAAGCCCTCTCTTGATGAGATTCCATCACCAAAAGCGCGGAAGAGTCACACTCGTCTTCAAAGGGCAGCAGTTTTTGTCAGGAAGGAGAGGGCACAGCATGCCACAGCGTTTCTCAACGCCTGAAGAGGTGGTCCCGACCCCTCTGTGTGTTTTCTCAGCTACCTTTCTCAGGGAGGTCAAGGTCATGCTGCACCTCCCTGATGGGTCTTCCTGGCCAGTGCCGATCAGCCCAAATGCCAAGAGAGTACAGCTTCTGGCCTATCTTGCCTGGCAACGGGGCCAACCAATCTATCGCAGAATGATCGAGCAGCATGTGTTTCGCCACGGCCTCCCGAAAGAGCATGCGACACATAAACATCTGCAAGATATGTTTGGGGCGCATACCAGACTTTTACGACGTGACATTCGAGAAGCCATCACGAAAGCGCATACTGAAAAAGGTGAACCGCTGCTTTCGCCTGAGCTTGATCCATTCACGAACACACATGGCGGTTACTGGGAACTCTCTGCGCTCTGGTTCCCAACAGACCTGGAGGTAGTCCAGAGCTATGCGCAGTTCATTGATGATGCAAGAGGACAAGGCCGACTGACCAGCGTGATTCCCGATGAGGTCAAATCAGCATGCGACGCCTTGATCGCGGCCTATCCCGGCGATTTTTTGCAGGAAATGATATTCACCTACCCGGAAGAATTTCACCCGCTGAAAACCTCCTGGGTTTGCGAGCCGCATACCTTCTATCGCGATTGCTATCTGAAAGCTCTCTGGTATGCCGGAGAATATGAGCGGCAACACTGGCAATCTCGAACAAAGGAACAGTGGGAGCACGCCGAACAAGCGATCCATTATTACTGGCAGTATGCTCTCTCAGCCTGTCAAAGCCCGGTAGATACCAAGCTCGTCTTTGCCCAACCTGAACTAAGTGAGAGAGTGCTCATGAGTGAGCGAGCGTTGCGCCGTTGCCTGGTGCTCTATCAGGCCGGAGGACAACGGGGCGCGTTTGAGATGTGCTACCAGGAATATTGTGAGTTAATGGAGCACCTTTCACAACGCCAGTGGCAACCCGACCGAGAAACCTTTCAAGTTGTCCAATCTGCCCGCTGGTAAAACAGCATCCAAAGCAGCACAGACATCCACCTTTCATGGCAACGATCGCAATGAGTACAACGGTGCAGCTAGATGAAAAAGATGAGGGTCGGAACATACCCGGAGCCTATTTGTTCAAGAACATCGTGCATAATTGCGTTTAAGTAATAATTACCAATTTTGCTTTTGATAATTATTATCAATATATATTCCTAGCATAGCATATCGCTGGTGTGCTGTCAACAAAAGCATGCCGCGAGGAAGCATACCAAAAGCAGGTATGGTATAATTGGGCGTGTTTCTTGCACGCCGCGCAGACAGAACATTCTGTATGGAGAGAGAAAAGTCGCATGAGAGAGCCAACGGTTGAGGACCTTTTGAAAACGCCTCCCCCAGAGCTACGCGTGAGTAGCAAAACTGCGCAAGCGTATTTGGGGATCAGACGCAATATCCTTGCCGGAGAGTATGGTGCTCACCAGTTGCTTCTCCCTAAGCAGATTGAAGAAACGTATCAGGTTAACAATACCACGACCCAGATGCTGCTCATGCGTCTGGCCAATGAGGGCCTGGTAAACATTCTTCCGGTCAAAGAGCGCTCCTGGCCAAATAATGCCTCCCTGAATGAATATCGTGTCGCTGATCTGACACAGGCACAGAAAGTGCTCGCGCACCGGCTCCATGCAGAGCTTCCAACAAGCACGGCAGAAACACCGCTTCCAGAAAAAGAGACATTACTCCTCACCATTCAGTATGCGGATGAAGAAATCGCCGGATTACTGGGCCTGACAACAGGCGAAAAGGTGGTAGTCTATCGCGAACGAGAGCGCAGGCCGGATAAGACGGTGACGGCCATCAGCGACTGGTATGCGCCGTTCTGGTTTGCTGAGATGATTCCTGAACTCGAACAGACAGGCAATGATGTGTATCAGCTCTTGCAACGTCTGGGCAAATTCCCCGCAAGCTGTACCGAAACGGTTGATATTGTGCAGGCACGTAGCGTTGAGCGTGTCCTCTTTGAACTCTCTCCAGATGATCCGGCACCTCTGTTTAAGCTCCAACGACTCACATTGGACGTGGCAAACGCTCCGCTAGCTGTTCAATTCCTGACAGCCAGCGGAAGCAGCTACCGTTTGCAATATACACTTTCCCTTACGTCACCATAGAAGATAAGGCAATGGATATTCTGGAGAATTTTTTATGAATCTTCCCCTTTTTCAGGTTGATGCTTTCACCAGTCGGCCATTCGCGGGCAATCCGGCGGCGGTCTGCATACTGGACAAACCAGGTGATCCAGCCTGGATGCAGGATGTCGCAAGCGAGATGAATCTTTCGGAGACCGCTTTTCTCTTCAAGCAAGCAAATGGCTACAGTCTGCGCTGGTTTACGCCCGCAGTCGAGGTCGATCTCTGTGGCCATGCCACGCTTGCCAGCGCTCATGTGCTCTGGGAGCAAGGCGGATTGCCTGCCGGGGAGCAGGCGCGCTTCCATACGAAAAGCGGACTGCTGACGGCAGAACACCAGGCGAACTGGATTGAACTCAACTTTCCTGCCAAACCGGAAGAGCCTGTCGAAGCTCTTCCTGACCTGCAAGAGGCACTGGGCGTTCCACCAGTTTATGTGGGCATGAGTCAGTTTGATTGCCTGGTTGAGGTTGATTCCGAGGCTGTAGTGCGCGAACTGGCGCCCGATCTTGCGAAACTGGCGGGTATTCCGGTACGCGGGGTCATTGTGACCAGCCGGGCCAGCACGCTAGGCTATGATTTTGTCTCGCGTTTCTTCGGTCCTCGCGTCGGCGTGCTCGAAGATCCCGTGACTGGCTCTGCTCACTGTGTGCTCGGTCCTTTCTGGAGCAAACGCCTCAAACGCGAGGAACTGACCGGCTATCAGGCATCGGCGCGCGGTGGCGTGGTGCGCGTGCGCCTAGATGGCGAGCACGTACATCTCGGTGGTCATTTCCAAGGGGAACTCAACGTCGTTTAACGTGTTTCTGGCAGCGTAAGAAGCACTTTCACAAGGTCTAACGCCATCACCTGCGGATACATTTTGAAAGAATCACCTCGGATGAGGAGATTGGCAAGAACTATGCTTACGAATCTCTCCATGCTTCTTTGTCTCTGTCGAGATCAGTAATCATAGAGAGATTTATCCCTCTGTGTACGAGGAAGGCTGGTCAATAAAGCTGTGTTGATATCAGCCAATCACCTCGACAAAGCTTCTTCAACGTGTAAATGATATACTGGAATGCCTTTACACAAACGAACTACCCCAAAATGAGAGGAGTATGCATATGACACGATCTTCGGCATTACTTCCATCCGGAGGGCAACGTATACTCTTTGTTCTTGCTCATCCTGACGATGGAGATTTTATTTGTGGCGGAACAGTAGCGCGCTTAGCTGAAGAGGGGTGCGATATTCACTATCTTCTAGTCACGCGGGGCGACAAGGGATCAAATAATCCTGAGATGACACCTGCTGACGTTGCAGCTATCCGAGAAAAAGAGCAGCGCCACTCTGCTACGTTACTTGGCGTGCAAACCGTCACCTTTTTAGAAGGATACTATGATGGAGAAGTAGAAGCAACGCTCACATTGCGACGTGATATCGCTTTCATTGTGCGTCAATGGCGTCCAGATGCGGTCTTTACTTTTGACCCCTGGAAGCGTTATGACGTTCACCCCGATCACCGAGAAGTAGGCATGTGTACGCAAGACGCACTCAGAAATGCTGGTACACGTTGGTGTTTCCCAGAACAAATAACAAGCGATATCACCCCACATGGAGTAAAACATCTCTACTATTTTTCTACAGACCAGCCGAACCATTGGATTGATACAAGTAGCGTGATCGAGAAAAAAATCGCGGCCATGCGTTGCCACACGAGCCAAATGGTCAACTTTGACCCCGACGAATATGCTCGTAGAAAAGGCCGTGAAGCAGGGAGTGCCCACAAATACAAAATAGCTGAAGCATTCCACCATGATGTAATCTAGCAAACTCTCAGAGAGCGGCTGTTATGACGAGGAATTTTTAAATCATAACAGCCGTTTTTCTCTCCTCAGAGAGGGAATATATGTAGCTCTACACCTAGATTGGCAACATATGGATTTTTTTCTATAAGCTGAGATAATAGCCCATAGATTTGCTTCACTTCGTCTACCCCCTGCTGAGAGTGAGATTTGCGTGCAAATTGTAAAGCGATCTTTGCCATCTTAGCACATTCTTCATATTATCTCCCAATTAAGAGAATACGCGTCTCTGTAATGGCGAGGTACATTTCTTTCCTGGCGCTACTCGTCTCCACATTTTTTCTTGCTGCCATTAACGCGTTCTGGGCATCTTTTAATGTTTGAACATTAGCTCTGATATTTCCATTTTTCAGTTGTTCTAAGAGTTCGTTGTCATCGATATGGAAGAGAGCGAAACGTAGGAGCGTCTTTGCTCGTTCGTGATGAACAGCGTATAAACCAAAGGTGAGGAATGTTCCATCATCTTCTATCTTATTGCCATAAATAAGTTTCAAAGCACTATCTTGCCACTTACGGCATGTCGTTTTTAATGCTTCATCTGATTTTGCATATAACGAATTTATTTCAGCAGCTAATAAATATCCACTTCCTTTGAGCGGAGCCCGCGCCCTTTGGACCTTCTCAAGCGCATTTGTCACATCGCCTCTTGCAGTATCAGGTCTCTTCTGTATGAGGTGAACTCTTGAGCGGCGATACAGTGCAG
>WNFN01205563.1_pt2 | contig 18209 bp, 15 predicted proteins | sample 5400161 | NCBI WGS metagenome assembly WNFN01 (sample SAMN13153353, study PRJNA577476) | soil metagenome | isolation source: 80 cm saprolite on Douglas fir-dominated hillslope | place: USA:California | collected 2013-09-17 | reverse complement strand
AAAGGGACGGTCGCGCAGGTGGAATCAGCGTTTCACACCGAGATCCACAACTATCTGGTGGACGGAGAACTGCACTATGCCAACGCCAGCGAACCTGCGGTCCCGGCGCCGCTTGCGGGCATGACGCTCGGATTGCACAATCTGCACAACTTTCAGCCCAAGCCCAGAATTAAAGTTCGCAAGACGATGTTTAATGAAATCCATTCGCATCTTACCTCCCACGTTACCGGCAACCACTACCTTACGCCGGGGGACTTTGCCACCATCTACGATGTTCAGGCGTTGTATTCGGCTGGTATCGATGGCGCTGGTCAGACCATCGCGGTCGTGGGTCAGAGTGCAATTTCCCTAACGGATATTCATAATTTCCGCACCGCCGCTGGCCTTGCCACGAACGATCCCACGCTCGTCCTCATGCCGGGTTCGGGCACTTCTACCCACTGTGCGGGAGACGAAGGCGAATCCGACCTTGATCTGGAGTGGACCGGTGGCGTCGCCAAGAATGCCAGCATCACCTTCGTCTATGTTGGTCTGGGAACCGGCACCACTTGCGCACATTGCCGCCTTCATCAGCAACAGTTACGGGCTGTGCGAAAATACCAACTCGTCGCTGGGAATTATTCAGGCCGACGCCCTGACCATCCAGGGTTGGGCGCAGCAGGCGAACGCGCAAGGCCAGACGATCGTGGCTGCCACCGGGGACACTGGTGCTGCGGACTGCGATTTTGGGGCGACTGTCGCCGTGGACGGCCTGGCGGTGGACATTCCTGCGTCCATTCCGGAGGTGACGGGCGCAGGCGGAACTGCCTTCAACGGAGATGGTCCCGGTGCCGTGACCGGTAATCCCCCGAATACCAACGTCAGCGCCACTACCTACTGGAGCGGCACCACCAATAGTGTCGACTCTATCAGTTCGGCCCTCTCTTACATTCCAGAAATCGCTTGGAACGACACTGCCCTGTCTGGGACGCTCTCCGCGTCCGGCGGCGGCGCCAGCATCTACTTTGCGAAGCCCACTTGGCAGACTGGAACTGGCGTGCCCCCCGACGGCAAGCGGGATGTGCCCGACATTGCAGTAGGAGCTTCACCGAACCATGACGGGTATCTAATTTGCTCTCCTGCAGATAAGGCCGGGAACCCCAGTTGCACGAATGGCTTCCGGGACGTTCAAGGCTCTTTTGATGTGGTGGGGGGTACCTCCGTAAGCGCGCCGAGTTTCGCCGCAACTCTGGCTCTGATCAATCAGTACTTGGGCAATATTCCCCCCGGCGGACTGGGCAACGTCAATCCCAAGCTCTACCAGCTTGCCGCCAGCACCCCCAGTGCCTTCAACGACATCACGAGCGGCAACAATATTGTTCCCTGCACACAGGGGACGACTGGTTGTCCGGCGTCCGCTCCATTCCAATACGGATTTTCCACGAATGTCGGATACGACCAGGTGACAGGTCTAGGATCGATCAATGCGTTCGTGCTGGCGAAGGCTTGGGCAGCTACGCTGATCCCAACCACGACAGTGCTTCTACCCCCTTCCCTAAGTCAGAGTTTCGTCACTCAGAGCGTAACGTTTACCGCCAACGTTACACCCGCGGCCGCTAATCCGGCGTACGTGAACTTCTATAACGGAACAACGTTCCTCGGCAGCGCCACCCTGAATAGCAGTGGCGTGGCTACTTTCGCGACCACTTCTCTGCCTGTCGGAACAGCCAGCGTTACGGCAACCTACACTGGCAACGGAACATATTTGAACTCTACTTCTCCAACCGCGGCTACAGTGGTTGTGACCCCGGCTTTCTCTCTTTCGTCAGGCGTCACGACCATTAGCGTGGCGCAGGGTGCGGCTGGGAATGCCACGATCACTATGACACCTGCAACCGGCTTCAATACTCCGCGACAGGGCAACTGCGTCTTCCTCTGGGCCGCGGCAGCCCAATTTTCTACGCAGCTCTGTTGCCGGGTTTGCTGGGGATCGTTTTCACGGCAGGCTCTCGCAAACGTGCTACTCGCGGCACGCGATTGCTCGGGCTACTCATCGTTCTCGGTTTTTCGACACTCTGGCTTGGTGCATGCGGCAACAACTCGACAGTTAAAGATCCGGGAACAGCCAAAGGCAGCTACACAGTCACCATCAATGCCACGACGGGGGGAACGAGTCCGCTCACTGGCTCAACCAACGTGACCCTCCAGGTGAACTAACCGCAACCACACGAGACAAGAAATAGGCGCTCCGCTCACCCGGAGCGCCCGTTTCTAAATAACTCAGGACCGCAAGATGTCTGCCCACCAGTGCGCGGTAAATCGGTGGCCTGCTCCATCCGTGCGTGCTAATCCCGCGTCAATCTTTGCCTTCCACCCTGTCATCTGAGAAACTGACGACTGTACCCGAATTGCTTTCTGCTGAGAACTGAGAACTGAGAACTGAGAACTGAGAACTGAGAACTGAGAACTGAGAACTGAGAACTGAGAACTGAGAACTGAGAACTGAGAACTGCCCCATGGGACGTATCCACGTTCTCTCCGAAACCGTGGCCAATAAGATCGCCGCTGGCGAGGTTGAGGCGATTTGCGGGCGTGAGCGCAGCGGGAGCCCGCAGCCGAAATCCCGGGTGCAGCGAGGGATCTCCTGCCATGGGTAGAATTCACGTTCTCTCCGAAACCGTTGCCAATAAGATCGCTGCTGGCGAGGTGGTGGAGCGCCCTGCCTCGGTCGTGAAGGAGTTGCTGGAGAACTCGCTCGACGCGGGCTCGACGCGCATCAAGATCAGCGTCGAGGCGGGCGGGAAAAAACTTATTCAGATCACCGACAACGGATGCGGCATGGTTCGCGACGATGCCATGCTCGCCTTCGAGCGGCACGCAACCTCCAAACTCAAGGACGCCGAAGATTTGCTGAGCGTGGCTACGCTGGGGTTTCGCGGAGAGGCCTTGCCCTCCATCGCATGGAAGAGGCCGGACTGCCGCTGGGCACTTCGATCACCGTGCGCGATCTTTTCTTCAATACGCCCGCGCGCAAGAAATTCCTGAAGGCAGAATCCACCGAGCTTTCGCATATCGCATCGCTGGTGACGCACTATGCTCTTGCGCATCCGGATAAGCATTTCGAGTTGCACTCGGCGACTAATGCCGTGCTGGTTGCACCTCCGGTTGCGGGATATGGAGAGCGGGTTTACCAGGTGTTCGGCAAGGAGACGCTGGATCAGTTGATTCCGGTGGCGGCGATGCAGCCGCTGGAACGCGTCGGATTGCCGCAGCCTCCGCCCTGGCGGCGCGAAGCGGAGGAAGAGCTTGAACCGAAAGATCCCGGCGAGATGCGCCTTCACGGCCTTGTTTCCAAACCCGAGATTCAGAAACTCAATCGCAATTCGATCTTTGTATTTGTCAACGGTCGCTTGATTCGCGATCGCACCGTGCAACATGGGTTGACCGAGGCGTACCGCAACATCCTGCCGCCCACGGTTTTTCCTGTGGTGCTTCTGTTTCTGGACTTGCCATCTGCCGAGGTGGATGTGAATGTGCATCCCTCAAAGACGGAAGTCCGTTTTCGCCAGCAGACGGTAATGCACGATTTTGTCCGCGACTCCGTTCGGGCAGCGCTGATGAAGGCCCGCCCCGTACCGCAGTTCACCACTGAAATTCGGGCGCATGCCACCGCGAGTCCGTCGCTTACCCCCGGAGCACGTCCGGAGTGGGAACCCTCGTCCAATGCGGCTGTGGCAGTGGCGCAGCCGGCAGGATGGGAGCCGCCGGACGACCAGGGTGTGAGCGGAGGATTTGCCCTGCAAATCCCGGCAGCGCCTCCAGTTTCGGCGAGATTTCATTTTGAGGGCGGCATTGCCGTTGAGGCTAACGCGGGTTTGCCGGTAGCCCGCGGGCTCGAATTGATTCCGGGCCAATTAATTCAGGACAGAGTGATTCCCGACAATGGATGCGCGCCCGCGCTCGACACTAACGACGAGGACCCAACCCTCGCCTCACTCGGCAATCTCAAGCCTCTGGGACAGATTCGCAACTCGTTTATTCTCGCGGTGAATGAAGATGGGCTGTGGATTGTGGACCAGCATGTCGCCCACGAGCGCGTGCTGTTCGAGCGCGTCCTAAAGCAGCGGGCGATTCGTAAGGTGGAGAGTCAGCGGCTGCTCATGCCGATCGTTCTCGAACTGTCTCCCGCGCAGCAGGCAGTGTTCGCGGAAATTTCCGACGAGTTGCAACACAACGGTTTCGAAGCCGAGCCCTTTGGCGCGCGCAGCGTGGCGGTAAAGGTGGCGCCGGCAGGAGTCGATGCCTCCGCCATTGAGCACATGCTGCACGATTTGCTCGATCAGTTCTCGCGCGAAGAGCAGTCGCTGAATCTGGAGAAGATCCGGTCCTCGATCGCAGCCTCGATTGCGTGCCACGCGGCCATCAAAGTCAACATGCCGCTGGAGCAGAACAAAATGGAATGGCTGCTGGCGGAACTGGCGAAGACCGAGCATCCCATGTCCTGCCCGCACGGCCGGCCCATTGTGTTGCGGTATTCTGTAAAGGATATTCAGAAGGCGTTTAAGAGGATCTAGATGGCGGACCTCGGACCTCAGACCTAAGCTAAGAGCCGACGGTGGCTACCTGGGGTTCGCTGAGACATGTGGCGATCGAGAGTAAACGAAGTTCAGGCTTTTGCCGAAGTCTGAAGTCTGAGGTCCGACGGCTGTTTTTTATGACCGATCAAGAGTTGCAACAATTGCGGCGCGAAAAGTGGCGGCTGGATGGCAAGCCTATCCGGACGATCGAGCAGGCGCGCGCCTTTGTGGAAGAAGTTGGATTCTGTCTGATGTATCCCGTGCGCCCGACGGTTCCGGTACCGACCTTTATCGGCGCATTTGTCGGTTCCGACGACCGGCTTCCCACATGGCAGCACGCCTATTCCGATCCGCGCGCGGCGGAGTCCACTGAACTTATGGTCCGGCTGCTGCGCGAGCGAGCTGCTTATGAGGCGAACCTGCTGGAGAACAATTCGTTTCTGCTGGCGGCTTCGGTGTTCCCATATTTTTATGCGCTAGTGGGCGAACGAAACCCCAAGCTGGCGCCCAAGGCGGGATCGCGATCCCCCTATTCTGCACTGGCCTGCGACGCGTTCGAGCTGATCCGGCGCGACGGGCCCATCTCCAAGCAGAAAATGCAGGAAGTGCTGGGCGGCAGCGTATCGTTTGCGGCTCTCGACAAGGCTCTGGGCGAGTTGTGGTCAAAGCTGCGCATTACCCGCGTCGACTACAAGGCCAGCGAGGGCTCGGTTTGGGATGTGCTCTACCGCTGGGCGCCGGAGGCGGTGAAAGAGGGTGTGGGATTGTCGGTGCAGGAAGCGCTTACCGCGCTGCTCTCAAAATATCTGGACTGCGTGATCGCAGCCGAGCAATCGGAACTGGAAAGCTTCTTCGGAAACTTCGTCGCCCGTTCGAAGGTGAAGGAAGCCGTGAATGCGCTCCTGGCCGCCCGCGAGTTGAGCTTTGTGCACGTGGGCGGGCGGTCGATGGTTCAGATTACGCCCGCGAGAGTAGTCGATTCTGCTCCTCAAAGGCTCGCAACCCCAAGGCGATGACCGCCCGCTCTCCCCGTGTACAATCGTTAACTTCATCATTAACTTTCGCATGAATGACAAGCCGAAGAGCGCCGACTCTCCACGCAAATTAACCATTGCCATCGACGGCCCGGCTGGCGCGGGGAAGAGCACCATTGCTTCGCGGCTGGCGCGAAAACTCGGCTACGTCAACCTGGAAAGCGGCGCGATGTACCGCGCCCTGGCGTTGAAGGCGATCGGCCGGGACGCGTCCTTTGACGATGAAGCCGCGCTGGTGAAGCTGGCACAGGATTCGCGTATCCAGTTGGAGCCGACCCTCGGCGGCAACCGCACGCTGCTCGATGGGCGCGATGTCTCTTCGCGCATCCGCGAGCGGGACGTGACCGAAGGGGCGTCCCGCGTGTCGGTGCACCCGGGAGTGCGCGCGTGGATGGTTGCCCGCCAGCGGGAGATGGGCGCGGGCGGCGGCATCGTGATGGAAGGCCGCGACATCGGCACGAAAGTTTTCCCTGATGCGGATCTGAAGATATTTCTCGATGCCGACCCGGTGATCCGCGAGCAGCGGCGGATGCAGCCCGCCGCGATCGCACGCGGGCCGAGTCTCCGCTCGAGGCAGCCGCGGATGCGATCGTTATCGACTCGACGAACTTGGGCGAAGCTGAGGTACTGGCCCAGCTGGAAGAATTAGTGAACGCGAAATTGATCATTGAGAGAGGTTGAGTCCAGCACCCAATCTCTACGTACTGTTCAGTTTTCCGTTGGCTCCACTTCGTTCTTAGGCGCGGGCAATGCTTTTCCACTCTTAGGCGCTGGCGGAGGCTCCGGCGGCCTCGGCTCACCCATTGCTGCTTTGCGGATCTCGATGCCGCCGTGTTCGTTATTGAGCACGATGTGTGAGGACGCATTGCCCACCGCACCGGACGCGCTCGCCTGGTGATCTCCGTTTTCCACTTTCAACTCGCCGAAATCGGACTGAATCTCGCCATCCCGTGTACGCGCATCTATGCGAAACCCTGACTTCTCCGGAACCCTCAACTGGATGTCGCCTTTGCGATTATCGATCTGCACGTTGCCCAGCGAACGCATCGTCACTTCCACGCCGCCATTTTCGTCTTTCAATCGTACGTCGCCGGAGACGCCTTCCAGCCGGATCTCCTTCGAGCGAGTAGTCAGGCGTATGGGGCCAGTCAGGTTATCGGCATGCAGGTCGTCGGAGTTCAGGTCGAGCTCGCCGTCAATCTTCGAGAACTCCATGTCCGTGCGCGAAGACTTGAAAGTTACAGTCTTGCCGATGCGGGCCAGCTTCACACTCTCCTGGAATTCGCCGTCGAGTTGCACGCTGCCCTTAACGTCGTTGACCGAGACTTCATTTAGCCGGCCCTCGACGTGCACATCTCCCGTGATTTGCTCGATCTTCGCTGAGCCCTTCTGCAGACTCAGCTTTACGTTTCCCTTCACCTCTTCCACCGACACGTCGCCTCGCTGGTCCGAGATTTCAACGTCTCCGTCGCGGCCCGCAACGGTGGCATCGCCGCGGCGGGAAACAATCGTGATCGCGGCCTTCCGCGGAACCGAAATGTCGAGATCGGTGAGCACCGGATGGTCGCCTGCACCCTCGACCTTGGCGTCCAGCGTGACCAGGCCGCCAATTGTGGTGAGAGTGGCCTTGGTCTGCTCGTTGTACTTGTTAGCGTCGTCTTGATTGTCAGCGCCAATGCGCTTACGAACGACTACGGTGATCTTGTTGTCGTCCGAGGCGTGCACGCTCACCGCACCGTGATTGTCGATTACTTTAAGACTGGCACTGGCAGGGAAGTCCTGCTCCAGATGGTCGTCGAAATTGAAGGACTCGCCGAAAATGTTATTGAGATCGTCATCGTCAATGTTGATCTGGTCGCGAATGCCAGACCAGTTGAAGCGTGCCGCCTGGGTCGCGATCAATCCGGACACAACAATGACTACGACCAGAAATATTCCGGCAGCGCCAATCCCTGGAGCCGCGGTTCCCTCCCGCTGCGCTTGCTGGTACTCGATCAGCTTGATCACGCCCCACAAGATCAGGAGTACCGGCCAATAGTGAGCGAACCACATTCCCAGCCGCGCCCATGACAGCATGTGCAGGTTGCCCAGCAGGAACACGATGCCGACGACAATCAGCACAAACGGTCCAGAAAGCGAGCGGCGGCGCCTTCGCGGAGCCGGTGGTATCACGGGGCCAGGTGTCCCTAAGTTGGGTGTCCCTAAGTTAGACATGGTTCACCTCCCCGGAAGACGGCGTAGCCGAGCTCTCCGGAGCTTGCGGCGCAGGGGCACTCGGCGGTGGCTCAGCGGGAGGCGGCGGAGGACCAATGTGGCCCTCTGACGATGCTGTGCTCTGCATTAATTTGACTACTCCTACCACCAGCAACCAGGCCGGCCATGTACGGCCGAGATCTGCAATGTCGAGGCTTTGCAGCAGAAACAGGATACCTGTGGTCAGCACCATCGCTGGACCCATGATGCAACTGGTACGGCAACGGCCGCAGGTGCATCTGGTCCGCTCCCACTGGCGGTAAAACATCCAGACGCCCAGCAAAATAAGCGACATCGGCCAGATTCGTTCGAAGCCATGCTCCATGATCCCCATGGTGTGAAGCAAAAAGAGAACCCCAAGGCCGATCAGGAGGACCGCGCCCACAGGAACTTTACCGGTGTCAAACTTCTCGCCCATGCCGAAGCTCCGCCCAAGGCCCATCGGATCGGGCGCAGGCAGGCCAGACTGAATTGCCTTAGCGGTACGGACGGCGTCAATGATCTGGTAGACGTAGAAGAAGGCAATGCCGATGCCGAAGATCCAGTCCCAATTGCCCGCATGGTCGCTGCCGTAAATCAGCATGACAAATATCAGCAGGTGCGCGAGTCCTTTCGCGTATTGCGAACAATAGACAGCGCCGACGCCAAAGGGAAAGAAGCCGGCCAGTATCCCGGCGACCACGGGGTGTGGGCCGGAACTTTGCCCGCCCGGAACCCTCGCTCCAGGGCTTTGACCCGCGACCGGCGCATATACAGTTTGCGGCGGCGCAAAGCCCGCCGCTGGCAGTGGCGCGCCTTCCATCCTCGCTGCCAGGCAAGCCTCGCAGTAAATCACTCCGCGAACGTCGCGGGTGCAATTGCTGCAGAGCGGCTTGCCGCATGTGCGGCAGAAAGCTACTGCGGCAATATCGTTGTGAGTGGCGCAGTTCATACGAACCTCCTGTATGTGGTCACCGACACTACAGGCAGATCGCTTACAGATGGACCCAGTGGAGCGCTGGCCAGGACTACACGGCTGTCAAATTGGCTGTAGTTGCGCTCCTGCTTCTGCTCGGGCTGTTCAGTTGTGTCGTTCCTCCGGTCTTTCTGTTTGGCCGGTCCTGATCTATCCAAGCCGGGTTCAGCGGGCGTGACGTTGCGCCTCAGTCCACGCACGCGCGACTCGACTTCGTAGACGAACCGGATGTTCTCATAGTAGCGGACCACCCTGGCCTGGGTGCTGTAATACGTGTGCCGTATGGCAGCTGGCCGCAAGCTCACCTGGCGGAAGTCGGAGGGCTTCACTCCGGCCACGCTCAACGCCACCGACAGCGAGAAGAAAGCCATGCCGAACGACATGGCAAATCTCGGTTGCCGTACCGTGGCCCAGATGGGCTCGACCATCCCTGAGGCCCAGGCCTGCGTCTTCTCCCACCACGAAACGTGCGGCTGAGTTGAAGCAGCAGGGGCTCCCAGGCGATCCGTTGCGATTCCCGTCGTCGACGCCAGAATATTCTCGACCAATCCGGCTGCAGGCTCCACCTCCGTGAGCTGCTTCAGCCAGTTGCGGCCCGCCTCAGCTTCGGCGAACAGCGGTCCGCACGCGGTGCAAGTCCGCGCATGAGCTTGGAACCGGTCGAGTTTCCCTCCAGTCAGGACGCCGTCAAGCGCGTCCGTGAGCAGGACATCAAACTCGTGACACTGCATTCCATTGTTGGTCTGTTCTGGCATCACATCACCTGCCTATAGGTACGTTGTAGCAGGCGCGCAAGTTCCGCCCGCCCGCGATTTATTCGAGATTTCACAGTGCCCTCCGGTACCTTCAAAACGGTTGCAATTTCGCGATAGTCCATATCCTGTAAGTCCCTTAGAATCACTGCTTCCCGCAGTTCCGGCGACAGCCTTGCCAGGGCCGCATGAACCACTTCCCCCACCTCCCGACTGCCTACATGCGCGTCGGGGGGCGCAGATTGGTCCTGAATTTGCTCACTGAGCGGCTGCGCGTCTTCGTGGTCTGACGCTGCGCCGTCAAGCGAATCGGTCACCCGGTCCTGTTTTGTCTTGCGGAAGTGGTCGACGAGCAGGTTGCGCGTAATCGTTGTGACCCAGGTGACGAAAGCTCCTTTCGAGGAGTCGTAACTCGAAAGCGTGCGGTACATCTTGATGAAGACCTCCTGAGTGAGGTCTTCGGCGTCATCGCCCGATCCTGCGAAACGATAGCAAATGTTATAGATACGGCGGTTGTAAGTTCTGACGATTTCTTCCCAGGCGGCGGCATCGCCGGCAACACAGCGGCGCACAAGCATCGCAACGACCTGGACGTCTTCCAACCCGCACTCCCCGGAAAATGCCGCCGACTGCGCCTGAAAAGCTAAACCTGGAGATCAGCGTAGGACAGCGAATACTATAAGAACGGGCCCAAGCTCTCTCGCCCCACAACACAATACGTGGATGTGCAGCCCAAAGTTCGCGACCGCAAGTTTATGTAAGAGAGGGAATTGTAGCAGCGAGTGGAGCACGCATTGCCCTACGCATTGCCTGAGTGCGTCCATGATGTTTCTTCAGGCTGGTGCAAAGAGACTTGCTCCCTGGCTTCTTCGCTTGAATTCATCGTAGAGAACTTAACTATGAGCTATTGCCTGACAACTCTCGCGGGAATGCGGGTCCAGCAAACGTAATAGTTTGGCGTGACTGAATCTGGTCGATCCTATTAGCGCTCGTGTCGATGGCACCCCGAGAAATCAGGAAGTTATTAGCGCTTAGGGTATTCGGGGTATCTACGAGTCCCACGTTAAGCGCATCATACCTAATACCTTAAGACCTACCGTGCTGCCTCGTCTGGGGAGAGAGAAACTAAAAGTCAGGAAGTGTGTTCCAAAGCAGTTGAGGGCTGAGCAAGGTGAAAAGGGAATTCCGAGAGACTCGGCACTCCCAACCTGAATGTTCGGAGATGACTTCACTTATGAAAAAAACGCGGAATGCAATGCGTTGGATGAATGCGCTGCTCGCGGTCGCGCTCGTGAGCACTACCTTCTCGCTGCGAGTGGCGGCGCAGGATCAACAATATGATCCTCCCGGTCGTGTCGCGCGCCTCGGCCACATGGAAGGTTCGATTTCATTTCAACCGGCCGGCGAGTCAGAGTGGGTGCAAGCCGTCTCCAACCGACCGTTGACCACGGGCGACAAGATCTGGGCTGACAGGGACTCGCGCGCCGAGCTGCAATTGGGAGCGGCCTCCATCCGCCTGAACAGCAACACCGGTTTTTCTTTTCTCAATCTGGATGACCGTACCGTGCAAATCCAGCTCAGTGCCGGGGCCATCAATATTCGTGTGCGTCATCTGAGCCGTGACGACGTCTTTGAGATCGACACGCCCAATCAGGCTTTTACCATCTTCCAGCCCGGGCGCTACCGGATCGAAGCCAGCGAAGACGGAAACAATGCTGTCGTCAGCGTGCGGGAAGGAGAAGGGGAATCGACGGGCAATGGCCAGACCTACACGCTCCACGCCGGCCAGCGTGCCACCTTCAGCGGTACGAATTCGTTGAATGCGGATGTTGAGAATCTCGGTCCTCCCGACAACTTCGATAACTGGAGCTACGGACGCGATCGCCGCTACGAGGATTCACGTTCCTCGAGATATGTCTCGCACGACGTCGTCGGTTACGAAGACTTGGATGACAACGGTGACTGGCGTCCGGATTCGAGCTACGGCAATGTGTGGTACCCGCACGTTTCCGCGGGCTGGGCTCCTTATCGCGAGGGCCACTGGGCCTGGATCGATCCCTGGGGATGGACCTGGGTCGATGATGAGCCCTGGGGCTACGCTCCATTTCACTATGGCCGCTGGATGGCCATCGACGGCCGCTGGGGCTGGATCCCAGGACCGGTTGAGGTGGCGCCCGTGTATGCCCCAGCGCTCGTCGTTTTTGTGGGCGGTGGTGCGGTCGCATTCGGCGACAACGTAGCCTGGTTCCCGCTGGGTCCGCGCGAGGTGTACGTTCCCTCGTACCAGGTGAGCCGCGAGTACGTGAACCGCGTCAATATCAGCAATACCACGGTCAATCAGACCACAATCACCAACGTGTACAACACGACCATCGTCAACAACAATACGACCATCACGAATGTGAATTATGTGAACCGCAATGTGAACGGTGCGGTGACGGCGGTTCCGCAACATACCTTCGCCACCGCGCAGCCGGTGGCCCGGGCCGCGGTTGCAGTGAACGCCCGCCAGTTAGAGTCTGCGCCTGTTGCCTCAAGAGCGCCCGTGCCTCCGGCGCGCGAGGCTGTGTTGGGAGCGCACGCACAAACGGCAAACAGAGTGGCTGCTCCTCCGGCGGCAGTGAGCAACCGTCAGGTAATCGCCAAGACGGCCCCACCGCCACCACCGCCGACTTTCGCGGCCAGGCAGCAGGAGTTGACGGTGCATCCGGGTCAACCTCTGCCTCGTCAGGAGATGCAAAGATTAGCTCCGGCGCATGCGGCTGGGAATCAACCTCCGGTAAGGGTCGTGGCCGCAGAACGGCCCGCGACTCCAAACGCGAACCGTCCGGGAAATCAGCCGGGCAACCAGCCCGCCAATACACCCGCGAACCAACCTAACAATCAGCCCGGCAATCAGCCAGCAAATCGTGCGGGTAATCAGCCAGTGCCGAACAATCGTCCTGAACCAAACCGCCCCGAACCGAATCGTCCGCAGCCGAATCCATCCGCGCCTAACAACCGGCCTGCGGAACCTCCGGCGCGGAATGATCGTCCACCTGCGGCGCAGCCCAACAATCGTCCAGAACCCACTCGTCCAGAACCGAATCAGCCGGCGCCGAATAATCGTCCGGAACCGAATCGTCCGCAGCCCAACCCGCCAGCGTCCAACAACCGGCCTGCGGAGCCTCCGGCGCGGAATGATCGTCCGCCTGCGGCGCAGCCCAACAATCGTCCAGAGCCCCCTCATCCAGAACCGAATCAGCCGGCGCCGAATAATCGTCCGGAACCGAATCGTTCTCAGCCGAACCCGCCAGCGTCCAACAACCGTCCGCCGGAACCTCCAATGCGGAACGATCGTCCTCCCGCAGCGCAGCCGAGCAATCGTCCAGAGCCCACTCGGCCAGAACCGAATCAGCCGGCGCCGAATAATCGTCCGGAAACAAACCGGGCTCCGGCACCTCAGCCGCAACGGAGCCAGCCTGCCCAACCTCCACAGAGTCCTTCGCCGAGCGAGCGCCCCCAACAGCGCACGCCGCCGCCCGAGGCTCGCCCGCCACAGCAACAACCGCAACCTCAGCGTCAGCCAACTCCCGAGGAAAGGAAGCGACAAGAAGAGCAGCAGCGCAAGCAGGACACAAGACCTCAGCCCCCGCAATAAAGAAGCAGCGCTCAGAGGCTCGAACAGCAGAGCGTCCGAGAGTTATCTCGGACGCTCTCTTGTTTGAGGGGCCTGACCCGTGAGCTCGCGAGGCAGCTCGAATTGCCGGAGGGAAACTACTCGCTGGTGAAGTAATCCACCGTCACCGGATTCTCGAACAGGGAATAGTCACGAGTCACGACGGTGATGCCGCTGTCGGTGACAAAGTACCGCTGGCGGTCGGCCTCCGCATCGTAGCCGATGGTGGTGCCTTCCGGGACATGCACGTCGCGGTCGAGAATGGCCTTCCGGATGCGGCAGCGCCGCCCCACGCTGACATGAGAGAACAGTATGCAGTCATCCACTTCGGAATAGGAATTCACGCGCACATCGGGAGACAGAACTGAGTTCTTCACCACTCCGCCGGAGACGATGCATCCGTTCGAGACAATGGAATCCAACGCCGTGCCCGTGCGTCCGGTTTCAGCAAACACGAACTTGGCTGGCGGGTACTGGCGCTGGTGCGTGCGGATGGGCCACTCTTCGTCGTAGAGGTTGAAGATTGGGGACACGGAAACGATGTCCATGTTGGCTTCGTAGTAGGCCTCGAGTGTGCCGACGTCGCGCCAGTAGAGGGCCTCTTTTTTGTTTTCGTCGATGAAGTCGTAGGCGAAGACGCGATAGTCATCCACCATTTTCGGCAGAATGTCTTTGCCAAAGTCGTGGCTCGAACTTGAATCTTCGGCGTCCTTGAGCAGCACCGGGATCAGCACGTCGGCGTTGAAAAGATAAATGCCCATGGATCCTGCAACTTTTTCAAGATTCCATGGCGACCTGAGATGCGTCTCTTTCGGCTTCTCTTCAAAGCCGTTGATGCGGCCGTCGCGGTCAACATCAACCACGCCGAAGCGGAAGGTCTCTTCCAGATCGATCTGAATCGTAGCGAGCGTGATGTCCGCAGCCGAGTCCATGTGCTGCTTCATCATCTTGCCGTAATCCATCTTGTAAATATGGTCGCCGGAAAGAATGAGAACGTGCTTGGGCTGCTCCGATCCGATGGAATAAATGTTCTGGTACACAGCGTCGGCCGTGCCCTGATACCACTGGTCGCTGACCCGCTTCATGGGCGGAAGCACTTCCACAAACTCTCCCACTTCGCGTCCCAGCACGTTCCAGCCTTCGCGGATGTGGCGGTTCAGAGAGAGCGCTTTGTATTGGGTGAGAATGTATACGCGGCGCAGATCAGAGTTGAGACAATTGGAGAGAGTGATGTCGATGATGCGATAGATGCCGCCGAAGGTGACCGCCGGCTTGGCACGGTCGCGTGTGAGAGGATAGAGGCGCTCTCCGGCTCCCCCTGCCAACAGGACTCCGAGAGTATCTTTCATCATCATACTGCCTCTGAGTTCTGAGACTGTATTCGTGCTGCTTGGACCCGCCGCAACGTGAAGCTTTCTCGCGCGGCCCGGCGAACGCCACAAGAAAACAGTAGATGGTAGCACAGGGTGGGAAGGTTGCCGAGCACCGGCCAGCATGCGTGCCAGCATGCGACGGCCTTGCCCGGCCCTACTTAAGAACGGCAGCCTCTTCTCGGATGCGCTCCCACGCCCGTTCCACGTGCCAGGCCTGCGTATTAGTCTGCCCTACGCAGAGGCGAAGAGTGAGTTTTCCATTCAGTTTCGTGTGGGTCAAGTAGAGATCGCCGCTGCGGTTCAGGCGATCCATGATTCTCTGATTGATCGCATCTCCTCCTTTGTGACGGAAGCAGACCAGATTCAGCGGAACAGGCGCAGCCAGTTCGAACCGCTCATCTTTGCGGACCCAATCTGCGAACTGCTGCGCCAGTTGCACGTGGCGGCGAATGTGGTGCTGCAAGCCCTCCACGCCGTAGTGGCGAATCACGAACCACAATTTCAGGGAGCGGAAGCGGCGGCCCAATTGAATGTGCCAGTCGCGGTAATCGATCACCGCGCCCGATTCCGTGGCCTGGTTGCGCAAGTATTCGGGCAGAATGCTCAGAGTTTGAATGAGCGCTTTGCGGTCGGCAACCCAGAAGCAGTTGCAATCAAAATTGGTGAACATCCACTTATGAGGATTGAAGTTGTAGCTGTCCGCGAGCTCAACGCCATCGTGAATGTGGCGGAATTCGGGGCAGAGCGCGGCGGTGCCGGACATAGCTGCGTCCACGTGCAGCCAGAGATTGTGCTCGCGGCAGATGCGACCGATCTCCACAACAGGATCGATTGCATTCGAAGACGTAGTGCCCACGGTTGCGCAGACAAAACAGGGAACCAGGCCGCCAAGCTTGTCCACTTCGATCTGCCGGGCAAGCGCCTCGGGCCGCATGGCAAAATTGTCGTCGACTTCGATCAGACGCATATTCGCGCGGCCCAGGCCGGCAATCATCGCCGCCTTCTCCAGCGAGGAATGCGTCTGCGTCGACGCATACGCTACCAGGCGGCCATCGCATCCGTTTTGATTGCTGCTGTAGTCGGTGGCACGTTCGCGCCCCGCCAGCAAAGCGCACAGAGCGGCGCTGGAGGCCGTGTCCTGAATAACGCCGCCTCCTGTGCTTGACGAAAGAAATTTTCCGGGCAGACCGAGCATGGGTACCAGCCAGTCGAGCACATGTGTCTCAAGTTCAGTGCACGCCGGGCTGGTTGACCACAGCATGCCTTGCACGCCCAAGCCGGAGGACACAAGATCTCCGAGAATTCCTGGGCCAGACGCGTTGCACGGAAAGTAAGCGAAGAAGTTTGGCGACTGCCAGTGGGTGACGCCGGGCAGAATCAGTTCGTCTACGTCCTTCAGCAGCGCGTCGAAAGGCTCGCCCTTGGCCGGAGGATCCGCTGGAAGCGCAGCGCGAATCTCTCCCGGTTTTACCTGCGAGAGCACAGGAAATGACTCGACGCGAGACTGGTAATCTGCGATCCAGTCGACCACAGCGTGACCGTGGCGGCGGAATTCCTCGGGCGTCATGTGGAAGGATTTTTCGTCGGGCACCGTGCTTGACCTCGGAGGATTTGCAATAAAGTGCTGATCGTACCAGAGCCGATTCGGGCTTTCCTTGGTGAACCTCAGTGTCCTTCGTGGTCGTTCTTCTTCCGCTGCAACGCTTGACGCATCAACGCGTCAACCACGAAGGTCACGAAGTTCCACGAAGAAATTCCGTTCAGCTCAGCTGTCCGAAATACAGCCGCGTGTTGTATTCGAATGCGACACGGCCGCCGGCTTGATGCGCGTCGAAAATACGCCGCAACTCTCGCAGCATAGGGGCGTGGCTGGGATGGTCCGCTCCCGGCGTGTACGATGACGACAGCAGTCTGCCTTCGAGCCCCGCATAGTCGAAGTCCTGTCGCATGGCAAAGACTCGCTCCTGGAAGCGAGCAGGGGCAAAGAATTCATGGACAGCTGACGTCGTGTTCTCGTGACGGACTTCCCGATAGTCAGTGCCATAAGTCAGCAACAACTGTTCGTAGGCTCGCAAAAAGAGCGCCGACTCCGTGCGCCGCTCATTCCACAAAAGCACCAACCAGCCGCCGGGCTTCAGTATGCGGGCGAATTCGAGCCGGGCCAGGTCCCGCTTGAACCAATGCGCGGCCTGGGCCGCGGTCACAAAATCCACGCTATGGTCGGGCAACGTGGTAGCTTCGGCGGTTGCCCCAATGCTAGTGAAGTTCGGAAATCCGCTCAACAGGTGTTCGCACGCCTCGCGCATCTCCGCGTTGGGCTCGACGCCGAAGACAGCATTACCTTGCTCGAGCAACATGCGAGTCCATATCCCTGTGCCGGAAGCGATGTCGGCGACCACGCGTGCCGGCGTCAAACCGCATTCGGACTTCAGAGTCTCAAGAACTTCCAGCGGATAGCCCGGGCGGTACCGGACATAGTTTTCCACCCGGTCAGAAAAGCGGCTGGTGGCATTCGAGGCGTGCATAGAAGTCCAGGGGTGGCAAGATTTTTCAGCTTGCCAGAAAGCCATTCTAACGGCAGGATAGAGGTGTTGTCCCTCCCTGCCGGGAGTCGCCGGGTTTTCCAGGCTGGAGTTACACGGCGGCGAAGAAAACAAGAAGCCCGCCCGGCGCGCAACCATATACATTGCAGACTTAAAAAATAATATGCGAGTTGTCATCAAAGTCGGCACCAGCCTAATCGCTCCGGATGGGCAAATCGACGCCAAGCTTCTGCGTGGCATGGTGGATCAGTTCGACCTGTCCGCGCATGAATATCTGATTGTCACCTCCGGCGCCATCGCGGCTGGGATGTCGGGACTGGGCCTGCGGCAACGCCCGAGTGGGGTTCGCGGCATGCAGGCTTGCGCGGCTGTTGGCCAAAGCAAGCTCATGCACACCTACGAACGGCTGTTCTTTGGCAAGAAAGTGGTGGCGCAACTGCTCCTTTCGAGCGACGATTTTACTTCTCCGGTGCGCTACCGCAATTTGCAAAATGCGCTGGCGGAGTTGCTCGGGATGGGCGTTGTGCCCATTGTGAACGAGAATGACAGTGTGTCGGTGCGCGAACTGGAAGGCGTCTTCGGCGATAACGACGAACTGAGCGCTCTGTTGGCCACCGCCGTCAAAGCAGACTGGCTATTGTTGCTGACCGACGTCGACGGCTTCTTTGTTCCCAACGGAGGCAAGCCGAAACTGCTGCGCGTCATCCGTCGGCTGACTCCCGCGCTGGAAGCCCAGTGCAACGGCACGAGTAAGCTGGGTCGCGGGGGAATGATCTCCAAGCTGCGGGCGGCGAAGCTGGCCAGCGAAGCGGGAGTGCACGTAGCCATTGTCAATGGCCGCCATCCTCAGGGCATCACGCTGGGAATGAAACGCAAGACCGGAACTTACTTTCCTCCGCAGCGGGTGGGAACTTAATGGCTACGACAATTACCGGCGTGTCCTCCACACAGGAGAAACTTCTTCGCGCTCGCGAGGCGGCAGCGAAGCTTGCCCTGCTTTCCACGGAGGAAAAGAACGCGTTGCTGCTGGCCATGGCGGATGCGATCGAATCGAATGTTCAAATCATTCTCGCCGCCAACGAGCA
>WNFN01110227.1_pt1 | contig 18220 bp, 16 predicted proteins | sample 5400161 | NCBI WGS metagenome assembly WNFN01 (sample SAMN13153353, study PRJNA577476) | soil metagenome | isolation source: 80 cm saprolite on Douglas fir-dominated hillslope | place: USA:California | collected 2013-09-17 | reverse complement strand
GCGCTTACAACAATAAGGCGATCACCGACCCCAATAATCTCGGAAACTGGCTTAACCCACTCCACGCCACCACCGAGACCTACCAGGTTCTCAAGCCATTTCCGCTCTATGCTTGCGCTGCCCCTTGCGAGGTCGCACGCGAGGAGGTCTCGAAAAACGCGGCGCTGCAATGGATTACATCCCATCTCAGCGCCATGCCCACATTGCTGGCCTATCATCTGCGCAATTTCTGGACCCCCTATACCCGCGAAGCGGATCTGCCTATGGAGCGCTTTCCTGCGCAGGTTTCCAGCCAGGTGGTTCGCACGATGAGTATTATCTTCCCCATCCCAATCTTTGTACTGGCCGTGTTCGGCCTGGTCGTGACCCTGAAACACTTCTGGCGCGAGCTGCTTTTCCCCTATCTTGTCATTCTGGCCACACTGGGCGAGGCGCTGATTTACTACGGCAATTCCCGCTTCCGCGCTCCCATCGAGCCACTGCTGATTCTGCTGGCTGCTGGCACCCTCTGGTGGCTGTTCCAGGACCAGCCGGGAACCTTGCGCTGGCGTCTAACAATGCGCGAACAGCAGCAACAAGCTTCCTATTCAACTTCTTCGGCAATCTCAGCCGGCACAAAGGCCAGGATCTCTTCGGCCAGCCTCTGCGGGCGCTGGAGCGGAATGTCGTGGATAGTATCGCTCATACGGATAATACGCGCGGCAGGTTGGAGCGCGCGTATCTGCTCCATACCCTGCTCGCGCAGTTCGGCACGCTGCCGGCTCACGACATCGGTCGCCGGACGTTCGGCGATGATTATCTGCACGGGACAGGACACACGTTTGTAAAGTTCCAGGGTGGGCTGATACCACATAGCCTCAACGATTTTCAGATGATTCTCGAAGCTCAGACGCGGCGCGATGGTTCCGTCAGCATGCTGATCGACGATATGTAACACACTGGCCTCGATTTCCGGTGTCCACAATTGGGCCAGCGGACTGGAACCGAAGAAGCCTAAAAAGGTTTCGCGAGTAATGCCGGCGTAACGCGGAGGCGCCAGGTCCACCAGTGCCTGTTTCAGCGACCAGCCGGGCCGCTGTGAAAGCTGCTGCGTTGCTCCATCCACTGCGATTAGCGCGCTGGCATCGCTCTCCAGCGCCGCTGCATATTCCAGCGCGACCATGGCACCCCACGAGTGACCCACAACGATCGGACGCCGCAGGCCCAGTTCCCGCGTCACTGCCCGATCATCCGCCAGAACGGTCGCGAAATCATAGCCACTTGCCGGCTTATCACTCTCCCCATGTCCACGCTGATCCAGTGCCGCCACCACATATCCCTTCTCCGCCAGCAGCGGCGCCACCAGATTCCAGGTATACGAAGACGAGGCCAGCCCATGCAAAAGCAAGATCGAAGGCGCATCCACACGCGCATCCGTCGCCTTCCAGTAGCGATAATGCAACCGCAAACCATTCACCGCAATAAAACCATCGCGAGGTTGAAGAGAGGCCATAGAGAAAAGATCGCTCCTTCGTTAGATATAGTTAAAAATCAGTATAGCATAGAGTATGCTACCTTGTTGTTTTGAAAGGAAAGAGGCTGAATGTCTGCCAGGCGCCGCCCGGCAGACATTCAGCCTCTTTCCTTTCAAAACAACTCTATAGCAAAAGACCTACTCGTGAAGTAAATCCTCATCCGGTTCTATCTCGTCTTCCACGCCAAACAGATCCTCTTTGTACTCCTCCACATACTCACTTTCAGCATACGGATTTTTCTGAATCTGGATTGTCGGGTGAAAAACAGGAAAAGGCTTCAAACTCTCAGGCCCATTCGGACCCTCCATCTGCGGTTCGTAGGCCGGTGAGCCTTCGCGCACCAGCACCTCGTTTTCCCATGCCATTGACTCGAAACCCAGGCGACGCAGGTCCATGACCATGCCCGGCCACGTGTCGTCAGCATCCACCGACCACCAATCACGCCCCAACACATTAACAGGTCGAACTCGCAAAGGCCGGTTAAGATCGCCCAGACTAGCCATCAACGCGTCACGTTTTCGTTCGGCTTTTTTCGTTGGCATAAGCAACCGTCCCTTCTCGCTAGAGCAAGTCGTCCTTTCTTGGAACACCCTTAAACAATCGCTCTACTGAACTCTTCTTTTTTGGGCCTCCCAGATGGGAACTTCCTACTATTTGGTACAGAGTACCCTGGCTACTAATCCGTGGTTACACTATGGACATTCAGTACTACTTAAAACATACCACATAATCTGCTCTATTTGCCAGGGCAAATTTTCATTCTGTGTTTCTATGCTCCTCCTCCGTCCAATATACCCCATACTCATCTACAAGGACGTTGTTCGCCGGCTTTTTTTGAAAAACCCGCCAGCCACCCGCCTGCTTCCATCTTTAATCTGAGCATGAAAGAAGTCCCATTTGCTTCTCCTGATTAACTCGGGTTTTCGTAACTTCTGGCTGGGGTAAAACGTCGTTAGTAGCAGGTCTTCCATTTGACAGATAAATCCAAAACGAGCATACTTGCAAAGCAATAAGCAACCGTAAGGCATAAGGCAAACGCACGCCGAAGGAAAGGCACCATGAGCCAGAGAAACCACTTTTTGAAAGCAACTGTGCAACCCACGCTGCGCCAGTGGCGCCAATCACCAACCTATTTCTTCCTGATCTGGCGCTGGGGCAACTGGATTTTCGCGTTGATCTGGTATCTGACACTTCCTCAGCCTGCGTGGCCAAATGTGCCTCCTATCTTGCGCGTTTGCCTGACTATTGCGTTTGTGCAATCTCTGATCGTTACTCTCTATGCTCCTATTTCACGCCTGTTCTCTACACGCAGAAATAAAAAGCAGCGCTCCCTCCAGATACTCGACGATGAAACAGGGCGTATCCTCAATCCGCTGACAAACACACGCAATGCCTATTGGAGTGTCAGCATTTACATCGCCGATGTGCTCATCTGCGGACTGCTTGTCTATTTCGGTGCGATTAATGAGAACCCTACCTTTGGTATTGGCTCGCCTTTCTACCGCTATGGTCTTTCTGCGGTGATGGTTGCCGGCTTTAACTATAGTTATGGCGGAGGGCTGCTGGCCGCGCTGGTCTACAGTGGATTCTCGGTTTTAGGTGCGTTCATCTTTCCTCCCGGCCAGATGATACCCCTGGATAAAGCAAACCTCGCTTTCAATATCGCCAGTGCAGTTATTGATGCCCCCCTGATCGCGCTGCTCTCGGCCTATCTGGCGGGCCAATGGAATAAGGCTATCCAGAGCAAACGCCAGGTCCAGGAACATGCGCGTAGCGAGCAGGCCCTGCGCGGCGTCAGCGAGATTCTGGTGACGGGCAGCAGCGACCAGGTGCAGCTTCTGCGCCGCAGTGTGAAGGCGATTCGCCAGGGCGGCCATTTTGAGAAGCTGGTAATCGCGCTGGTGATCCACGATCCCGGTGGGGTGTCGCGCCCGGACTTCGATACATATGTCGAGGCCGATGTGGCGACGAGCGAATATCCCGATGTGAGCGAGGAACTGGTTTCGCTGGTGGCAAAAACGGGCCAGCGCCATATGTCCTTCGATCCCCTGATCGCCATCCGCCATGGCTCAAAATATGGCCTGGCGCGTCTCTATCAGCCATTCTTCAAGGAGAACCAGCCCTACCTGGTCATCGGCGCGGAAAGCACGCGTAATACGCCTTTTGAGAAGCGCCAGACCGAGTTTCTGACCACTATCGGCGCGCAATTGATCGTGGCCCTGGAGAATATCCGCCTGACCGCCGAAACCGCGACACTGGCGACACTGGCCGAACGAGGCCGCATTGCGCGCGAAATCCACGATGGCATCGCGCAACTGCTCTATATGCTCAGCCTGAACAGCGAAACCTGCCTGACGCTGGTTGAGCGCACAGTCGATGCAGCCGCTCCAGAGAAAAGTTCCCTCACACAAGTTAAGGAGTACCTGGAGAAGCAGGTCACGATCTCCAAACAGGCGCTGTGGGAGACACGCCACTATATGTTCACACTCCAGCCCCTGATCTCCGGCAGCACGACGCTGACACAGATGATCACGACCCAGCTGCAAGAATTCGAGGCCATCAGCGGCCTGCCCGTACACCTGGAGGTTGAAGGCCAGGAGGAGGTGCTGAACGGCGATCAGCGGCGTAATCAGCGCCGGCTCCAGGTGGGAACCGCCCTTTTTCGCATCACGCAAGAGGCCCTGACGAACGCCTATAAACACGCTGAAGCCAGCCAGCTGGAAGTACTTCTGCATCATCAGCCTGAGCGCATTGCCGTGGAGATCAGTGACAACGGCAAAGGCTTTGCGCTCTCAGGCTATACACCGGGTTCGGAAAAAATCTATACCGGGCGCGGCCTCTCCGGCATACGCGAGCGAGCAGCGGAATTGGGCGGCACGGTTGAGATTCGCGCGAACGCCACAGGCGGCACACGTGTTGTGGCCAGTATTCCCGTATAACCATCTTTTGTACTCTATAAGCAATAGCCCTCGTTTGCCTGAGCATAAAAGCCCTGGCAAGAAAGGTTTTGTGAGAATTATGCCAAAAACACGCATTATGATTGTGGACGATCACGAAGTCGTGCGCATGGGTATGCGCCTGCTCTTTGAACCCGAAGACGATTTCACCGTGGTAGGGGAGGCCAGCAACGGAGCCGAGGCGCTGGCCAAGGTCCCGGTGCTGGACCCACAACTGATCCTGATGGATGTACGTATGGAGAAAATGGATGGGATCGAGGCGTGCCGCGAGATTAAGAGCCTGCATCCCCAGGTGCTTATTCTAATGCTCACGTCGTACACCAGCGAAGATGCTATCGCCGCCTCTGTCCTGGCCGGGGCCAGCGGCTACCTGCTCAAGCACCTCAGCCGCGCCGAACTCCTGCGTTCCGTGCGCCTGGTCGCCTCCGGCCAGACGCTCATCGATTCCCGCGCCTCACAGCAGGCCGGTCAACGCCTGACTAATCTTCCCGGCAGCGACCTCACTGAGCGCGAACGCGAGGTCCTGGCCCTGATTGCGCGTGGCTATACGAATAAACAGATTGCCGAAACGCTCTTTGTCAGCGAGAAAACCGCGCGCAACCACGTCAGCCATATCCTGGAAAAGCTCAGCCTCGCCCGCCGCAGCGAAGCAGCCGCCTACGCCGTGGAGAATGGACTCGTACCGCCCAGAACGCCGTATAGCCAGCACGATTAATAATTCGTGATCAGCAGATGCTCGGCCTCGCGCCGGTTACGATCCTGAAAACTGACCTGGTACTTCTTTGCAAATGAGCGAATATGCAGGTCTTGTTGAGCATAGAGTTCCTGGATAAGAGGCGTATTCTTAATTACAAGCATAAAGCGAGCCGGGCAGTGTCTGAGCAGATAATCGGCCAGTCGCTTCTGGTCACGCAAATCAAAGGTGTGGCCCATATAGGTGCTGAAATCGCTGTCATAGGGTGGATCGAGAAAGAGAAAATCATCAGCACATGGGGGGTGTTTGCTGAGAAATTCTTCAAAATCCAGATTTTCAATCACAGTTGTGCTTAAATGTGTCTGGAGTGCGGGCGAGCGCAGCAGCGCGATCTTGCGCGCCAGATTTTTGCGATTATAGGTAATCCCGCCATAGGGCACATTTAATTCACCCCGGCTGTTATAGCGAAACATCGAGGCATAGGCGTTTTCACGTACAAAAAAGAAGAGCGCGGAGGAGATTCCCGGCGCAAAGTCATACTCGCGCTGGCGATTATAGAGATAGCGCAAGTGCATATAGAAGGCGCTTTTCAGCGCGCTTTCTAGATTTGCCAGAATATCGCACTCTGGCAGCAGCCACTTCCGCTGTTCCAGCCGTCGCATACGCCGTGCTTTATCCAGCAGGTTGCGCCGCAACTCCAGCAGAAAGTTCTCGACATTCCTGGCGTACAGCGGCGGACAGAGCTCACACAGTTCAGGTTGGTGCTCCAGCAGAAAAGCGGCCAAGCATCGATCGGGATTGCTCGCCTCCTGCCCTCTGGCGCCGGACAGGTAGAGTGCTACCAACTCGTTCGTGTACCTATCGGCCAGTTCGCTGATCCCCTGCCAGCCGCGCGCAAGCTGATCCAGAGCGAGCAAAAAATCCGTGTCCTGCCGCGCGACCATGGCGTACAATTGCACCAACTCACCGGAGCGATCGTTGATAAACTTCTCCCGCGCCTCAATTGCGAAAAAAACAGCTCCGCCCCCGACAAATGGCTCATAATATCGCTCAAAGGCCGGCAACAGAGGGCGGATATACTTCAGCTCCTGCTCTTTGCCCCCGGCCCATTTGAGCAAGGACGACAAGCGCTTCTCTGACAATCATCACCTCGCCCAGGCTACGTTTCCTCGCCCGTTCCTTCTCTAACTCTCATAGAGACACTGCTCTGTTTGTTATCCGCACTTTACCAGTCCTAACGCGAAAAAGCAACATTTTCACCCAAAATCCCAGGGCGATTTAAAAGTCGCGCTCACTTCTCTCAACTCTGGGAGAGGCTCTGGCACATCCAGGGATGGCTGGAGAGCACAATCCTGCGCGGATCACAGAAATCCCGCGCTGTTTTCAAAATGAGCTTGTTGCCATTCAGGCTTTTCTCACATTTACTACAGCGCATACACCTTCAGATTGCTGTACACGACTTCGGCGTCGGTGGCCTCAGCTGTGGCCAGGAAGCCGATCGTGGCGGGAGTGGCGCCGGTGTCATAGCTATCCTGGAGTTGCGTAAGGAATTTGCCGTTGACGTAAAAGGTGAGGGTATCGCCGCGCGCGATGAGTTGCAAGAGATTTGTCTGATTATAGCCGGACTTTAATAGCGGGGTTGGGCTCCAGTCCTTGAGGGTGTTGATGCCTGTTCCCTGTTCATAGGAAATTTTGTAGTTGCCCTGACTGTCAACCTCAAACAGATACCCGTCATAGTTACTGACCAGGTTGGTGTTCAGGCGAAAAAAGATACCGCCGGAATGGCCGCTGTGAATGTTGACATCAACAGTAAGCGCGAGATTGCCATAGGTCTTGCCCTGCTCACGACAGCCTTTGAAGCCACTGGCTGATTGGAGCACATGGTAGCCATCGCTCGCAAAGCTGCACTGGCTGTTCTCATCCCAGAGGGCGGTCACAGTGGCGGGGTTAGCCGCGTCGGTTAACGCATCTGCGTAATCGGGCTGGCCGGCAGTTGCGGTTTGCAGCGGACCGGCGGTTGCACTGGCCTGGGCGTTGGCAGTACTGGTGGCGTTGGCTATGGCAGAAGCGGTGGCCTGAGCGTTGGCGGTACCGGTGGCCTGAGCCCCGGCCTGCGCGGTCTGCGTGAGATTGGGCGTGACCGTAGCCTGGCTGGTAGAGGTCGCGCCGCTGGTAGTGGTGCTCTGGACAACCTGCGTGGGACTGACAGTAGGCGTGGGCATGATCGGGCGGTTGAGAACTGCATAACTCGCTACTGCTGAGGCAATCAAAAGGATAGCTAGCACGACGGCGCTCAGCACGAGCACAAGCCGCGAACGGGATTGCCGTCTGGTCTTGACGTATTGGGCGGCACAGGCGGTACATAGGGAAATGCCTCGGTTCCTCCGGCCAGAGGCGAGGGGCGTCCCATCGGCCTTTGCGGCGCGGGCGCAGGCGCAACGGGCGCGGCTTCCAGTGGTCCCAGCGCAACTGCCTCCGACTCCAGATCGTTCCGCGCTTGCCCACTCCGGCCAGTTCCACTATTACCGCGCTTAACAGCCTGAGAGAAGGCATCAGCCAGGGCCTTTGCATTGCTATAACGCAGTTCCGGTTTCTTCTCCAGTGCTCGATAGATCACACCCACAACTTCCTGCGGCAGCTGCGGCACATACAATAACGGCGAAGGCGGCGGCTTGCTGATATGCATGGAGATCAGCGCCAGTTGATTGTCCGCGCTAAACGGCAGGCGGCCCGTGACCATCTCGTAGAGCAGCACACCCAGCGAATAGAGGTCGCTGCGCGCATCTGCCCGCCGATGAACCTCGAATAGCTCGGGAGCGACGTAATCGACGGTTCCCAATACATTGCCTGTGCTGGTAAGCTGCGTGGAATCGCTGGTGATGCGCGCGATCCCAAAATCGGTCAGGTAGCAGCGACCCTCTTCATTCAGCAAGACATTCGAGGCTTTGATGTCGCGATGCACAATCCCCTGCTCATGAATATAATCGAGCGCGCCGCCGATATCACTCAAACACTGGCCGACTTCGGGCAGGCTAAGAGGTGAGCGCCGAATACGCGCGCGCAGCGTGCCGCCCTGGAGCAGAGGCATAACGATATAGTAGCGCATCACGCCATCTACCGGGCTTTCTCCGGTATCATACACCTCAACCAGATGAGGATGGCGCAGCCCGGCCATGACATGCGCTTCACGAATAAAACGCCGCAGCATCTCCTCGTCTTCGCGCTTAAACACCTTAATCGCCACTGCGCGGTGAAAACTGGGATCGTAGGCCTCGTAAACGTTGGCCATCCCTCCCTTGCCAATGATCCGGCGCAACTCATAGCGATCATTGAGCGTCCTGCCCTCCAGTTCAGCCATAAACTGTCTCCTGCGTGCCAACTGTATCCTCAAAAAAACCAGTCACGGCGGATGCGCAGATCCGCCGCTACATCGCCGGTTGCCTCAGAGGCGCTGCTCTGACGCACCCCACCAATCGGCAGCCTCTGAGGCGCTGCCAAAGCATTTCCCGGCCTCCTGGACCGGGGAAGCAGCCCTCAGAGCAGCGCCTCAGAGGCTGCCGGGCATGCAGCGGCGGATCTGCGCATCCGCCGTGGATTTCTTAGCGCCCACTCCCTATAGCACCGGCCACTTCGGTTTGATCTCAATACCCGCGCGTTTGTACAGCGCACCAGCATGCCGCTGCGCCTCTTCGATGATCTCTTCTTCGTCCATACTTAACAATTGACCCTGCTCGACGACGATCTGTCCATCAACAACGACGGTGTCCACTTCGCCACCAGTAGCGGCATAGACGAGTGTGGAGACGGGGTTGGGCGAGGGCGTAGTGTGCAAACGATTGAGATCGATGATGGCGAAGTCGGCCTTCTTGCCAACCTCCAGCGAGCCAATCTCGTGCTCCAGACCAAGCGCGCGGGCGCCGTTGATGGTGGCCATCTCCAGCACGCTTTCGGCGGGCACGATCAGGGGATCGTGGGCAACGGCCTTATGTACAAGCGCGGCCATTTTCATCTCGCGGATCAGATCGTAGTCGTTGTTGCTCGGCCCGCCATCACAGCCCAGCGCGACGTTGACACCGCTGGCCAGCAGTTGCGGCACTTTACAGACACCGGATGCCAGCTTGCTATTCGACGAGGGATTATGCGAAACGCTGGTCCGCGTCTCCGCGAGTTTCGCGATATCCTGATCGTTGAGCCAGACCATATGCACCAGAACGGTTTTCGGTCCCAGCAAACCCACACTCTCTGCAAAATAAACGGGCGAGAGGCCATATTTTTCCTGTAAGAAAATCTTATCCGCTTCGACCTCAGCCAGGTGCATGGTGATACCCATATCGCGCTGGCGCGCGTAGTCACTCATCTCGCGATAGACTGGTCTCACGGCTCTCAACCATGCCAGGATGCATAGCATTCGCGTCCTGCGTGGCATAGGTGCCAGTGTCCATGACAATACCCGCCAGACAAGCGCGAACGCCGCTCTCATCGACAGCCTGCGCGATGCCATCAAAGCCATAACGGTGCGCGAGCATGGATTCTAGAAAGGTTGTAGTACCCGATTTGAGCATCTCGGCAATACACAGCCGCGCGCTAACATACCCATCGTCCCGCGTAAAATTTCCCTGCAAAACCCAGACGCGCTCGCACAACCATTGGATTAACGCCATATCGTCCGCGCACCCGCGAATCAGGGCCTGCGCCAGGTGTACATGCGTATCGATCAGTCCTGGAATGATCAGCTTGCCTCCCACATCGACAATCTCTTCCACCGGGTGCGCGCGCTGCACCTCTTCGGTCTTGCCGAGCGCCTTAATCCGCTTGCCCTCAACAAGCAGTGCGCCATCCATAATTATTTCGCGCGCCGGATTCATCGTAATCATAGTCGCGTTCGTAAATAGCATGCCGGATACCTTCCTACGCCTGCACAAAGCAGCGCGGGCCATCTTCTTACGCGTTCACTATATCATGAATTGGTGATGCTCTCAACTACAGGCCCATACTTTCAATCATCTGTGTTACATTAGAAAAATTCGCAGGCGACATCAATTTAAATCATATTGCAATAAGTTGTCCAATATATTAGACTATGAAAGCCATATGACCGACTCTCGCGCAAGATATTTCATAAGAAACCTAACGCAGGGAAAGTGGAGATCTTTGAGGAAGAAGATACATGAATACACAACCGAAAGCCTGGCAAGGAATTTTGCAAACCTGGCTACAAAGTCACTCAAAGACCATGACCGATTCTCTAAAAGTGTTGCGGGAAGATTTTTTACAACATTTCCCAATCGAGAGCTTAGAAGATATGACGCTCAATCAGTACACAATTGGAAAACCTGATAGTTTCTGTTATTGGTTAGAGTTCCAAACAAAAGATCTAGGATCGATTCGAGGAGGAAGCTCGGCTAAATTTGGAGTTTGGTGGAGTAAAAGCGAAGATCGTTGGCGCTGGAATAGTTCCTATCAAAATGCAGAACATGCTCTAGCATGCATGAAAAATGGGCTACTTGCATTAATTGACGCGACAAAAAACGCAAATTTCGATATGCTTGATAGAATTGGCAAAAATTTGCATGGTCCTAATCGCTACTCATTGCGCAGCAAGCCCCTCTATCTTTACTTTCCAGAATTGTTTTTGCCCATAGCAAACCCAGAACATTTAAGACATTTCTTAAACTATTTTAAAGTACAGCCAAAGGGCGATCTTATGACGTTGAATCGCCAATTATTAGCTCTTTTGCAATCTTTCTCCGAATTCGATGGATTTGATACTCTTCAAATGATGGCATTTCTTTACGAGAATATGCCCCCTAAAAAGGGGAACAGTATATCAACTGGGGTGCAACAACCTCAACAACTTGATTCTGTAGTTCCTCCAATCAATAACCGCACAAAAGTTTTTCTCAGCTACAGCCACGAGAACAAAGAAGAGATGAGCCGTTTGCTCGTGCATCTAAAAGCCGCTAAATTAAACAAAAATATAATAGAGTGGTGGGATGATACCCAAATCAAGCCTGGAGAAAACTGGTACGAAGAGATCAAGAAGGCGATTGCTTCGACATCTGTAGCAGTATTGCTCATCAGCGTGGATTATCTTGCTTCAGAGTTTATTATAGAAAACGAATTACCTCCGCTATTAACGGCATCTGAGGAAGAAGGCATTACGATCTTACCTGTGATACTTGGGCCTTGCAGCTTCAACCACACAAATCTTGCACATTTTCAATCAGTTAACGATCCATCTATACCATTAAGTAAGATGAATAAACATGAGATAGATGAGGTGTGGAATAAAGTTGTAGAGACGCTTTTGAATCCAGACGACTCCTAATCTCCCTTGTCTGAATAGGTCAGGCATGATATATTGAATCAATAACGGATCGGAGGGTATGTACTTATGGGAAAACGCAGAAAAAGCTCAGCCGACAAAGAAACCATTGCTCAACCTTATGATACAACCCTAAAAACCTGGATTAAGGAGAATCCGGCGGAAATTCTCCCTGTGCTCCTCCCAGGGGCAATCTTCGAGGAGGCGATTGATATTGAGCGCATCAAACCGACGATGCGCAACGATCGCGTTTTTAAAGTCTGGTACTGTGGCAAACTGCATATCCTGATTATCGAGTTTGAATCAGGTTCAGACACATACATGGCATCTCGCCTGCACGTCTATAGCGCTATCTTGTATCATGAGTATGGGTTGCCGATTATTCCGCTGATCGTCTATCCGTTTCGATGCACGATAGCTACCTCGCCGCTGGTCATCACATGTGGCGATGATATATTGGATACGTTTCATTTTAAAACGCTGCCTCTGTTTACTCTGCAAGCCGAGCGCTACGTCCAGGATCATCTCACCTGCATGTATCCGCTGCTACCAACTATGCAGGGAGCCAACGCTGAATTGATCGAAAGCGCCATGAAAGAACTGGCAGGCTTGTATCGCGAAGATGAAGTAAGTTTAGCACAACAATTTGTCTGGATGGAACTCCTGCTGGAGAGAACTGATACCATCTCTTCCCTGGAGAAAGTCAAAATACAGGAGAAAATCAAGATGTACGATCCTCTATGGGATGACCATCCCAAGGTGAAAAAGATTCGTGAAGAGAGCGAGGTTAAAGCTCTACGCAAAGCTGTCGTGACAGTTGTCGGAGCACGTTTTCCGAATCTTACTGAAATAGCTCAACAAGAAGTAGGTAAAATCAATACCCCCGACATCCTCGAACATCTCGTAAATCTGCTCTCAGGTGCTCCTGATGAAACGGTGGCGCGCTATATCTTGCATCCCTCCGCCGCATAATTCAGAGGAGTGGTTTTCCCTGGCTTGCCAGGGAAAACCACTCCTTTTTTCAATAGCACATTAATATGTGATTGCTGGCAAGACCTGTTCACTGAACATTTGCAATGTTTCTATGTCACCAGGGGCGATGCCGATAATAAAGTACTGCATGCCAGCCCGGGCAAGGGTGTTATAGTAGGTCACGGCTTCATCGACTGTTGCGGTAACGGTGCCGGACTCAAAAAAGCCGCGCATCTCGGGGGGCATGAGCTCCCGCTTGGCTTCGCCCAATATGCCGATGCTTCCAACTTCGGGCCGCACAGTGAGTACTTATAACATCTGATTTGCGCACGACATCTTCCATGCTGGCGGCGCTGCCTGTGAACATATGCGGCCCGAAGTTGGAAGCATCGGCATATTGGGCTACCTGGCGCAGAGTGACGCGCTCACCGCCGCCGCCAATAAGCAAGGGAACGTATGGCTGCTGCACTGGCCCAAAGGCGGGCTGGGCGTGCTGAACCTGGAGATGTTTCCCGGTATAGGTAAAAGGCGGCGTCTCCCAAACCCCTTTCAGAATGTGGATGGTCTCTTCCAGTGTTTCCTGGCGTTCTCGTGTGCTGATAAACGGCACGCCTAACTGCTCAAACTCAAAGGGGATATCCCCAATACCTAAGCCGAGCACAAGACGCCCTCCGCTCCAGCGATCCACATCTCCCGCGACTCGGGCGAGCGCGAGCGGATGGCGAAAGAAGACACAATCCACAAACGCACCAAGCCGGAGAGTGCGCGTGGTAGCGGCCAGAGCGCCCAACTGAGCCCAGCAGTCAGGCAGAATGATCGGGTGGTCAGGCACCCAGATGGAGTCATAGCCCAGATCCTCTGTGGCCTGGACTCCATCGGAAAAGCGCTGCCAATCCACGCCATTATCCAGAAAGCTGACACCCGCGCGTATCTTCTGGAGCCCTTCGGCCACCCAGGGATGAATAACCGGTTTGTCTTGTGTTGCTTCTTGCAAGATCATACATCCTATCACTTCTTGTGTTTTTCAATCAGAGGCCGCTTTACATTTGCTTTTTTTGCTACAATTCTCCGATCTCATAGTATCCATTTACTCATTATATGTTAAATGGATAAATACAAAAGATACGCTTCATAGTTCGTTACTCAACCTCTGAGCACTGAAGCATACTTCTCCCCTCTTATTCTAATAAATAAAGTAATATATGTCAACCATTATCTTCTATGAATGAATACTTCCGAGCGTTACAGTAAGATTGGCTGGTGTAGAAACGATGTTAGGAGCCGCCTGGCGGGCGGCTCCTAACATCGTTTCTACACCAGCCAATCTTACTGTAACGCTCTCATTTCCCATTCTTCACCAAAAACTTCTCCGGCTCCCGCTCAAACTGCTTCTTACAGGCGGGACAGCAGAAGTAATAGGTGCTACCGGCGTGAACTGTGGTGTGGCGCGCTCCGGCGATTTCGACGCTCATGCCGCAGACGAGATCGATGGCGCTGATTTCGACGGGCTGCGCCGCTGGCGTAATCTTCGGGACGGCCCCAGCCTGCTCGTGCTCTCCCGCTGTCATTCGGCGGCGCAGTTGGATGAGTTCGGCGAGGATACTGGCGGCGATTTCAGCGGGGGTGCGCGCGCCTATGTCGAGCCCGGCGGGAGCGTGCAGGCGGGCGATGTGCTGCTCGGTAAGCCCGGCTTCGCGCAGGTAGACCCGGCAGGCTGCGGCCCGGCGCTGGCTGCTGACCATGCCGATATAGGCGGCGTGCGTAACGAGCGTGCGTTCGAGCACGTTTTCGTCGTATTGCCCGTGCGTGGCGATCAGGATAAAGGTGTGCTCGTCAATGCTGGCTTCACTCAGGCTGGTGTCGTCGACCTGCGTGACGGCGAAGTCGAGCACGGACGCGAGCTGCTGCAAGGCGGCGATGATAGGCGAGTCGCCGATGAGCAGGAGCTGCGCTTGCTGTAGATGTGGTTCCATATAAATGTCCAACGCTCCTCCACTGGCACAGGTCATCGGGAAGGAGCGCACACCAGCGTGTTCGCCTGGCGCGACCTTTTCAGGCACGCCAAGCCTCAACAAAAACGGCTCGCCGCCTTCACGCAGCAGACGCCGAGCTTCGCGCGCGACGATAGGCTGGGTACAGCTTCCGCCGACCCAGCCGCGTAACTGGCCATCCTCTTGAATGAGCGCCTGTGCGCCTGGTTTGGCCGAGGTGGGTCGCTCGCACCAGACGACGGTCGCCAGCACAAATGGCCTGCCCTCGCGCGTCAGTTGATAGGCAGCCTCTAACAAAGAATCCGACATGATATCCTCCTATCTCTATTATGTTGTTGCATTGTGTGCATGAAATGCACACAATGCAACAACATAATAGAGATATTAATCAGTCGCGAGTCCCTTTTCTTTCAGGACATTCCACACTTTCCAGGGCGAAAGAGGCATGTCAATATGCCGCACGCCGGTGTGGGCCAGGGCGTCGACAACAGCATTGACAATGGCCTGGGGCGCGCCGACGGTGGGCGATTCACCGACGCCCTTGGCTCCGATGGGATGGTGCGGCGAGGGCGTGATGGTGCGATCGGTTTCCCAGTGCGGCGTCTCCATGGACGTGGGGATCAGGTAGTCCTGGAAGCTGCCGCTGAGCAGGGTGCCGTTCTCATCATAGACCAGCTCTTCGTACATAGCCGGGGCCAGCCCCTGCGTGAGCCCGCCGTGGATCTGCCCCTCGACGATCATTGGATTGATGATCGTGCCGCAGTCGTCGACGGCCATGAAGCGGCGGATATGGACCTGACCGGTGCCGCGATCGATGTCGACTACGCAGATGTAGCTGCCAAAGGGATAGGTCAGGTTCGGCGGATCGTAGTAGTTGACGGCCTCCAGACCCGGCTCCAGGTAGGGCGGACAATTCGTGTAGGCTGCGAAGGCCAGTTCCTGAATGGTCTTGCCCTTACCTGGCGCGCCTTTGACGAAGAAGCGCCCTGGCTCCCATTCCAGGTCTTCTTCGCCAACCTCCAGCAGGTAAGCAGCGATTTTGCGGGCTTTGTCACGCACTTTGCGGGCGGCGAGCGCGGTGGCGGCCCCGGCAACTGGCGTGCTACGGCTGGCATAGGTGCCCAGGCCGTAGGGCGCGGTATCGGTGTCACCATGCTCAACATCGATATCGTCCGGCGACATGCCCAGTTCGGCGGCAATGATCTGCGCAAAGGTGGTCTCGTGGCCTTGACCTTGAGTCTGCACACCAATACGCGCCAGGGCCTTGCCGGTGGGATGGACGCGAATCTCGCAGCTATCAAACATCTGTATACCGGCGATGTCAAAGTGCTTGCCAGGGCCAGCACCGACGATTTCGGTAAAGGATGAGATGCCGATGCCCATGAGTTCACCATGCGCCCGTTTCTCGGCCTGCTCGCGCCGCAGTTCTTCGTAGCCAACGTTCTTCATGGCCAGCCTGAGCGCGGCCTCATAGTTGCCGCTGTCATAGGTCCAGTCGAGCGCGGAACGATAGGGAAAAGCCTCGGGCTGAATAAAGTTTTGCAAGCGCAGGTCCGCCGGATCTTTGCCCAGTTCATGCGCCAGCGTGTCCATAGCCCGCTCGATCAGGTACGAGGCTTCAGTCACGCGGAAGGAGCAGCGATAGGCGATGCCACCGGGCGCCTTGTTGGTGTGAACGGCGTCCACCTCGACAAAAGCGTTCTTGAAGTCATAGGAACCTGTACAGATGTGGAAAAGGCCAGCGGGAAACTTGGTCGGCTGGGCAGCGGCGTCAAAGGCTCCATGATCGGCCAGGGTGTGGACACGCAGGGCCTGGACGTTACCGTCTTTGTCGCTGGCAATTTCAGCCTTGATATGATAATCGCGCCCAAAGCCAGTACTGCTCAGATTCTCTGTACGGTCCTCGATCCATTTGACGGGATGGCCGGTCTTGAGCGAGGCCACGATCGCGCAGACGTAGCCGGGATAGATCGGGACTTTGTTGCCAAAGCCGCCACCAAGGTCCGGCGAGATGACGCGGATGCGATGCTCCGGCAGGCCGGCGACGATGGCGAAGAGCGTGCGATGCGCGTGCGGCGCCTGCGAGGTCAGCCAGATGGTCAGCTTACCTGTGGCAGCCTTGTAATCGGCTACGCAGCCACAGGTCTCGATTGGCGCGGGATGGATACGCGGGACATACAAATCCTGGCGAATGACCACACCATTGGCCTCAGCCTCGGTGAAGGCCGCATCAGTGCCCGCGTGGTCGCCGGTCTCCCAGTGATAGATCTGGTTGGTCGGTTGCCGATCCTTCTTGTCTGGGCGCAGTAGCGGCGCGTCAGGATCAAGCGCTTTCTTGGGATCGACAAGCACGGGCAGCGGCTCGTACTCGACATCGACGGCTTCCACACCATCGGCTGCGGCGTAGCGGCTGGTCGCGACGACAAAGGCGACCTCCTGCATCTGGAAATGGACGCGATCCAGCGCCAGCACAGCGCTGATATCGATGCTCTTGATCAGTGCGTGAGCGTAGGGGCTGCGCACGATGTCCCCATATAACATTCCCGGCAAGCTCACATCGTCGACATAATTTCCCTGACCGCGTATAAAACGCGCATCTTCTTTGCGCTTGTACGGTTCTCCCAGTCCATGAACATGTTGCGCTTCAGTTGCCATCAGACGCCTCCTTTGCCGGCTGGCACGGCCTCCTGCTCGCGCAGTTTCTCAGCGGCATACTGGATTGCGCGCACAATGTTGACATAGCCTGTACAGCGGCAAAGATTGCCGGAGATGCCGACGCGAATCTCTTCTTCCGTCGGATTGGGATTGCTCTGGAGCAGCGCAACAGCGGTCATCATCATGCCGGGCGTGCAGTAGCCGCATTGCAGGGCATGTTTCTCGTGAAAACCCTCCTGCATCGCATGCAACTTCCCGTTCTGCTCCAGACCCTCGACAGTGCTCAAAGCACGCCCGTCAGCCTGGACGGCGAACATGGTACAGGATTTGGTGGCCTTACCATCAACCAGCACCGTGCAGGCACCGCAGGCGCTGGTATCGCAGCCAATATGCGTGCCGGTGAGGTGCAGGCCGTCGCGCAACCAGTGAACGAGCAGCGTGCGCGAATCAACCGTATCTTCGTAAGCAGTGCCGTTGATCGTGACATGAATAGTATGCTTGCTCATCTGCTATACTCCTCCTCTAGCGCGTGCATGAGCCTTGTGCAAGGCGCGTGACGTAAGCGTATGGACCATCGCGCGCTTGTACTCGGCTGGCCCGCGTGTATCGCTGGCTGGCTGCGCGGCTGCTGCGACCAGGTCTGCGGTCTGCAGAATGGTCTGCGCGTTAAGTGGCTGGCCAAGCAGGGACTGTTCAGCCAGGCGCGCTTTGATGGGAGCCGGGCCGACGTTGGTCAGGCCGATACCAGCATGTGTGACCAGTCCAGCTGCGTTCAGGCTGACATAGACCGCTACGCCCGCGATGGCATAATCGCCAACCTTGCGCTCCAGTTTGAGATACGTGCCTCCACTATACTCTGTGGGCGCGGGAATACGAATCTCCGTGAGCAGCTCGCCCGCTTGCAGCGTTGTCTCAAAGGTTGCGTCGGTGAAAAATTCGTGCGCAGGAATCACACGTTCGCCGGCCGGTCCCCGCACAACAAAACTCGCGCCAAGCGCCAGCATAGTCGCGGGATGATCATTGGCGGGATCGGCGTGCGCGATATTGCCGCCCACGGTCGCCCAGTTACGCACAACCGGATCGGCGATGTTCTTCGCGGTCTCGTACAGGAT
>WNFN01004444.1_pt3 | contig 18232 bp, 18 predicted proteins | sample 5400161 | NCBI WGS metagenome assembly WNFN01 (sample SAMN13153353, study PRJNA577476) | soil metagenome | isolation source: 80 cm saprolite on Douglas fir-dominated hillslope | place: USA:California | collected 2013-09-17 | reverse complement strand
GTCGCGCGCGGGCCGGGCAAAGGAGGGATTCGCTATCATCCCGCCGTTACGCTCGACGAAGTCAAAGCTCTCGCCGCGTGGATGACTTGGAAGACCGCCGTGGTCAACGTGCCTTTCGGCGGCGCCAAGGGTGGCGTCATCTGTGACCCCAAGCGTATGTCCAAGAGCGAGCTAGAGCGCATGACGCGCCGGTTCGCCAGTGAGATTCTTCCTTTGATCGGTCCGGATCAGGACATTCCCGCGCCGGACGTATACACCGACTCGCAGACCATGGCTTGGATCATGGACACCTACTCCATGATGGTGGGCCACACCGTCCCCGGCGTGGTCACTGGTAAACCGATTTCCGTGGGCGGCTCGGTCGGACGCGCCGAAGCCACGGCACGCGGGCTTGTCTTCGTAGTGGAAGAGGCTTGCAAGTTGAAGAAGATTTCGCTGCGCGGCGCTACGGTCGCTATTCAGGGCTTCGGCAACGCCGGCGCCACGGCGGCCCGGCTGTTCGTCGAAAAGAAGGCAAAAGTCATCGCCCTAAGCGACACGCGGGGAGGCGTCACCAATTCGCGCGGTATCGACCCCATCAAAGCGATCCGATACAAGGAACGTTCCGGCACCGTGGTGGGCATGCCCGGAGCTTCGCGCATCTCCAACGATGATTTGATCACCATGAAGTGCGACATCCTGGTTCCCGCGGCGCTGGAAAGCGTGATTACGCTGAACAACGCCGAAGCCGTTAAAGCGCGCATCGTCGCGGAAGCCGCCAACGGTCCAACCACTCCTCATGCCGACGAGATCCTGGCTCGTCGCGGCATCACCGTGCTGCCGGACATCCTGGCCAACTCCGGCGGCGTCACCGTAAGCTATTTCGAGTGGGTGCAGAACCAGGAAGGGTTGCTCTGGGACACCGAGGAGGTTAACCAGCGCCTGCAACGCATCATGGTGCGCGCGTTCCATGAAATGGTGGACACCATGCGCAAATATCACGTGCCCCCACGCGCCGGCGCCATGGTTCTCGCTGTCGGACGCGTCGCAGAGGCCACTCTCGTCCGCGGATTGTTCCCTTAAGGATATTCGCTCGCGGGAATCTTCTGGCGCCGCTATTTTCTTCAAATTTTTTCTTGCGCTGCACGTCAAAACATGCGTACATTCGCACTTGCCGGTGCGCCTTCGCAGGCGTCACCGGCACTTTTCACTTAGCGCTTCCGGAAACTGCGGTTTTCGCTGTAGCGATGCTTAGAGTTCGGTGTAAACCGGACAAAAATCCGGGTTACGAGGTGCAAGGCACGGAGAGATGGGCAATCACAACAATCATTTGAATCCTGCTCCGCCGATCTTGCTTAGCGTTGCTGGATTCGACCCGTCCTGCGGCGCAGGCACGGCCGCGGACTTGAAGACTTTTGCCGCGCATGGCTGCTACGGCGTGGCGGCCATCACTGCGTTGACCGTGCAGAATACCCAGGGCGTGCAAGAGGTGCAGAACACGCCAAGCGCGACCCTGCGCGCGCAGCTTGATGTCCTGGTCAAGGATTGCGAAATTGCCGCGGTCAAGATCGGCATGCTGGGGAATCGGGGCAACGCAGTCGTGGTGGCGGAATTTTTAGACGCCAACAAGTTTGCCCACGTGGTCCACGATCCGGTAATGAAGTCATCGACTGGAACCGAATTGCTCGACGCGGCCGGAATCAAATATATAGTTGCCGAGATGCTGAAGCGCTCGAGCGTCATCACGCCCAACGTGCCGGAGGCCGAAATTCTCACCGGGCTGACCATAAAAGACACCGGCGACATGGAAGCCGCCGCCCGGAAGATTGTCGCGATGGGCGCTCGCGCCGTCATCGTCAAGGGCGGCCACATGGACAAGGCCGTCGACATTTTGTTTGACGGCAACGAGATCATGCCCCTCGCGGGTGACAAGGGTAGGGAAGAAACCCTGCACGGCACAGGTTGCACTTTCGCGAGCGCGCTTGCCGCTCACCTTTCGGCAGGCCGGTCATTATTTGAGGCCGCCACCCTGGCCAAGGCTTACGTCACGAAGGCGATCGAGAAAGCCTACGCCATTGGCAAGGGCCGAATCCCCCTCGATCATTTCTATCGCCACAAAATCGAGCCGCCCGCCCGCGGCCTCCATGAAGTCCCGCAACACGGCATGCACCCCGCCGCCGAGCCCGCCGCGCACTGACATTCACCTCGTTGGAAACCCAGCTGCGAACCTCTGCGTTCTTGGCGTCTCGTGGTTTTTCTTCCTGAGATTGCGTGGGATTACATTCTGTGGACGAAGCTGCCCCCAACGACAGTTGCCACTGGGCCGCCCTTGAAGCTGTGTCCGTCGAACGGCGAGTTGCGCGATTTGCTGGCGGATTCCGGCGCGCGAAATGTCCACGGGCGATCCAGCGAAAATATCGTGAGGTCCGCAGGCTGGCCTGCGGCAAGGCTTCGCTCGAGCCCGAGGACGCGCGCCGGCCCGGAGGTGAACAATTCCACCATGCGCATCAGCGGAAGACGCCCGGTGTGAACCAGTTGCTCGAGCGCAAGGCCCAGCGCTGTCTCGAACCCCGTGATGCCAAACGGCGCGCGGTCAAACTCCACATCCTTTAATGCCGATTCGTGCGGCGCGTGATCGGTGGCAATCGCATCGACTGTTCCATCCGCCAGGCCGGCAAGCAGCGCGGCGCGATCTTCGCGAGCCGCCAGCGGCGGATTCATTTTGTAGCGCGAATCATATTGCACGTCTTCGTCAATCAGCGTGAAGTGATGCGGCGTAACTTCGCAAGTGACGCGCAGGCCTCGCTGCTTTGCCGAGCGCACCTGGTCCAGGGAGCCTTTCGCCGACAAATGTGCAATGTGCAACCGCGCCCCGGTAAGCTCGGCAAGCTGGACGTCACGGGCGACGCATACAGATTCCGCCGCCGCAGGCATGCCGGCCAAGCCAAGTCGCGTAGACGTTACGCCTTCACGCATTACCGCGCCCGCCGCCAGCGAGACATCCTCGGCGTGCTCGATCACTGGAATGTCCAGCGAACGGCAATAGTCCATAACTTGACGCGCAAGTTTGGCCGTGGCGATCGGTTTTCCGTCGTCGCTGACCGCTACGACCCCTGCTTGCTTCATCGACGCTATTTCCGCGATCGCTTCGCCTTTGCTGCCCACGCTGGCGGCGCCAATGGGCCACACCCGCACGCTGGCGCCGGCTCTTGCCCGATCGAGAATGAATCGCGTGACACTCGCGCTGTCGTTCACAGGTTTTGTGTTCGGCATACAGCAAACCGCGGTGAACCCTCCGCGAGCCGCCGCGCGCGTTCCGCTTTCAATCGTTTCGGAAGACTCCTGGCCCGGTTCGCGGAGATGTGCGTGGAGATCGATAAATCCAGGAGCTATAACCAGCCCGCTAGCGTCAAAGATCTCAAAGCCGTTGGTTGAAGAAAGCCTTCCAGCCGGCGCAATTTCGGCGATGCGCTCGCCGTCCAGCAAGACGTCAAGCGACGCGTCCGTGTTTCGGAAAGGATCAACCACGCGTCCATTCTTAACGAGAAGCATGCGATGGGTCCTTTATGTCCGTGGCGCGCCGATTCCGCGGCTGCTGTGCTTCACCAGCGGGATGCGCCTCCTCTTCCGTGTGGCCGGCAATCAACAAGAAGAGCAGCGCCATGCGCACTGCGATGCCATTGGTCACTTGATCCAGTACGCACGATTGCGGTCCGTCGGCGACCTCCGGCGAAATCTCAATGCCGCGATTCATCGGTCCCGGATGCAGCACAATCGCATCCGGTTTGGCTCGACGAAGACGCTCGCTATTCAGTTGGTACAGCAAAACATAATCGTTCGCCGAAAGCGCCGGCTCGTGCAGTCGTTCCGTTTGTACCCGGAGCACAAACACAACGTCCGCTCCGTCCAGCGCTTCTTCGACATTGAATACGCGCCGGATCGGTGTTCCGTGCGCGCCGATCTGCTCTAACTCCCGAGGAACCCACATCGCCGGACCGCAAAGCGTGAAGCGGCAGCCGAATTTCCCGAGCAGGTGAATATTCGAGCGCGCCACGCGGCTGTGCTGGATGTCTCCCACAATCGTGACGTTCAGATTATCGATCCTGCCCTTCCGGTCGCGAATCGTGAGCGGATCACCAGGCAGTCCGGCTTCATGGCATTTAGCGTGTGTACTGTGTCGAGCAGGGACTCGCCCTTTTTCAGGCTCGATGCTTCCGCTTGCAGGTTCATGGTGTCGGCGCCAAGCCGCGAAGCGGCGGTGCCAAAGCTGATCCGTGTCCGCGTCGAACTCTCAAAGAAAGCCAGTGCCACGGTTTTGCCGCGTAGCGTGGCCAATTTCTTCAGGGAATGCTTTTGGATTTCCTGAAAAGGCTTGCTTCGATCCAGAAGAAAAGTGAGCTCGTCCGCCGTGAGCGGTTCAAGCGCAAGCAGGTCGCGGAAGCGGTGCGTCACATTTTCACTCAAACCGATTCACTCAAACCGAGGATTCGTCCTTAAGTTTACGTTGAGAACCCCATCCCGGCAAAAGCCCATCGGAACCCGATGACAAGTCCGGCCGGCACAACCTAGTCCACGCGGTCGACCAGCACCACTCGCTCTTCGCTGTCGATCTCGCGTAGCCGCACCTCTATGATCTCCGTGTCGCTCGTTTGCACCACGCGCCCGGTAAACTGCGCCTCAATGGGCATCTCGCGATGCCCGCGATCAATCAGCACGCAAAGCGACACGCGCTTCGGCCGGCCCAGGTCAAAGAGACCGTTCATCGCTGCGCGGATCGTGCGGCCCGTATACAGAACGTCGTCGACCAACACCAGGTTCATGTTGTCCACGCCGAAAGGAATGTCGGAAGACTGCAGTACTGCGTGCGATGCAACCTTCGACAAATCATCGCGGTACAGCGTGATATCCAGCGTGCCCACTGGCACTTCCACCCCATCGATGCCGCGCATCGCCCAGGCAATCCTCTGCGCCAATGGCACGCCCCGCCGCCGGATGCCGATGAGGGCCAGGTGCTTCGTGCCACCGCTTTTTTCCACGATTTCGTGTGCCAGCCGCTGCAACGTGCGGTCGATTTCCGGCGCAGACATAAGCTGTGCTTTTTCAACAATGCGCATGGTCGCGTAATCCTAGCACAAGAAAAGAGGCTGACGCAGAGACGTTGGCGACGCTAGGTTTCGCGGAGAAGACAACTGTGGGTAAAGTTCACGTGATAAACTGCCGCGCTGTAAAAATGGAGACGCCGATGCCCAACCGGGACCCGAATCAGATTGCTGGCACGAAGAAAGCCTTCCTGCGATGTGTGATAGCGATTCTAGTGCTGGCCGCTGCGTCGGGGAGCTTACATGCGCAGACACCCGCAACTCCGCCCCGCAAAGCGGCTCCAACCACGAAACTGCCCGTCACGCCTTCTGGGAAAGCGCCCGCGCGACCCAAACTGGTGGTTCTCCTGGTTGTCGACCAGATGCGCGGCGACTACGTCGATAAATTCCTGCCCCAGTGGACGGGAGGTCTCCGCCGCCTTGTCGAAGAAGGAGCCTGGTTTCGCGACGCAGCCTATCCCTACGCAGCCACCGAAACTTGCCCGGGCCACGCGACGATTTCCACGGGAGCGCTCCCCGCTTCGCATGCCATAGTAGCCAATGCGTGGTGGGACCGCGAAACGCAGAAGATGGTGACCTGCACGGCCGATCCTAACGCCAAGAATTCCGGCTATGCAGGCGTCCCCGCAAGGGGCGGCGACAGTGCCTGGCGCATGGAAATTCCCGCGTTCGCCGAAGAGCTGAAGTTCCAGACCAACGGAGCCACGCGTGTAGTCACGTTTTCGCTCAAGGCGCGGGCGGCCATCACGATGGCAGGGCACAAGGCCGACGCGGTTACCTGGGCCGACGGCGGCGGGTGGGTAACCTCAAGCGTGTACGGCGCCATGCCGTTCGTCGAGCAATTCGCCAAGACGCATCCGATAAAGGAGGACTATGGCAAGACGTGGACTCGCTCGCTCCCCGACGGCTCATATTGGTACGAAGAGAAGGCCACCGGTGCTGTCCCACCCGAAGGGTGGAATCTGACGTTCCCGCATCCGTTACGCGGCAAAGCCGCCGCCAACGAACCGGACGCCGCCTTTTACGAACAATGGGCCTCGAGTCCTTTTGCTGACACGTATCTGACCAGGTTTGCAGAAACAGCCGTCGACTCCCTGGGTCTCGGCCAAGGCGGAGGCACGGATTTCCTCGGCATCAGCTATTCCTCGGTCGATTATGTCGGCCACGAATTCGGTCCACGCAGTTGGGAAATTCAAGACGTCTTGGTTCGCCTCGACAAAGATCTCGCTGACCTCTTTGCCCATCTCGATAAGAAAGTCGGCCGCGGCAAATACGTCGTGGCCCTCAGCGCGGACCACGGTGTAGCACCGATTGTCGAAGACATGCAGAAAACTGGCGCAGACGTCGGAGTCTTGCACCTGGCCGAACTGCAAGATCGCATCGAAAAAGCACTTGAGCCGTTCAACTTCCCCAAGCCGGCCATCGCCCGCATCAACGGCAGCGACCTCTACTTCGCTCCCGACATCTATGAAAAATTGCGCCACGACGACAAAGCCATGCGCGCAGTGGTCGATGCCGCGCTAGGCCAGCCCGGTGTCGCCGAGGTCTTCCGCGCCGAGCAGGTGCAGAATCGCCCGGCAACGCAGAGCCCAACCCGTAGCGCCTTCGCCGACAGCTACTTCCCCGGCCGCAGTGGCGACCTCTTTATCGTCCCCAAGCCCTACTGGCTCATGGACCGCAACCCCGCAGGCACGAGCCGCTCCTACGGTGCCGGACATGGAGTGCCGTACAACTACGATCAGTACGTCCCAATCTTCCTCATGGGATTCGGCATCCGCCACGGCGAATACTTCGACGCCGTCACACCCGCCGACATAGCTCCGACGCTAGCCTCCCTCTGCGGCATCACCCTGGCGTCCCGCGATGGTCACATCCTGAGTCAAGCGCTCGCCAAATAGCACATTTCAGCGCCGAGAAGCCCCTTCATGGTAAGCTCTTGCCGAAGTGAGTGCTGCGGACGCTGTCGATCTCAGCGTACAGATTGGTGCCCTGCGCCTGCGGAATCCCATTCTCGCCGCCAGCGGAACCTTCGGCTACGGCGTCGAGTTTGCCCATCTCGTTGATCTGAACCGGCTCGGCGGCTTCGTCGTCAAAGGCCTATCCCGCGAACCCATCGAAGGCGCCCCGGCACCCCGGCTCTGTGAAACCCCCTCGGGCATGCTAAACGCTGTCGGCCTGCAAAACGTGGGTGTCCGAGCGTTTGTCGCCGAAAAGCTGCCCGCACTACGAAAATACAATACTGCGGTTCTGGCCAATGTCTTCGGCTACTGCCTGGAAGACTACGTCGAGGTAATCCGCATCTTGGAGGACGCCGAAGGCTTGGCGGGCTACGAGCTCAACATCTCCTGCCCAAACGTGAAAAAAGGCGGAATGCAGTTCGGAAGTGAACCGGCGCAGGTTGCTGAGGTAGTAGCAGCGGCCAGGAAAGCCGCCACCCGGCGGCCGCTGTGGGTGAAGCTATCCCCACTTGTTGCAGACATTGGACTTATTGCTAGAGCCGCTCAGGACGCCGGTGCCGACGCCTTGACCGTGGCGAACACTTATCCGGCTATGGCCGTCGACGTCCGCACCCTAAAGTCACGTTTGGGGAATCTAACTGGAGGTCTGTCCGGCCCTGCCATTAAACCGATCACCCTTCGCCTCGTCTGGGAAAGCATGAAAGCAGCAAGGATACCCGTGATTGGTCTAGGTGGAATCGAGACGGTGGAGGACGTGCTTGAATACCTGGCCGTAGGGGCTTCGGCCGTACAAGTAGGGACGGCCAGCTTTGCTGACCCGAGGGCCAGTGAGAGGCTGGCGAGCGCCCTTACGAACGCTCTAGTACGACATAAACTACGCAGTATCAACGACATACGAGGTAAATTAGCAGCAGAAATCGGTTGACATAACGACTCCTTTTCGCTACACTTTTCTGGAACTTGTAGCACAAAAACAACACTATGAGAAACCGACTCTTTGTAATCTGGGCTGCACTCCGTTGGGTTCCTCTGATGTTCCTCATCGCTCCGGCGATGGAAGCACCTCTCGTCGCTCACTTGAGCCAACCTCCTAAGGCGATCAAAGCCTGGGTAGGCAACGCAAGCTGGTATGGACCCGGCTTCAATGGCCGCAAGACCGCTAACGGTGAGATCTTCGATAGCGAAGCTCTTACAGCAGCACACCCCCATCTCCCCTTCGGCTCCTTGGTGCGCGTCGTCAACACGCGAACCGGGAAATTTGAATTGGTACGTATTAATGACCGAGGTCCGTATCAAGAAGGACGCGAAATTGATGTATCCTATCGCGTCGCCCGGAAAATCGGCCTTATCCATTCGGGCGTGAGCCAGGTCCGGCTCGAACTAATGGAGCTGCCGCAGAAACGTTGAGCTTCGACGCCCATCCACGCAGCAGCCTAATCGTAGCTCTCGACTTTGATTCATTATCTTCCGCTCTGAAATTCGCAAAGCAGGTTGCCGATCTTGTGGGTATGTTCAAGATCGGCAGCCAGCTGTTCGCCGCGGCGGGACCGCAGGCCGTGCGCGAGATTGCTGCGCTCGGCCCCGGTATCTTCCTGGACCTGAAATTTCACGACATTCCCAACACAGTCGCAGGCGCGATACTTTCTTGCGCCGCCATGCCCGCGGTGCAGCTTGTGAACGTGCACGCGCTGGGTGGACGCGCGATGCTCCACGCGGCGGCGCAAGCCATCAGTGCCGCCCAGCCGATGGGAGCCGACCGGCCGAGGCTGCTCGCAGTTACCATCCTTACGAGCATGGACCAGAAAGCGATGCGCGAAGTCGGCATCGGCGGCACCTCGCAAGCGCGCGTGCTGAAACTCGCCCAGCTTGCCAAGAAAGCCGGGGTTGATGGCGTAGTCGCCTCTGTGAAGGAAGCGCGCGCAATTCGCAAAGCCTGTGGGCGCGATTTCCTGATTGTCACGCCCGGCGTCCGCCCGAAGGACAAGGCCTTCGCCTCCAAGGACGACGATCAGGCGCGCACCGCGGCTCCTGCCGAAGCAATTCGCGCTGGCGCCGATTTCCTCGTCGTCGGCAGGCCAATCCTCGCCGCCTCCGATCCGCGTGCGGCCGCGCAAGCCATCGTGGACGAAATCAGCGCCGCCAAGTAATCAAATTTCCCTCTGGAAATCCTTAAAGGACGCCAACCTCCGGAAGTGGACGAAAGCGCATCAGGAGTGCGTGTGCTACCTTTACCGAGCTACGCGTCAGGACCGTTCAACCAACTATGGCTGATCTATCTAAGAGCGTAATTGTCGGTACGGCCGGGCATATTGACCACGGCAAGTCTTCGCTGGTCGAAGCCCTCACCGGTACGCATCCCGACCGCCTGGAGGAAGAAAAGCGCCGCGGCATCACCATCGATCTGGGTTTCGCGTTCCTGGAAGAAGGCGGCGTCCGCTTTGGATTTGTCGATGTGCCGGGGCACGAGCGTTTCGTCAGCAACATGCTGGCGGGCGCAGCGGGAGTCGATCTGGTGCTGCTGGTCATCGCCGCCGACGAATCCATCAAACCGCAAACGCGAGAGCATTTCGATATCTGCCGGCTTCTCGGGGTGAAGCGCGGCGTCGTGGCCCTGACGAAAAGCGACCTCGTCGATGCCGACACTGCCGGCCTGGTTCGCCTCGAAGTGGAAGAATACCTGCGCGGCTCTTTCCTTGAAGGTGCTCCCATTCTTCCCGTGAGCGCAAGAACCCGAGCGGGATTGCCCGAATTGAAACAGGCTCTGCTCGCTGCTGCCCAGCAGGCTGCGGGAAAAGATATTGCGCGCTACTTCCGCCTGCCTATCGATCGTGCCTTCGCCATCAAAGGTTTTGGCGCGGTTGTCACCGGAACGCTGATTTCCGGAACCGTAGCACCCGGCGATGAAATTGAGCTGTTCCCGGCAAGCAAACGACTCCGGGTGCGCGGTGTGCAATCCGGCGGCAAAACAGTTGAACGGGGCATCGCTGGGCAGCGAACCGCCATAAATCTCGCAGGCATCGAGCACACCGCCCTTCGCCGAGGCATGGTCCTCGCCACCCCCGGGAAATTTCGTGTGACGCGACGAATCGACACCCGGCTCGAGCTTCTGCGCTCGGCGCCAAAAATGAAGCAGCGCAGCCGCGTCCATTTGCATGCGGGTACCTGCGAGACTGTTGCTGAGTTGCTGTTCTACGGTCAAAAGGAACTCGCCCCGGGACAGAGCGCGTTCGCGCAACTCCGCTTGCAGGACGATGTGCTGGTTTTGCCAGGCGATCGCTTCATCGTGCGGCAATTTTCGCCGGTGACCACAATCGGCGGCGGCGTGTTCCTCGACCCCCTGGCCCGCCGTCCTACGCTTCGCGACACCGGCCGCGCAGCTTTCCTTGAGACCCTGGACCGTGGTGACCGGGTCGAGGTGCTCGCGGCGATGACCGAACGCGCTGTGCTCGGTATAGGCTTCGAGGAAATAATCGCCCGCACCGGATGGCTCGAAGAGGAAATTGGCACCGCTGCAAAAAAGCTGGCGGACACCGGCCAAGCCAAGATTGTCTCCTCGGAGCCGCTGGTATTACTCTCCCAAAAAAGCTTCGACGAAGTGCGCCAAAAAGTTGCCGCCAGAGTCGAAAAATTCCACAAAGAAAACCCGCTGCTCCCGGGAATATCGCGCGAAGATTTGCGGTCAAGTCTTGGAAGGCGTGTTCGGCCAGAAACGTTTCGAGCCGCCCTCGATGATCTGGTGGCGCAAAAGAAGCTCGAGACGCAAGGTGAAATCGTCAAGCGTGCCGGCGCAGCCATCAGCCTTGATCTGGAGGAAGCGCGTGCCAAAGAGCAGATCGAGAAAGCGTTCGTCACCGCCGGCCTGGCTGTTCCCTCAGTGAAAGAAGTCTTGGGCAAGCTGCCAGTGGAACCAAGGCGCGCCGAGAAGATCCTTCAGATCCTCTTGCGCGACAAGACCCTGGTGCGCGTCACGCCCGAGCTGATTTTTCATCGCGACGCGCTGGCGCAGCTCCGCGACCGCCTTTCTGTCTTCAAGAAAACGAAGGGCGAGCGCATCTCCGTCCCAGTTTTCAAAGAGCTGACCGGCATCACTCGCAAATACGCGATCCCGCTCCTCGAATACCTGGACCGCGAGCGGGTTACCCGGCGCGCGGGCGACGAGCGTGTTATCCTGTAGGGGTGCGGCTGTCAGGCTTGCCGCGCAAGGCATCCCTGAGTTAGGGTTGTGATTAGCGCGCCGCAGATGGCGCGTGGAGGCGATTCATGGGCGAGTTTAGTCCTATCCATTGGCTGATAGTCCTGGCGATTATCCTGCTCCTGTTCGGCGGGCGGAAAATTCCCGAACTTGCACGTGGGCTCGGCGAGGGCATTCGCAGCTTCAAGGAGGGCATGTCTGGGGGGTCGCATACAACCCCGCCTCCTCCGCAACAAAACACGCCTCCCGCGGAGAAGCCTGCGGAAGAAAAGAAGTCCTAGCAGTTCCATCGAGAATTCCACTTTCTTGAGTTGGGCGGCCTCCGTGCCGCCCTTTTTTCGTTTTCGCCACACATGCCGCCACAATTTGTGCCCAATCGGTACTAAAAACGTACCCTAAACCTCGAAAACCTGCCCCTAAGAGCAGTAGCCCCCAGAGGACCTTACCTTGCACAATTCCGCTATCCACGGTCTTTACACGTTTTCCAGGCATAGGAGAGACGCATGAAACTTACTTGGTTGAAGTGGGGAGCACTGCCGCTCGCGGTGCTCGTGAGTGCGGCGGGTGCTACGACGGTGTTGGCGCAAGACCAACCTTCGTCGCAAAGCGCGCCGGCAGCAGCAACGCCAGCGCCGGAACCCGAGAAGAAAGCGGATCCCAGCATTGCACAGCGCAAAGAGAACCAGCAGGACCGCATCGCCAATGGCGTGAAAAGCGGCCAGTTGACTCCCGGTGAAACCGCCAACCTGGAAAAGAAGGAAGCGGCCATCAACAAAGAGACCAGCGCGGACCGCGCCGCCAACGGTGGAAAGTTGACCCCGGCCGAAAAGGCGCAGGTAAACCAGCAGCAGAACAAGCTCTCAAAACAAATTTACAACGACAAGCACAACGCCAACACCGCGCACTATGGCAACAACAAGGTCGGCCAGCGCCGTGAAAACCAGCAAGACCGCATCGCGCAGGGCATCAAGAGCGGCCAACTCACGCCCAGCGAAACTGCCAAGCTCGAAAAACAGCAGCAAGGCATCAACGAGCAAGTCGCCGGCGACCGCAAGGCCAACGGTGGCTCGCTGACCGCCAGCGAAAAGAAGCAGATCAACAAGGAACAGAATCAAGCGTCGCGCAATATCTACCGCAAAAAGCACAACGCCGCGACACAAAGCAACGCCAAGCCCAAGCAGTAAAACTTTTCTCCACCCTGAACCACCTAGGTGCCCTTCGCAAGGAGGGCACCTCTTTTTTTCCGTCTTATCGTTATAGCTGCCAACCTGGCCCAAGCGTTGTAGGGGCGCGCTTTAGCGCGTCCCAGTCGGGCCGCAAGGCCCAGCGAGAAAATGAAATTGCAACGAACACGCGTTCGTGGCAAGCCCTTTACTCCAAATCCTCTGACCAGCCCAGCTCGCTGAGAGCCTGGCACAAGCGCGCCAGCGGCATCCCAACAATATTGAAGTAGCAGCCTTCAATACGCGGAACGTAGCGGCCGGCGCGGCCTTGAATAGCATACGAGCCGGCCTTATCGAAAGGTTCGCCGGTCGCGAGATAACGCGTGATCTCGTCTTCGGGGATTTGCGCGAAGTGTACGTGCGTAGTTTCAACGAAGCTGCGGCGCTCGATGTCAGGCAGACGGATCAGTGTGACCCCGGTCACCACCGAATGCTTGTGCCCGGACAGTTTCGCAAGCATCTGTCGCGCGTCTTCGCTGGTGCGCGGTTTGCCAAGCACGTGGCCGTCCAGGACAACCTCCGTGTCCGCGGCAATGATAATGGCTGGAGCAACGGCGCGCGCCGAAACCAGCTCCGCTTTGGCATCCGCCAGCCGCTGCACCAACTCCGCCGGTGATTCCCCCGCCATCGGAGTTTCATCCACCGCCGAAGACAGCACAGCGAAGGAAAACCCGGCGTCATGCAGAATCTCAGCGCGGCGAGTCGATGCGGAAGCAAGGATCAGTTTCATGGAGAAAGTTGCGCCAGCATACTACAGCGCGACGGAAACAAGGTGTGTCTAGCTCAGATGATCACGGATTCCTGGTATTCGCCAAAGGCGCGGCGCAGCGTATCCGAAATTTCGCCGACAGTGGCATAAGCTTCGACGGCCCCGAGAATGGCAGGCAGAAGATTTTCATTCTTCGCAGCGCGCCTCCCGAGTTCGGCGATGGCGGCCTTGGTCTTGTTCGTGTCACGCCTCGCGCGCACGGATTGCAGCCGTTGGATTTGCTCGCGCTCGATTTGCGGATCGATGCGGAGCGTGGGGATGGCGCGCTCTTCTTCCGCAATAAAATCATTCACCCCGACAACCACTTGCTCTTTTGTTTCAATCGCCCGCTGGTATTCGTAAGCGGCTTTCTGGATTTCGGTTTGCACGAAACCGGATTCAATAGCGCGCAGCATTCCGCCCAGCGAATCGATTTTCTCGATGTAGGCCAGCGCGCCACTTTCGATTTCATTGGTCAGATGTTCGATGGCGTAGGAGCCGGCGACCGGATCAACCGTGTTGACCACGCCCGTTTCGTTCGCAATGATTTGCTGCGTGCGCAAAGCGATTAGCGCCGCATCCTCGGTCGGCAGCGCCAGCGCCTCATCCATGGAATTCGTGTGCAGCGATTGGCACCCGCCAAGCACTGCCGCCAGCGCCTGAATGGCCACGCGCACAATGTTGTTTTCCGGCTGCTGTGCCGTCAGCGACGAACCCGCGGTCTGCGCGTGAAACCGCAGCAGCAGAGACTTCTCATCCCGCGCCTGAAAGCGCTCGCGCATCAGGCGAGCCCACAGCCGCCGCGCAGCCCGGTACTTGGCAATCTCTTCCAGCAGATCGTTGTGCGCGTTGAAGAAAAACGAAAGCTGCGGCGCGAAATCGTCGATGTCCAGCCCGGCATCCAGCGCCGATTGCACATACGCAATGGCGTCGGCCAGCGTGAACGCCACTTCCTGCACCGCCGTCGAGCCCGCTTCGCGAATGTGGTAGCCAGAAATCGAAATCGTGTTCCACTTCGGCAGCGAGTCTTGGCACCACGCGAAAATATCCGTAACGATGCGCATCGCCGGCCGCACCGGATAGATGTACGTGCCACGCGCGATGTATTCCTTCAGGATATCGTTTTGCACGGTGCCGGATAACTTCGCGAGGTTGGCGCCTTGCTTCTTCGCAACAGCCACATAAAGCGCGAGCAAAATCGCCGCCGTGGCGTTGATGGTCATCGAGGTCGAAACTGCTTCCAGCGGAATGCCGTCGAACAGTCGCTCCATATCTTCCAGTGAATCGATGGCCACGCCAACTTTGCCGACCTCGCCCAGCGCGAGCGCATGATCCGAGTCCATTCCGATTTGTGTAGGCAGATCAAACGCGACGGAAAGCCCGCTCTGCCCCTTGTTAAGCAAATACCGGTAACGCTGGTTGGATTCCGCCGCCGAACCAAAGCCGGCGTATTGCCGCATGGTCCACAGACGGCCGCGATACATCGAAGGATAAATCCCGCGCGTATACGGGAATTCGCCGGGATAGCCGAGCGCGTTCTCGGGATCCCAGCTGGCGAGACTTTCTTCGGTGTACAAACGTTCTAGCGGAAGCCCCGAAGGCGTGGTGAAGCGTTCCCGCCGCTCTTTCGGTTCCGTCGGTGGTGATTTCGTTTCAGACATACGTTCAGCGCACTCTGCGCGCGCGAAGGAATTGTGTTATGGAAAAGAAACCAAACAGCCCGGCAACGCAAATCGCCAGCGCGATCAGCCAGTGCGCCACGTCGCGTGTCCACGCCCGGACCGCGGCGTTGAGCCACGCCAGCGCCAAAACCGCGAACACCGCGCCAGTCACTTCGTGAAAAAGCTGCTTGAGAGCCCGCCAAAGGCGGCGAAAACCTGTTTCCCGAGGCGCTGGCTGCGCTGCGCGGCTTAATGTGCCCACAACAACATCTTAGCGCAGAATCAGGCGCGTAATGTATTGCCAAGCCCTCGCCGAAGGCGCATATTTGCTGTACAAAAGGCTGTGAACACTTTGGAGACAACGTCCCCAACCTTGCTTGTATCCAATGCAAGGTGAGCCTAAAATGCCTACAGAGGTAGGGGAGACCGCCTTGCAACTCGATGATCACCTGAAAAACCTGCTGCGTGAATTGGGACACGCGATCAACGACACCGTATCGGAGTCCGACCGCATCACCGGCGCTATCGCCGGCGTACGTGCGCACGGCTACGATATTGTGTTGAAGCTCGACGCCACCATCGGGTTGGCGAAGCGCGACGCGGCAGCAGCGGCGGAGACGGGCTCAAAACTCACCACGCAGGATCGCCGCTTTTTGGAATCGCTGCGCATTCAGGTGGACCAGGAATCTTTCGATCAAGACGGCGAAAAAAGACCTGTGGCGCGTCTCACCATGACGCCGCAAGATGTGCGTTTTCTGAAGTCGCTCCGAATCGCAACGGACGATCTGGAATGAATTCGACGCTGATCGCGGGTTCGCGTATCGCCGCCCTGCTTCTAGCGGGTGTCTGCTGCTCGGCTGCGCGAGCACAAGTCCCAGTTCCGGTCGTGGTGCCCATCGTGCTCGACACCGCCGTGCCCATCATTGTCAGCGCCGTAACGCCCAAGCCCACGCCCGCAGGGTTGGCAAAATTTGAAGGCTTTGTGATGCACGCCAACATTGCGCAAGTCACTGTGCGCGCCAAAGGCAACGACCTGGCCATTCGCACCTTCCCGCTCTCGGAAGCAGCTGCCGCGAAAATGCAAAAGATTATCGATAAAGGCGGCTACCAGTATGGCGACAAGGTGACCGTGTTGTACGATCCCTCTTCGCAAAAAGCCGTTCAGGTAAAAGGGAAACCTTCCAAGGCTCTCTGATTTTCTTTTGAGCGCTGCTGTGCTTCGCCTTCCTGCCGTCGCTGGACGCTTCTATCCTGACAATGCTGAAGAATTGACCGCCCTGGTTCGTGAATACGCGAAACCACAGCCGGACACCAAACCGCGGCACGTAAAGGCCTGCCTCGTTCCGCACGCCGGCTATAGATTCTCGGGGCATGTCGCCGGAGCCGTTTTTTCCCGCATCGCTCTGCCCCGAAAAATCATAATCTTAGGCGTCCGGCATTTTCCTCGGGGCGAATCCCTCGCCATTCTTGCCAGCGGAGCTTGGCGAACGCCGCTCGGCGATGCCCCGGTTGATGAGACTTTGGCCGCTGCGCTCAAGAAGGAGTGCCCTATTCTCCGCGAAGACCGCGTAGCGCACAGCGCTGAGCACTCGCTCGAAGTGCAACTTCCATTTTTGCAGGTGCTGTCACCGGGCTTTGCTTTTGTGCCGCTTGCACTCGGCTCCGTGCGTTTCGATGACTTGGTCGCCGTAGGCGAAGCACTTGCCCGCGTTCTCGCGGCCAACCCCGAAGTGCTGTTGCTCACTACTTCCGATTTGAATCACTACGAAAATGATGCAACTACGCGGCTAAAGGATAAGAAAGCGATGGACCAAATTCAGGCGCTGAACCCCCTCGGCCTGTACGACGTTTGCAGAAATGAGGATATTTCGATGTGCGGCCTCGGTCCGGTCGTGGCAATGCTCACCGCTCTTTGCGCACTCCCATCGAAGCAGGCCGAACTGGTACGTTACGCGACGTCTGCGGATATATCGGGCGACACCACCAGCGTCGTCGGTTATGCCGGTTTCATTTTTTCCTGAGCAAAGCGTTCCGCTGCCCCGGTGCACTGGACTCCATTTAGTGAGGATGCCCGCCGCCCGACGACGACGCGTGCGATGCGCCTCCAGATGGCGCGGAATGAGGTGCCGACGCTGCACCTGACGCTGCGCTTGAGCCCCGCGAAGACCCGCCCTGACTCCAACCACCGCCCGCGGAAGCACTCGCTGATGGCCGCGGCGGCGGTGCCATCGCTCGCGACGGAGCAGCAACAGCGCGCGATGGAGGAGCTACAGCCCGCACATTTGCCGCAGGCACGCGCACATTTGCAGCAGGGCTGGCTGCCCCGCGGCCTTGTGCGGCGGCGCGCTCTCCTGCCAACACCTCTTTTGTCGCGTCCGTCTTCTCGGCGCTCTTTGGTGACGCAGTCGGCGCCGTCGCAGCCCCATTGACGAATCGATGTTCGTGCGCATCGTAGGTAATCGGAGAGTTGCGGTCGAGCGTGACTACACGCGCGTTACTGCCTCCGCCGACGATCGTCCGCGAAACGCGCGTTGGCGCGACAGCTGCCGCCACCGCTGTATTGGTAAGCGATTCCCGCGGCGGCGCTTTCATTACTTTCCATCTCTCCCCTGCGCTGGTGGACGATTGTTGCGAAACCGCGCCACCTGCCACCGGGAACATTCCCTTCGCCAGGTTGATCGGCTCTTTGCCTCGAACGTCCAGTGGATGCGCCGGCACGAGCCCCAGCAAACCGGTCTTCGAGCGGACGAAAACGCCGGTCACAGGACGGAACGGCGCAATTCCGTTAAACCCTCGGCCGAATCCAAGCCCCGGCGACCACAGCCATCCAAAAAACGGATCGAACACCCAGCCGCCATAGTGATACGGCAGCCAGCCCCACGGCTGCGACCCGATGAAAGACCAGCCAAACACTGGATCCGTGAACCAGCCGCCGCTAGAAAAAGGTGACCACCCAAACCCCACTCCGTAAGGCCGCCAGCAATTTCCGTACCCGCCGACCGGGTACCACGAGCCGTAAGTATAAAGGTCCGCCATTCCGGAGCTGTAATAAGGCGAGCTGACATATTGCTGTGCGGCGGAGGTCGCGGTCGCAACCGCATCCTCGCGTCCCGAAACCCAGCGATCGAAATCGTCATTCTCCGGAAGCCGCGCGATGTCCATCGCTTTGTTGTCGCCGGCGCGCATCGAGAGCGACTGGCCCTTCGCCAGCGCCGTACTCTTGTTCTTCCGCAAGACACTCACGCGCCCTTTAGTTACGTCAACCACGCTGCCATCATCGAAGTTGTCGAGTCGGAAGCCCGCGCGTCCGTCGGCTTCCACGGTGAAGTCGCCGCCCGTCACGCTGAAATAATCTCCGCCCCCTGGATTCAC
>WNFN01060930.1_pt1 | contig 18242 bp, 18 predicted proteins | sample 5400161 | NCBI WGS metagenome assembly WNFN01 (sample SAMN13153353, study PRJNA577476) | soil metagenome | isolation source: 80 cm saprolite on Douglas fir-dominated hillslope | place: USA:California | collected 2013-09-17 | reverse complement strand
GAAAGCATCGACTTCCGGGTCATCAACATCGCAGCCAACGGTCCGGTCGTGATGACCGAGCGAGTTGACGTCTTCACGCTCCCAGGCAGGTCGTTCGAGCTGCCCGTGATGGGAACTTTCGAAATCAGTGACGGTAAGATCAAGGCCTGGCGGGATTACTTCGACATCAACCAGTTCACCACTCGGATGGGATAGCTCACCACCAGGTGAGTCGCAGGCTGCCCGACGTCTGACCTCTTACGCTTCGAAGGTATTTCGCGACGGGGGCCGGCACTCCACGGCGCCGGGCCCTGGTCAACACCCCGGACGTGCTGCTGGCCGACGAGCCGGCCGACGTGGTGGAGACCGCCACCGGCGACGGGATCGGCCAGCTCCTGTGGGATCTCAACCGCGCCGGGCAGACCCTGGCGCTGGTCACTCACAGACCAGAACTGGCGGCCACGTCTACACATTCGGACGATGCGGCTGGTAGACGGCCGCGCGGTCAGCGACGGCACGACCCCTCAGGACAGCATCAGCCAAGCGAGCGAAAGAGGCCTGCGATGAACCGAAAGTCTGCAGGACGGCGGGCGGCGGTGCCGTCGGGCGGAGCGAGGAAGCGCCAAGGCCGGGGCGGCGGATCGGGTCGGCCGCGGGGTTGGCCATGGCTGCCTGGGTGCTGGCTGCCGGGTGCTCCGCGCCTGCCGAGCCCATCGCCGCTGCGCCGGCCGCTGCCCGCCGGCGGCAGCGGGCCCGTTCCTGTATGTGGCCAACAAGAGCACGAGCGACGTTGCCCAGTTCGGCAGCGCCCCGAGCGGCTCTGGGGTGCTCCGGCGGCTCATGCCGCCGACGGTGGCCAGCGGGCCGGTCCCGGTCCTGGCCGCGGTCACGCCCCAGGGCAACAGCGCCTACATCGCCTATGCCGGCTATCCCGGAGCACCGCGGGCACGAGATCTCGCAGTACAGCATCAACCCCGGCCACGGGGAAGCTGACCCCCAAATCGCCCAGGACGGTGGCCGTCGCAGGCGTCCCGGCCTGGATCGCGGTCCCCCCGACGGCATGTACGCCTACGTGCTCAATTTCACGAAGGGCACCGTCGCGCAGTACCGCATCAATCCCAGCACGGGCGCGCTGAGCTCCAGGCCGGTGGCGACCGCGACCACCGGCGGCCGTGAATCGGTCACGATCTCCCCCAGCGGCAAGAACGCCTACGTCACCGACCCCGTCGGCGCCAAGATCTGGCAGTACCGCATCAGCCCCGCGACCGGCAAGCTCAGCCCTCTATCGCCAGCGACGGTGACTACCGGAAAGGGCACGCACGACATCGAGTTCACCCCGGACGGCAAGAACGCCTACGTCCTGACCGTGGTCAATGACACCGTCTCGCAGTACCGCATCAACCCGGCCACGGGCGCGCTGACCCCGACGGCAAGAACGCCTACGTCACCAGCGAAAACAAGGGCTTCCTCTCGCAGTTCGCCATCAGCCCGGCCACCGGCAAGATCACGCCCCTGCCACCCGCCGCCGTCGCGACGGCCAGCGACGAGGGCTCGCTCAGCCTGGCCATCACCCCCGCCGCGGACCTAGCCGCGAAACTGGCCGCTCCGGCCACAGCCAAGCCCGGGCAAACGCTCACTTACAGCGTCACGATCACCGACACGGGGCCCTCGCAGGCGTGGCAGGCCACGGTCACCGACCACCTCCCCGCCGGGACCGCCTTCCGCAGCGCCACGACTGCCAGCGGACACTGCGCCGCCCCGCGCGCCGGCACCCGCGGCGCAACGGTGAAGTGCTACCTCGGCAAGCTCAAAACCGGTGCCGCCTGGCGAATCCAGATCAAGGTCACCGTCCACGCCGGCCACCGGACGGTCCGCGACAAAGCGAACGTCACCAGCGTCACCCCGGACCCTCGCCTCGGCAACAACACCGCCACCGCCCACACCAAGATCACCAGATAGCGCAAGAGAAAAGCCGATGCACAAGAAGCCGTGCCGGTGGCTTCAAAGTTGATGCCGGGATCTTGGCGGAGGCGAGCTTAGCTTCAGGCGTTCCCCGGCGCAGTAACGGTCCCTGCAGCCGTCTGACGGTCAGGGCCGAGCCCGCGGTCGCGGCCGACAGCCACTCACGCATCTGGTCCCGTTCGCGTTCCAGGCAGGCGGCTCGCTCATCCGGGCTGAGCGGGATCGGCTCGGACGCGGACCGGGACATGACGATGCCCGTCCCAGTTCGCGGTGGCGCACGGGCACCGCTGGTCGCCCCGGAATTCCTCACGCCAGCCACCAGCACCTTGGCCTGCGGATGCTGCCACTCGCGGGCGAACGCTGCCGCGACGACCGACTCCGAGCACCTCAGGGTCGACTCAAGCCCCCGCTAGGCTAGGAGACCATGAGGCTAACCGCAGAGTCGCGGTCACGACCACGCCTCAGCGTGCAGAATATCTATTCGGCATCGGACGGACACGGCCGAGGACGCGCCCGCTGGTGCGCCAGATCGAGCCGCGCGTGGTTGTCGTCATTTTTTTGACTGTCGGTATCTGCTGGGCGTGTGGGCGCCTGGCAGGGTCGCTGCGGCTGGGGCGGGACAAGCCGGCCTGGGGTGCCGCACAGTCCACGGTGAGCTCTGCCAGCTCGGTGACGGGATCACCGCGGTGGATCCTGCGCGCCCGGCGGTGCAGGCCGGCCCGGCGGAACACGGACATCTCCGGGCGAGCGCTGCTGCCGGGTCGGGCTGGGTTATGTCCTGTCTGGCGGGGTTGGCTGGCGTTTGATCTCGACGAGCAGGATCCATGCTGTGAGCAGCCCGAGGGTCATACTGGTCAGTCCTGCTGCGGCGAGGACATAGGTGCCGGCCGGGGTGGTAGTGAGGAGCAAGATGGCGGCGATGATGGTGGTCGTGCTCGGCGCGAGGGTCAGGGCCAGGCGTGCCGCCGTTTCGAGCCGTTCGTGGCCGGGTTTGGTGAACAGGCGGCGGAAGCCGTTCAGGATCCCGGATGCGGCTGGTCCAGCGGTCCGGGTGCCTTCGGCGCCTGGATCGAGCCCGGTCAGGGTGAGCGTGGCGGTGATGCCGATGCCGGTGAGGGTCCAGGAGGCGGGTGCGGCGGTGCGGGCATGGAAGAGGGCGACCAGGGACACGATCACCGGCTGGGCGAGGTAGATCAGCCCGGTGCCGGCGCGGCCTAGCCAGGTCCGGTCCGCGGCAATGCGGTCCAGGTTGAATGACAGGGCAACGAAAAGCAGGCCGGTGAGCGCGGCTGCGGCGCCAGCCTGGGCCAGGAAGTACTCGGTCCATGACGCGAGCGGGTTCACCTGGCCGCTCACGCTCATTCCGGAACCAGGCGGGTGAGGGCGTCGACGTCGTTGTCGGTGAGGCTGACCGACGCGGCGCCGAGGTTTTCCTCGAAATGGCGCGGGCTCGTTGTGCCGGGAATGGGGAGCATGACCGGGGACCGGGCAAGCAGCCAGGCGATCGCTACCTGCGGCACCGTGGCGTGGTGGGCTTGGCAGATGCGGGTCAGGGTCTGGCCGAATCCCGGGCCGCTGCCCGGCGGCTCGGTCACGGTCGTGGGATGCCAGGGCGAGAACGCGACGCCGGCGCTCTCCGCGGCTGCGAGCAGCCCGGCGCCGGCCCGCTCGCTGATGTTGTACAGGGCCGTGACGGCCGCGATCTCGGTGATCTGCCGGGCAGCGCGGAACTGCGCGACGGTGACGTTGGACAGGCCGATGCGCCGTATCACGCCCTGCTCGCGGAGCTCAGCGAGCGTGCCCACCTGATCTTCGAACGGCACGTCCGTCGCGTTCGGGCTGTGCAGGTAGTACAGGTCGATCTGCTGCACGCCCAGGCGGCGGGCGCTGAGGAATGCGCACTGCCGCAAGTACTCGCGGTTACCGACCGCGCCGAAATCCGCGTACTCAGGCCCGCCCCTGATGAACCCGCCCTTCGTCGCGATCACCAGGCCGGCCGGATACGGATGCAGGGCATCGCGGATCAGCACCTCATTGGTATGCGGCCCGTACGCATCAGCGGTATCGATAAACGTGACACCAGCTTCGGTCACCAGCCGCAACAGCGCGATGCCCGCGTCCCGGTCCGGATACTCACCCCACATGCCCGGACCGGTCAGCCGCATCGCGCCATAGCCAAGGCGATTCGACGTGAACTCCACCGCGCCGTCCACTTCGCGCTCCTCAAGCCAGGCCGCGACACGGAAACACCCCGACAACCCCCGGGTCACCGGACCAGCCCTGCCCGCAGCCATCCCGGGTCACTCACAGGTCGGGCACACCTTCCAGGCCGCGCCCGAGCCCGAGGCTAGCAAAGACCCGCCCTGCCGGCATTGACAGCCCGCCGGCCAGAACCCGTGACCGCTGGCGTCTCCAACACGGCGGACAGCATCGCAGCGGGCCGCTCAGAACGAGCTTGGCGCAGGCGGGCCAAAATCATCGGCCAAGTGAGCGTCCGGGGTATCGGAAGGGAACACCCGGGCTGGCGGTTCCGGCGACGGGATCGATCAGCCCTCGCTCCGGCTGGACCTGAGCTCGTACGACTTAGCGGCGCAGGGACGGCACTTCCTTCCGGGTGTGTTCGATCGGGATGATCTCGCCATCGGGTCCGGGCGCGATCGGCAGGATCACCATGACCGGGAAGGTCACCGTCTTCACCAATCCGGCCATCGACGATCCGAACGCCATCACGAACGGACCCGACGGCGCGCTGTGGTTCACCAACGGCGGAAACAAGTCGATCGGCAGGATTTCCCTACGCGGGACCGTGACCAGGTACACCGGTGCCGGCATCTCCCAGCCCACGCAATCACCGCCGGGCCGGACGGCGCGCTGTGGTTCACCAACAGCCGGCGCATCTCAATCGGCCGCATCACCACCGGCGGGACCGTGACCACGTTCACCGGCCCCGGCATTCAATTCCTCAGCGCGATCACACCCGGGCCAGACCGAGCGCTCTGGTTCCCCAACCTTAACTCACAGAACATCTCGATTGGCAGGATCACCACGACTGGGGAGGTCACCGTTTCACCAATCCAGCCATTGACGATCCGAACGCCATCGGCCGGATCAGACGGGGCGCTGTGGTTCACCAATGGCTCCAAGATAGGGCGGATCACGACCACCGGGAGGGTGACCCAGTACTGCACCGGCACCGAGCCGTTCGCGATTACGGCCGGACCAGATGGCGCGCTATGGTTCGTCTCCTTCGGCGAAAACATCATCAGGCGGATCACCACATCGGTGACGCCCCAGATCGCGGACGAGAACCCGCAGTCTGGCCCGGTGGGCACCCGGGTGACCGTCACCTGCTTCAATCTGGGCGGCGCGACCAAGGTGGCGTTCGACGGCACGGCGGCGCCGATCATCTCCGACACCGCGATCACGGTGGTGACTCAGGTGCCCGCCGGAGCCACGACCGGGCTGATTACCATCACCACCCACGCAGGGACGGCAACCGCCTAGACCAACTTCATCATCACGCCTGCCCGTCGATCAGCGGAATGTGAGGCATTCATGCGCGCGAGGATGCATACCGGGAGCCAGGAGGAGGCCCGTGCCGGGAGAAGACCGGAAGTAAGGCTGAGCTGCACCAGCCTGACGGCGTAACGCTGATCCAGATCACAGTCTGTCAACGAACCGAGCGCTCATCGGGCGTAGCTAATGACCGTATAACGCCGATTACGAGCGGTTGGGCCGGCTGTCGGGTTTCCGGTCGCAGGAGCGCAGAGTATCCATTCTGGTGGCTGGTCTTCATATTTCTCAGACCTTCCCGGATCCCGGGATGGATTCGGAGCTCTTACGCGGTGTTCACCAGCTGATTCTGGCTTCTACCGGCCTGTGGTCGCTGCCGTTGGCCGGCAGCACCCAGGAGCTGTCCGGATCCACGCCTCTAACCAGGATCTGGTCGATCCGCACCACCGGGAAGGACGCCGGCCAGGTGAAGCCGAAGCCGTCCCCTGCCATCTCCTGGGCCGATTGCATCCGCGAGGTGAGGTCGGCGAGCGCTCGGTCGTCTATGGTGCCGTTCAGGTCGCCCAGCAGTACCACCCGCTTACTCGGATCGGCGGCGATGGCCTTGCCGAGCGCCTGCACCCCTATGTCCCGCGAGGCCGTCCAAAAACCAGCCTTGGGATTCACCCGTACGGACCCCGGGTGGGCCACATAGACCGTCAGCGGCCCGTGGTCCGTAGCCACCGTGGTGCGCAGCGCCCGGTCCGCGGCCATCTTCTTGTCGGCCGGCATGGTGTCCGCCAGAGGCCCGTAGTCCATGATGTCGATCGGTTGGGTGTCCGACAGCGGCAGTTTGCTCCACAGCCCGACTGTGCCCTGCAGCGTGTGGTACGGGTATGCCTTCGCCAGCCCCTTCTCGTATGTGCCCGCGGCCTGCGGGGTCAGTTCTACCAGCGCCAGGACGTCCGCGCCGGAGGCGGCCAGGTCGCGGGCGGTGCCGGCCGGGTCGGGGTTGCCGGCGTTGACGTTTTCGCTGGCCACGGTGAGGAAGCCCCCAGGGCGGGACTTGTCGCTGAGCTCCTCGCCGAAGAGGTTCAGCCACACCACGGCCGGCAGCAGCAGCGCGGCCAGCGCGGAGGCGGAGCGGCGCCGCAGCGCCCCGGCCAGCAGCACCGGGATGATCAGGCCAAGCCACGGCAGGAAGGTCTCCGCCAGGCTGCCGAGGTTCCATCGCCAGTCCGGGATTTCAGCGTGCAGCAGCATGACCAGGGCCAGGAGCAGGGCCAGCGCCGCGAGCACCAGCCCGCGCTTCCATGGCTCCGGCCGGAAACCGATTCGGATCGCCCGGCGGATGCCCGCGCGCCAAGTCCCAAGGCGGACATCCCAGCGGCTGGCGCCGTCCTGTCTGGTCTCCGGCGTGTCGACCTGCGTCATCGTTGTCTCCAGTTTCATTCGTCGTAGTGAGAGTGAGCTGTTGCTGTTCGGGGCGCGTCTGGCATGCCTCACAGCAGGAGGCGTGTTTCCGGCGGGAGGGCGGTTGCGCACCCGAGCCGTACAGCGGGGGTCGCGATCCGCGAGGCCCCGCCCGGCCGGGCTAGCCGAGCGCAGGCGAGTACTTCTGGTCCCCGCGCGCTCGGCCTGGCCCTTGAGGAGGGCCATCGGGGTTATCGCGCGAGCCGGGCTGCGCGTGCTTTCCGGCTTTGTTGCCGCCGGATTGCTGTGCGCTTTGGCCAGCAAGGGCCCGGCCCAGTGCCATCACAAGCTGGCGGCCTGCCTGCAGCGCGTTGGGCAGCATGGTCGCCATCGTGCCGGGCTGGCCGAACGTGGCAGCGACGATGAGAGTGTGGTGTCCCCGCGCCTGCTGCCAGGCGGCCAGCAGGATGCAGCCGCCGGCGGCGGTATCAGACCCTGTCTTCAGGCCGGTGATCCCGTCCTGGCCGAGCAAGGCGTTGGTGTTGCGGACAATCCCGGCCACCGGGATGACGGCGCTATGCAGTGCCACGATGTGCGCCAGTGCGGGTTGGCTCATCGCGGCCATGCCCAGGCGGACCTGGTCGGCTGCGGTGCTGGTCGTGGACGCGGACAGCCCTGAGGGGTCGGTGTAGCGGGTGTCGGTCATCCCCAGCCGGCGGGCGGTGGTGTTCATCTGGGCGGTGAACGCCGCCTGGCTGCCGGCGTCCCAGCGGGCGAGGATCCACGCCATGTTGTCCGCTGATGGCAGCAGCAGCGCTTCCAGGGCCTGCCGTTCGGTGAGCTGTTCCCCCGCGGTGACGGCCACGAGCGAATCGCCGTTGCGCGCCTGGGCCGCGTATGCGGCGGCCTCGCCCGGCTGGACCACGATGGGCGGGCCCGATTCGCCTGCGCCGAGCGGATGGTCGCGGAGAATGATGTAGGCGGTCATCACCTTGGCGACGCTCGCGATGGGCACCGGCTGGCTGGCGCCCGGGCCCGGCAGGACGCCGATGCCGCTGATGCCAGCGGCCGAGACTCCCGATGCTGGCCACGCGATCGCTCCCAGCGACCGGCTGCGTGGCGCGACCGGGCCTTGCCGGGCTGTTCCGGGCTGCGGAGGCGATGTTGCCGATGACGATGCCGACTGATAGACGACGGTTCCGAAGATCGCAGCGGTAATGACGACCAGGCCGACGGCGATGGACCCGAGAGCCCTGCGCGTCGTTGTTCGTTTTGATGCAGCTCGAGTCATGCCGCCAGTCAACGCAGCGTGGTGTTGCCAGCACGTATGCGGTTTTCGATACGCCGACGATATGCACCCAGCTCGTAGCATCAAGAGCATGCGTGTGCTGATCGTCGAGGATGAGCCCTACATGGCAGAAGCCATCCGCGATGGGCTGCGCCTGGAAGCGATCGCCGCCGACATTGCCGGTGACGGCGACACAGGTCTGGAACTGCTGAGCATCAACGCCTACGACATCGCCGTCCTCGACCGCGACATTCCCGGGCCCTCCGGCGATGAGGTCGCCAAACGCATCGTCGCCTCCGGGAGCGGCATGCCGATCCTCATGCTCACCGCTGCCGACCGGCTCGACGACAAGACCTCCGGGTTCGAGCTCGGCGCCGATGACTACCTCACCAAGCCGTTTGAATTGCAAGAGCTCGTGCTCCGCCTCAGAGCGCTTGACCGCAGGCGCGCGCACAACAGGCCGCCCGTGCGGGAGATCGCCGGCCTGCGTGTGGATCCGTTCCGCCGCGAGGTCTACCGCGACGGCCGCTACGTCGCGCTCACCCGTAAGCAGTTCGCCGTGCTCGACGTCCTCGTCGCCGCCGAAGGCGGCGTGATCAGCTCCGAAGAGCTGCTGGAACGGGCATGGGATGAGAACGCCGACCCGTTCACCAACGCCGTACGCATCACCGTCTCGGCACTGCGCAAACGACTCGGAGAACCCTGGATCATTGCCACCGTGGCTGGGGTCGGGTACCGCATCAGCACTCAACCAGACACCGGCCATGAGGAAGGACAGAGTGGATAGAGCCCCTGGCTTGAGCGTTCGCCTCAAACTCACCCTCAGCTACGGCGGCTTGCTCATGCTCGCAGGCGCCTTGCTGCTCGCCGCCGTGCGGGTATTCCTCCTGCGTCGTGTCGCCCCCGGTTCGAACATCATGTTCTCGTTCCTCCTGCGCGATTTCGTTGCGACCGCGGCTCTCGTGCTGGCGTTCCTGCTGGTACTTGGCCTGCTGGGAGGGTGGCTGCTCGCTGGCCGGATGCTCGCCCCCCTGACTCGCATCACAGACGCCACACACACGGCCGCGACCGGATCGCTCTCCCACCGGATCCGGCTGCCGGGCCGCAGAGATGAGTTCCGCGAACTCGCCGACAGCTTCGATGCCATGCTCGCCCGGCTCGAAGCACACGACGCTGAACAGCAGAGATTCGCCGCCAACGCCTCCCACGAACTGCGCACCCCGCTCTCGATCACAAAAACGCTTCTCGACGTCGCGCGCGACGAACCGGCACGATGCACCGGCGAGCTCATCGAACGCCTCCACACCGTCAACGCCCGGGCGATCGAGCTCACCGAAGCATTGCTCATGCTCAGCCGTGCCGACCAGCGGTCCTTCACCCTGGAACATGTCGACCTGTCCCTGATCGCCGAAGAAGCCACCGAAATGCTCCTCGCCTTCGCAGAAAAGCGCGGCGTCGCCCTCGAGACCGCCGGCGACGTCGCACCCACCAATGGCTCCCGCGCGCTCCTGCTGCAGATGACGACAAACCTCGTGCACAACGCGATCGTCCACAACCTGCCTGAACAGGGCACCGTCTGGGCCAGGACCAGCGTCCGCCCCAAGAGCGTGACGCTCACTGTCGAGAACACCGGCGAGCAGCTCACACCACAACTGGTCTCGACACTCACCGAACCGTTTCAGCGCGGTACCCAACGCATACGCACTGACCACGCAGGTGTCGGCCTCGGCCTGGCGATCGTCAAGAGCATCACCCAAGCGCACGACGGAACACTCACCATCACCCCGCGCACTGAAGGCGGGCTCCGCGTCACGGTGCAACTGCCGGCCACACCAACGCACACCGGCAGATCAAGTGCCTGTACCTGGTCACCGGGTCCCTTGACCCCACCGGGAATGGCCAGGTGAGAGGGACCATGCGGTGGAAGCCCGTCCTGAACGCATTCGCCATCACCTTCGGCGACCGGTTCCCGGCCGCCGAAAACTACTAACCAGCCCGCCGGAAACACCGTTGGCGAGATACTCCCTCTAAGTCTCGTAGAGTCCGGTCAAGGCGACCAGATCGGCGATTATTGTAGCCAGCGCGGTCCCGCTAAGGCACAACTCGATGCGCCCCGAACGAGCCTCCAAGTGCCATCAGCTTGTCGGCACCGCTCACATAGCGTGATGAGGTCGCCCGGCGGCTCAGAATCCGCTAGGTGGTGTTCAGCGCCCGTCTTGCTTACCGGGCGGCTCCTGCGATGTAAGCCGCGATGATGTAGGTTGGGTGCCGGTCCAGCGAGACCCTGGCCCGGTCGTATCTCATGGTGGTGCGGGGGTCGGCGTGGGATGCCGCTTCCTGGACGTCGCGTAGTGGTACGCCGGCGTCTAACTGCGGTGATGAACGCGTGCCGCAGGGTGTGCGGTCCGATCTTCTTGGCCAGCCCGGCGCGTCTCGCGACGCGGCGGACAACCCTGTCGGCTCCGTGCCGGTCCAGCCGCTGCCCGGCTGGGGTGACGAAGATCGGCCCCTCGCAGCGTTCGCCGATGGCCAGGTCGATCGCCCGGGCGGTGCGCGGGGCGAGCGGGATGACGGCTTTCTTGCCGCCCTTTCGGGTAATGGCCAGGGTCTGGTGACCGCGTTCGTTGCTGAGGGCTTCGATGTCGGCGCCGGTGGCCTCGGACACCCGCAGCCCGTTCAGCGCGAGCAGGGAGACCAGCGCGTGCTCGGCGGCGGTGCCGAGCCCGGCAGCGACGAGCAGGGCTCCGACTTCGTTGCGGTCCAGGCCGACGGCGTGGGATTCATAGTCGGTCCGCGGCCGGCGGACGTGGGCTGCCGGGGAATGGTCGAGCAGGTCTTCCTCGACCGCGTACCGGTACAGGCCGGCGACGGTGGACAGCCTGCGGGTGATGGTGGCGCGGGCCCGTCCGGCAGCTTCGAGGTCGCTGGCGAACAGCTCGATGTCAGCACGGCGCGCCGCGAACAGGCGCAGTTGCCGCTGGCGGCACCAGGCGGTGAACTGGCGCAGATCCAGCGTGTAAGCCTCCCGGGTCATGCCTGAGTACCCGGCCAGGAACCCGGCTAACGCCAGCTTCTCCGCTTCGGTGAACGCCGACTCGATCACGGCCAGGGCAGCAGACGACGGCATAGTGGTCATGCAGACCGGCTGCGTGGCTCGAAGGCAAGACGAGGGCGAGCTCAATGGCCTTGTGCCCGTTCACCACGCCACCCCGGATGATCTTGAGATGGCCCATGGCGATCGCGTGGCGAATCCCGGCGGCGTCCGCGGACGGCCCGGGGGTGAGGCTCAGGGGCCTGCCGCGCCCGCTGCCGGGGCCGTTATAGCGCCTGGGCCAGGCAGCCGCACCTGCGCGGACAGGATGTCGCAGCGGGCGGCGTCGATGGCCGCGAGCAGCCGGGCGCGCAGCCAGTGCGCGACGGTGAGGGCACCGCCGGCCTGGGGACCGGGAAGCAGCGCGGTTACGGCAACTACAGCGGCGGCCGTCACGGCGAGGGCTGCTGCCAGGGCGGGAACCCGGCGCCGGGCGCGCACCCGGCGGCCACGGCTGATCACCTGCTCCACCGGGACGGTCATGGGAGTCTTGTTCTTCTGCTCTCACTGCTGTGAGCAGTTCGTTGTCGTTGATGATCGGCTCTTCTGCTGTCGTTGAGGCGTAAGGTCATCGCGCAACGCGGCGATCGCATGGCCGAGATGAGCCTGAACCGTGCCCGGCGCGATGCCGAGCATCACCGCGGTGTGGTCGGTGTCGAGGTCGAGAAACGGGCGCAAGGCAACAACCTGCCGTTGCCGGGCTGGCAGCCGCATTAGCGCCGCGATGATCCGCGGATCAACGGAGCTCTCGGCGCCCCCCATCGTTGGCAGACAGATCAGCTACCAGTTCGGGGTCTGGCACGGGACCGCACGGCCGCGACGCCGCCACCGGGAGATGTTCGCGTTCAGCGCGGTGCGCACCACCCACGTCCTCGGTGCCGGAATGCTCGCTGATCGTCCGCCGCGATGCCCACGCCCGGGCAAAGGCCTCAGCCACAAGCGCCTGCGCCAGGTCCCGGTCACCGACACTCACCAACACGGCGAACAGGGACCGAAGCTGTGGCGGGTTCCGCCGTTGGTGCTGGTGGTGTCGCGGCTGGGCTCGGGCGGCACCAGGACGAGATGGCAGCCGTCCGCGCCTGGCCTTGACGACCTGCTGACCGGCGATGACGATGGGGGCGGCGGGGTGACCCGAGGGACGCGCGATGACGCAGCCCAACGAGAACCTACTGCAGGCGGCGAGCACGGCATTCGGCCGCGGCGACCTGGGCGCCATGGCCGATCAGTTCTTCGCGCCGGACATCCTCTGGCATCTTGCGGGCACTGGCCCGCTCGCCGGTGACTATGCCGGCGTGGCACAGGTCATGAGGCTGCTCGGCAAGATCCGTGAGCTTACTAGTGGCACGATCCAGCATGAGATGCACGATGTCCTGGTCGGCATTGACCACACGGTCGCGCTCGCGACGATCCGCGGCCAACGGGCGGGCAGCTGCAGGTCAACATTGTCCATGTCATCCACGGCGCAAATGGCAAGGCGACCGAGGTCTGGTCCACCTCCTTCGATCCCGCCGGGTCGGCGGCGTTCTGGGCGTAGCGCACACCTGCGCCACCCCGGCGAGGTGGCCGTGGGCAATGGTGTCGGCCGGGCCGTCGGCCCGGTTGAACTCCGCGAAGGTGTGTCACAGTAGTGCGCAGCCAAAGACTTCACCGTAGAACGTCAAGGCCTACGAGCGGTGCCGGGAAATGGACGTAGCGCGTCGGACCTGCCACGGATCAAATGTCATGAACCGGACCCGGCCGCGGGAGTACTACGTCCCTCTCACCTCTGTCATGTGTGGCGTGAGCACTGGATCTTGATGCCGCTATCAACGGCGTGTATACTCTCAGTGTATACTCCGAATGTTTATAGTGGGCGACTTCGGGAGGACAGTTATGGTCGGGTTCCGTCCGGGCATGGCGCGGTGGCGTCGGCGGCCGGGTCGCGTGTCCGGCCTGGCGACGGCGATAGGGCTGCTCGTCGCCGCGTGCGGGCCAGCTCACACGGCCAGCAATGCTGGCCCCGCAGCCACAGCGACGGCAGGCGCCAGCTCGACCGCCGACTGTAACTCGCTCACCACCTGCTACACGCCGCAGCAGCTTCAGGTGGCCTACGGCATCAGGCCGCTCCTTGACCGCGGGATCAACGGCCGCGGCGAGACCGTGGTGCTGCCCGAACTCGCGGAATCGCGGCTGAACCCGCCCCTGGTCACCGACATGCGCCTGGACATGGCGGCCTTCGACCGCCTGTTCCACCTGCCGGCCGCGCGCATGCGGGTCGTCACCTCGCTCGCCGGCGCCCGTTCCCCTTGGCTGGCTTTCGGCGAGGAGGTGCTGGACGTCGAGATGGTGCACGCGCTCGCCCCGGATGCCAGCCTCGTCATTCTCCTGCTTCCGTCGACGTCCCTGGACAACACCAAGAACGCGGTCTCTGCCGCCGTCGCCTCGCTTCGTCTTGGCAGCACTGAAGGCGGCGTCATGTCGGTCAGCGCCGCCGGGCAGATCGGCGGCGAGCACTGCGTGAGCCGCGCGCAGGCCCGCAGCGTGAACGCGGCACTCCAGACGGCCGCGAGCCGCCACGTGACGGTGGTTGCCGCGTCGGGCGATATCGGCGCGGTGGCCGAACCGTGCGATGTCTACGCGGCGCTGGCCGGCGGCGGAACGTTTACCCCGGTCAAGGAAGTCAACCTGCTGGCTTCCGATCCGCTCGTGCTCGGCGCCGGCGGCACCAGCCTGACCGCCAGCCACGCCACCGGCGCGTGGCAGGGAGAGACCGCCTGGGACCTGCCGTATGGCTACCCGGGATCGGCCTTCCAGGCATCCGGCGGCGGGTTCAGCCGCCTGTTCCCCCGGCCTGGCTACCAGGACGGCGCCTCTGGCATCCGGGCCACCCGGGGAGTGCCCGACGTGTCCGCCGACGCTACTGGCCACACCGGCATGGCCTTCGTCCTGAGTGACGACAGTGGGACCATGATCCGCAACAGCGGCGGCACCAGCGCCAGCGCCCCGATCTGGGCCGCGCTCATCGCCCTGGCCGACCAGTACGCCGGGCGCCATCTGGGCTTCGTTAACCCGGCCATCTACCAGATCGCCCGCGGCTCCCACTACCACCAGGCCTTCCACGACGTCACCAAGGGAAGCAACACCGTGCAGTTCCCGCCCAAAACGATCACCGGCTACCGGGCGGTACCCGGCTGGGATCCCGTCACCGGCTGGGGCAGCCCCGACGCCCAGGTTCTCATCCCGCTGCTCGCCCGGTACGCCACCCCATAACAGCCGGGCCTGCGGTCTCCGCCACGACCCTGCGGCATGCGGGAGGTCTTCCGGCCAGGCGGCCGTGATCATGGCGTTCCGCGCGGTGACGCAGGGCACCCAGCAGGCGCACCGGGTGGGTACCAGCCTGCGATTTACTCGAACTCCAGGCCGCTGTGTGCACGACCACGGGCGAGGTGCTCCCGACGTGGACGGCTGGACTCGGTGAGATCCGCGTCGGAGCCTGACTGCACAGTCGCGCAGAACGGCGGTTCGGCACCAGGTTCGCGACGCGACACGGCGGCTGACTGGGCATACCGAACGAGCCATACGCGCGCCGAAAGTCAGGTGACTCGCGCTACTCAGCGTGGCCAGCTTCGGTTTTGCCCTCCGCCCCCTGAGCTGGACCGCTGACGGATTCTGGCTTCGGAGCCACTAGTCTGTCCTGCGCGACTCGCATCTGCCCAGCTCACGCCCCGATGTCAATCGAGAACTGCCCCCGAAGGAGCCCCAGGGGGCGCCCGTGGTCATCGGATAAATGTTCGAATATTCCTCTCGACCTGGAGCCCCCTTACGGAATCGAACCGTAGACCTTCTCCTTACCATGGCCGCGCCTCCCCGCCCTGGTCGCGCTACCTGCACCAATGGCACACCGGAATGCTCACGAAGCACAGCATGCACCCAGTGTGCCAGGCACCCGGTCCACGACCCGTTCCACGACCAGCAAGCCGCATCCGGCCCCCCACATCACGCCCGGTGACGGCATCCAGGTCACGCTCAGTGAGCGCCGGACAGTCACGCACGGCCGCGCCCGAGAACGCGCCGACCAGGACGCCAGGCGACCATTCAGAACGCGCTCCTACGGCTCGATCTGGCGCCGCTCATAGTCAGTAGCTGGCCCGACGGCAACGTACATAACTGGTTGTTCGGCGGAAGTAATGGCACGCGCGGCGTCGGCGAATTACTGATCGCGGCAGTGCATTCAGGACACCCTGCCCCGCCTCTGCATCACTGCCCACGACCTGCGTGCTGACTGGCTCCTAGCCCGGGTCCGCGCCGGCGGAGGTGACCCGGTCCGGCTCGCTCATCTCCTCGGGAATCAACCACCGCACGGCCATCCGCTACTGCGCTGGCATCACGCCTTCGATGACCGCCGCTGTCCGCCGCTACGTCACGCCCGCCACCGGCAGGCTCCCGCGCTACCTGCAGCTCCTGCACGGCAACTTCGTGGCGCTGGATGAGCGCAAGCGCAGGCGCTTCCTCGGCCGGCTCGCCAGATCCGCACGCCAGGTAAGCGACCGCGAACTCGCCGCGCTGCTCGAGAACGAATGGCGTTCCCGGCTCACCGCCTCGTGGCTGATCGGACTGGACAGGCGCGAACAGTTCCGCGACCGGATCGGCGAACTGCTCCTGGACAGCAAGGCGGCCTACGCAGGCCAGGGCTACTGCCTCGCGCTGGCGCGATTCGCCACCCCCGCCGACGCCAGCCTCCTGGCCGCCTACCTGGCCACCTACCTCCCGCAAGCGGATAAGCGCTACGACCAGGACTGGGCCCTCGGCGCCTTGCTCCACATCGACGCCGCGCTCGGCACCGACCACGCCGCCCCGTTCCTGACCGACGGCGGCCTGTGGCAACATTGGCGCACAACCGAGGAATGGAGCTCCGCGGAGCTCCGCGCGTGGATAGAACAGCTGTGCACAGTCGCCGACGAATGCATGCGCAAGACCTGAACGACCAAACTTGCCGGCACAAGGCTGCTTGGTGCTTGGCATGCCAGCGGAATGCAGTGACCACGCCTGCCTGCCGTCGCGCCGATCACGTTCAGTGGTCACATCTTGCCGAGCAGCTGGCGCGCCGAGGGCTCGTTATGTCCGGCAGTCCTCGGTATTTGGCTGGCATCCGAAGAGGCAACCGAACGATCGTTCTGGCGGGCCACATGCCAGCAGATTCCCTGATTGAAACTCTCCTGGGGCAACTGCCTGGCGTTATCGAGTGCGGGCACTGTCCGTCGGGGGGCGGTCCTCGGTCTCGGCGGGCGCAATCGCGGCGAGCAGGTCGGCGCGCTCCGGTCGTCCCGGTGGCGGCAGCTGGCCGCTGGCGGCGAGCTTGTGGTGGAAGCAGCGCGAGCAGCGATGCCGCCGCAGAGCGCCAGCAGGACACCGATTGATTAGCCATGCCCGAGGTGGAGCCCGAGGAACTTTCCGAGTGACTCAGATGGCCTCCGAAGCAGCCACGCGCCAGCTCACCAGCCGCACCGCCGTCCGAGAACTGCGGTTCGGTGCCCATCGATGGGGTCTCCTGGAGTCGCATCTCCAAATCGGCCGTGTTGGCGTGACCATCTGGGAACGGCCGAACGATGCTGTCACCAGGCACCCCCGGCAACGGCAAGTGCCGCCATCTGGCGGCGTGCACGCATTCCATCGCCACGCGATCGCCTCTGCGCTTCCTAATAACCGATCATCGGTATATAATGCTGACATGACTAAGCAGGCTATGCAGGAACCCACGTTCCTGATCCTCACGGCGCTGGCCGGCGGCGCGCAGCACGGCTACGGGATCATGACCGACGTGACCCGGATCTCAGATGGCCGGGTCAAGCTCCGGGCTGGGACGCTGTACGCGGCGCTGGACCGGCTGCTCGGCGACGGGATCGTCGGCGTCGACCGCGAGGAGATCGCGGGCGGCCGGCTGCGTCGCTACTACCGGCTCACCCCGGCGGGCGCAGAGCTCCTGGCCGCCGAGGCTGCGCGGCTGAGTGCCAACGCCAGGATCGCGACGGCGCGGCTACGGAAGCTGCGCATCGGCGGGGCGCAAGCCGGCGGCGCCATACTGGCCGGCGGCGCGGCATGAACGGCGAGGGCGCGCTGGAGCGCCGCTACCGCCGCCTGCTCGCCTGGTACCCGGCCGGGCACCGCCGGGCCTACGGCGAGGAGATGATCGGCGTGCTGATGGCCGCCGCCCCCGGCGGCGCACGCCGACCGGGCCTGGCCGGGGCTGCCGACCTGGTCCGCGGCGGCCTGCGGGCCAGGTTCCGGGCCGGCGTCCGCTGGTTCGCCGGCGCCGGCTGGCCCGGCGCACTGGCCGTGTGCAGCGTCGCCGTCCCGGTCATCCTGGCCAGCTACTTCACCGCGCGGTGGCTGCGCGAGGTCATCGCCGGTGTCCTAAACGGCTATAGCCAGCCGGTGTCCGTGCATGTGGAGTCCGCCCTGGTGGTCCTGGCGCTCGCGGCGCCGCCGCTGCTCGCCCTGCGGTGGCGGCGCACCGGTGCGGTCGTGGCGCTGGCGCTCGCCGGCTGGTACTTGATCATCGTGTTCGGCTCGCTGCCGGGCGAGATATCCCACTTCGGGATATCCCAGTTGTGGCAGTGGCCCTGGCTCGCCCAGGGGGAAGGCATCAGCTCCTCGCTGGCCCTCCTGCTCGGCGCCGCCGCGCTGGCCTGGTCGCCGGGGCCACGGCGCGGCATCGAGATCCTCACCCCGAAGAGCTGGCTCGTGCTGATCGGGCCGGGCGTCGCGATGGGCCTGACTCAGCGCTATCTGTGGGCGCAGCCCCTCTGGCTGGTTGCCGTCATCGTCATCGCGGCGCTAGCCGTGGTCGCTGCCGGTCTCGTGCTCACGATCCCCGGCCCCGCCGGCCGCGGAGTGCTCCTCCTCCTAGCGGCGCCGGCGTACCCGGGCGCGGTCTGGGCCATCGGATACAGCAGATACTGGACGAACCATGTGTCCGGTTTCCCGTTCAAGGTCTTCTTCGCGCCCACCGTGCTGTTCGCCTGCCTGGCCGTGGCCGCC
>WNFN01220630.1_pt1 | contig 18251 bp, 14 predicted proteins | sample 5400161 | NCBI WGS metagenome assembly WNFN01 (sample SAMN13153353, study PRJNA577476) | soil metagenome | isolation source: 80 cm saprolite on Douglas fir-dominated hillslope | place: USA:California | collected 2013-09-17 | reverse complement strand
GCAGCAGCGGATGATAGCGGTATGCGATTAGATCCTCCTGCTGCAGCGGAACCTTCGGATCGTGATAGTTGTAGAAGAGTGCCTGACGGGTTTCCAACATGGGCACCCCCTGACGATGAATGGCCGAGGTGTCGAACAGGAATGCGGTTCCGGCCGGGCCTTTCACTTCAAAAATCTGCGCGTCATTCACCTCGTTATTCTTCACCAGACGCGGATGCTGCTGGCGATGGCTTCCTTTGACGAAATTGAACGCACCGCGGCGCACATCTGTCAGGTACATGGCCAGCTTGATTTCTCTGTGGACCTCTTTCGCAGCGTTCTGATCGTACCAGGCGTCGCCGTGCCAACCATGAAAGTCACGTTTCGTCGGTAAAGATTTCCAGCCCTTCGCTTCAGTTAACTCGTAAGCCGGGCCGAGGTATCGATTTAGAACCTGTTTGACCAGCGGATGCAGCGCAAGATCAAGAAAGCCTTGATCCAAAAGCAGCACATCCTCGATCATGTGACGAAAGCGTTCAGTCTTGTGATAGCCGTCAAAGTTATTCCAGCGCATTTGACGCAAACGCGCCTCGAACGCTTGCTGCATGCCGAACAGTTGGTTCGAACTGAGAAGATTCGGCATGACAACGATACCGTTCGTCTCGAGTTCCGCCGCCAACGCATCAACTTCCGAAGGCCGGAATTTTGACGTCCCAACGGTTCCGAGTCCGTTGATTTCTTTTGGGTTACGCATGTCAGCCTTTTTCTTCGCGAAGATTGATCAAGCGACTCCGATGCGGTGCTGATAAAGAGACTGCATGAGGCGCGGCGCCAGGCGCGAAAAGCCGAGGGCCGCCTGAGTTTTCCAGCTTCGCCCCTGCTGGTTTGCCTTGCCGAAAGATTCACGCGCGCGGGCGAATTCACCTTGCGCCAGGTAGAGCTTGCCCAGCTCAAACTCCAGAACGGCTCGCCGGCGCTTAATAACTGAAACGACTTCCGGGCGTTCGGCCCGCGACAGGTCGTACTCGCGCTCGACCTTCTCAAGCACGCGCAACTCGCGCCGGTGCACGTTCACTTCGTCACCCGAGAGGCTGTTGTCGCGGCTGCGGTAGCGCAGGAGCGTTCGGCACTGATAAGCCATCTGCGCTCCCTGCCGGGCCAGACGCAACCAGAGATCGAAATCCTGTGAATTGCGCAGCGCTTCATCAAACAGGCCGACTTCTAGAACCAGTTCACGACGCGCAACGACTCCCGATGTGATCAAGCTTTGCTCCGCGCTTAACAAACCAAGAAAGGTAACGTCACCCGTCGGCGGCGCGTCAGCCATCAATGATTCCATGTAGGTCTTTTCCTCACGCGAAGCGTCGTTGAATACTTCTGCGTCCGCGCAAACCAAATCGCAAACACGTGCCCGCATAAACTTGACTTGTTCGTCGAGATAATTCGGCAGCCAGAGGTCATCCGCGTCCAGAAACGCGACTAACTCGCCTTGCGCCGCGTGCAGGCCCGTGTTGCGAGCCGCACTCGCGCCGCGATTCTCCTGTTTGAGGTAATCGAGGCGGCCGATGAAACGTGCCAGCGCGCGCTCCAGATCCTCTGTGTCAGGCGAGCCATCATTGACGACAATCACTTCATAATCAGCGAACGTCTGGGCGAAGACAGAGTCCAGCGTTTCGCCGATATACGGCGCCACGTTGTAAGCCGGGATAATTACGCTGATCTTCGGCATTGGATTCACTCGCGCGTGATCACTGCAAACTTGTTCGCGTCCGGCGAAAACACTCGCAATCTTGTTTCGCTCACCCACCGTCGCAAGACTTCAACCTCACCCGGACGCGCGGCGTCATCGAGCAAGATTACCGATCCGACGGGCAGGCGTTCGCCCATAACCGGCAGCAAGCCGTAACGTCCGCCTGCGGTCGACCCCGGGGGGCCGTCGCAAACGACGAGTTGAAATTCTTTAGGCATCAAGGCCAGCGACGCATCGTACCAGTCGAATTCGCCATAGCGGCGAAGCGGCGCGGAACAAATCTGAACATTCGGAATTTCAAATCGCTCGAGCACGCCCGTCACTCGCGCCTGCCATTCCGCACAATGTTCCAACGACCACGTTTGAATTCCGCGGCGACCGGCCAGCAATCCAAGCACGACTGATGTCAGGCCGCTGCCGCATTCAAGCACCGGCCCACTCGTACTTGCGGCTTGTCTGGAACCCTCTTCGAGATAATCCGTCTGCGCGGCAAATCCTTCGTTGCCCCATCCCGCCATGAGATGGTTGAGTAACTCGCGATCTGGAACCACGCCCAGCGGAAGATCGGCGATGCGCCTAATCGCATTTCGAAACGTGCGATCCAGGAGCGCTCCTTTAGCGGCGCGCCTCAAAGGCGCGGGAACCATTCGCTTCAACTGCCGTAGCGTTAACATTGATTCATTCATTCCCTTAAAAGCACTTACGCGGGCAACGCGCATGCGCCGTCGCATTTTCTCCAATAGGTGTAATAGGTTTGCGCGGCCTCGATGGCGTACTCAAGATCACGCAGACCCAACGAATGCATCCAGGCGGCGACGCGCAATCTTCCCTTGCTGAGTATCTCGTGCGGAAAATCCGGCGCCGAGAGTAGCTGTGTAGCGCGACTCAGGAGTGCGCGTCTCTGGGCCGCGCGCTCGTTGGCTTGATATTCGTCGTCCCATTGATAGAAGAGTTCCGGCCGCACCGGAATCGGGCAAGGTTCATGTCCCGGATACGCCTGCCACGCGACCGCGGTCACAGCCGCGGGAAAATGCGCGAGCCATTTGACGTAAAATCTGTGGCGGAGACACAAATCAATCGGCGCGGCGATTACCGACGAGAGAAACTCGCCATCAAAAAACGGTAGCTGAAATTCGAGCCGATGCTGATCGATATTCTCAAAGTGCCGCGCGAGTTTGCGTCGCTGGTCGTTCTGGATCAGAAATAGATAAAAAGCGCGGCCCGGATCATCGGTGCGCAGCTTATTGAGTTCTTCGCGTATTCCCTGCTTAATCACGTCTCTGAGCGCGCACACAATTTGCGGTTTGAAAAGTTTGGCAGGAACATGAGCCTGCTCTCTTTGCAAATATTCGTCGATCGCGTCATCAGTCCTCCCCGCTCTCATCAACTTCACGATCTCTTCGCTGAGGTGCACGTGACCCAAAAGGACGCTGCCACCTTCTCCTGACCAAACAAGTCTCGGACGCTCTACCGGCGTGTCGAGCCGATGATTATGTTCGCGCCATTCTTTGGACATCAGTGAAGAATAATCGGGGACGTTGTCGCCGCGTTCTTTAGGGACGCTCTGATGAATGGAACCAATTCTTTGAGCGAAGTCATTTCCGAAGGAGTAATCCTGTGTGCCCGACCGCGCGAAATTAAAGCTGTGCACTCGAACGTCACGTTGGTGCAGGGCGGCGACCACACACCGTGAATCGAGGCCACCACTGAGATACGCCGCGGTGGCTCGATCGCTTCTGATTCGCCGCTTTACGCCAGCTTGAAAATTCTCAAAGACGTTTTTCAGGAGCTCGGATTCAGAAGCGTCTGAAGTTTTCACTTCGTCCCAACGCCAGTAGCAATCGCTTGATACTCTTGCGCTTGTGATTTCCAGGATCTCTCCCGGTTTTAGTAACGATATGTCTGTGTAAGGCGTGCGATCACCTAGCGGAAATCCGAGTCCCACGATCTCTGTGACGGCGCGCAGATTCATCTGCTTCGGCACCAGCGGATTTTCTTCGAGTATGCGTAGGGCGTTGGCAAAGACGATCACTTCGTCGCCGATCCAGTAATACAACGGCCTGACACCCAGTTTGTCGGCGATGAGAAGGAATTTTCGTGATTGCGGCTGATAGTGAACCACGCAGAACGTTCCCTCGGCTGCACGCAAAATGTCTTTACTATTCTTGAGGCACTGCTCGTGAATAGCGGTCAGGTCTCGCAGCCTGTTGGAGCGAAACTTCGCGTCGCGAGGAGCTAGGAGCGGCTCACCAGCCACGAAAGAAATTGCGCCGCCCGAGTCTTTGAAAACCCCCGGCTCTCCAAACGCGCCGATGTCAACCTTTGCAAAATAGCTGCTTCGATCCCTGAAAGCGCTAACTTCGTCAGCCGGATTGCGGGAGAGCGATTCCCGCAGGCTTGCACAGGCGGCGTCGGACACCGGACGATTGTTGCGACTTAGAATGCCGGCGATCAGCGTCATCATTATCCTCCGACCACGGCTCTCGCATTGTCCCGCCGACGGGGCAGAGCAGCGGAAAGTCCAGTGAGCCAGCTCTCAAACTCAATCGGCGACAAATTGGAGACGTCGACCAATCTCGGCAACAGCAGCGGGTTCGAACTCGATGAAGCCAGGCCAAATTCGCACGTCACCGCAGACTTGATGCCCGCTTCTCTCAGCCACGGCAGGAAGGCTTGGTTCCAAACGCCGCTGGGATAACAAAAGTGAGTAGGCGCGGCGCCGGTCATTGCTTGAATGCTTTTGCGGTTATCTTCGATCTCGCGCAAAAAGAGTTCGCGATCCAACGGCGCGCGATGCCGATGCGTGTGCAGTTGAATGTCGGCGCCTGCCGCTGCCAAGCGCTTGACTTCCTCTGGCGCCAGCAAATGCATAATTCGTTTCTCGACCAACGCGTCGTAATCCACGTTGACATGCTTTGCCAGGTTCGCCGCTAAAACGCTTTTCTCTTCAGCCGAAAGTCTTTGTCCGGCGGCGAACGCGTTTATCCCGCGGAGAGCGGCGTAGCGCGCGGCGGCGCTGCTCAATTCAATCTGCGAATCTTGTCCGGTGATCTTTTTTAGATCGAGTCGCCTGCTGCGTCCCTTCCATAACAAGTAGTCGCAGAAGATGCCGAAGACGGGTTTGTTGTACTGCGAATAGAACGTGGTCAGATAGAGCGTGGTCGGAAAATTGAACTCTTTGAGCAGCGGGAAGGCACTCTGTTGAAAATCGAAGTTGCCGTCGTCGAAAGTAATCGCGACCGATCGGTCGGGCAAGTCGTTGGCGTAGAGACGCGTGATGGCCTCGGCAAGCGGCAGCACTGCACAACCGGATTTGGCAATGGTTGCCAATCGCGCCCGAAAAGCTTCCCGCGATAAGTACATCGAACCGTTCCAGAGATGCTCGTCATGAGACGAGACTCCGTGATACGCCAGAATCAAGAGTCCCTCGCGCCGCCATTTGCTGTTCTGGACGAGCTTGAAGACGCCGGATGTCTTGAGAGAACTCAGCGTGGCTTGTTTTAGTTTCTTCAGCATTTCAATGCTTCGATTCCGTGGCTCGTATGGTCTGCTATCGTTGCTTTGAGATCACGAAAGCCGGCGTCAGCGGGTTGGTGTCAGGACGTTCACGTTCGATATCGAGTCCATGCCGCGAGAGTTCCCCCTGCAACAGCCACCGGGTTTGGAAGGTTTCGTTGCCCAGCAGGCGCGTATCCGCCTGTTTCCCCGTCAAGTGATAGATCGCTCCGACGGCCAGGACGCGCCCGGCGTGCACCATTGAAAGCAGTCTGCGTGAGACTAAACTCCGCCAGAAGTCACGCAGATAATAACGAGGGTGGTGAATCTTCAACAGGAAGATACCGCCAGGACGAAGCACGCGCCCGATTTCATCAATCGCGCGAGAGTTGTCCATGTAAGGCAGCGCAAGACCACAGTTCACTACCTCGAAACTGGCAGACGCAAACGGCAGAGTCTCTGCCTTGCCGGAGATAAATCTGACTCGCGAAGATAGCCCGTGCGTGGCGTAGAAGTCGTGGCCCATGCGACAGGCTTGAGGTGTCGGATCGATTCCCACTCCGAATGCGCCCTTGAAAGCAACGAAAGGATACGGCATCTGCCCTATTCCACAGCCAACATCGAGTACTCGCTCGACTCTGTGATCGGCGACCATCTCAAGAAGAGGCTGAAAACGCGCTGGCTCGTTCATCGCGGTTATCAGGTTTTGTCGGGTGACGCGAAGATACGAGTCGGTTTCTTCAACTTCGTTTTGCGAATACAAGCGCATCAGAATGTTCTCCAACTGATTCTCTGTCTAAGACTCGGGGATGATTTGCCTAGCGAACTCACGTTTTCTCTTCATTAGCACGAGGAGTGTCTCCTTGAAATTCCGCATTGCCAGCCTTCCCGCCGGGATCACTGCTAGAACCGACAATGAGACTCCCGAAGTGATCCCGAAGGCGAAGCTCAGGCGAGAAACAAGATGCTGAAACATACCTAGCCACGGACGACAGACAACTAACACACCCAACGCGCCTATAGCGGCACATACTGAAGGGGCAATCGTGTGATAAAAATCCGCGGCGCGAACCGGGCCCTTACGCCCGACATACCAGAACAACAACGGCGTCGCGACGCAGAGATCAGTTCCGGCGTACGACGCCGCGACTCCGGTTGCGCCCCAGGGCAAGCCTGCGATGATTGAAACGACCGCGATTGTTCCGGAAATCAGCCCCCAGTGAAATAACTCTCTCGTGCGCCCCTGCGTGGAAAACAGCCACCACGTGGTCTTGGTAACGGGCTGAATAATGGCGGCGATACCCAGGAACATGAAGATGCGGCCGGCTTCGCGCCATTGCGGACCGAGCAGAAACAGGACCAGCCAATCGGAAGTCACAATCATGAAAACCACGCCGGGCATTGTGATCAGCGCGATCTTTTCCACGATTTTCAGATATGCGGCGCGATAGCGCTCGGGTGAATCAGCCAGTCGGCTCAACGCCGGCACGGCGACTGCGGCCAGCGGCGCGTTGATTTGCTGCATCGGCATCAGCAACATCTGATACGCTCGCGAATACACCCCAAGTTGATAAGGTCCCCAGAATTTTCCGATCAGCGCATTATCCAGATTCCGCGAGAAGAAGGTCATGAAGTTAAACCCGGTCAGGTTTCCACCGTATGACAACATCGATCGCATTCCAATTCCCCGCGCGGGCAAGCCCGGCCGCCAGCGGCAAGCAATCCAAACGCCGGCGACGGTCATTAACGTCATCACCATTTGATTCAGGACCAGCGCCCAATATCCCGCGCCATTCCAGGCGGCAACCACGGCCGAAACAAAACCGATCAGGAGAGCGACGACTTCGATAATGACGATCGCGGTAAAGCGCATCTGCCGGCTCAGAATCGCCTCGTGCTGAATTGCCAGACCGGCAAACAGAATCGTGAGCCCATAGCCGGTGGTGATTCCGATCAAACGAGGCTCGTGATAGAACCACGCGAGCAGCGGACCACTGGCAACCGTAATCAGCATGATCACAGTGCTTAACGCCATGTTTATCCAGAACAGGGTGCTGACCTGTTGATGATTCAGTTTGGACCATTTGACGGTCGCTGTTGACAGGCCCAGGTACTGAAACATGCCGACGAAATTGATGAGGATGGCGACCATGCCAATCAGGCCGTAGTCTTGCGGCGTCAAAAGGCGTGCGAGCACGATGGTCGCCACCGTGCTGAAGACAAACTTGAAGACCTGCGCAGACAACGTCACCACTCCGCCACGCGCGGAACGACCGCCGAGATCGGCCTGTAAGTGATCCGTGCGGAAATGACGATCCTGATCGTGATCTGAGATTGCGGTCACCAAATCTTAGGAAAAGCTTAATCGGGTTGGGTTTGCGCGAGCGGAAAGAATCCGGCGGGGGCGCCTCAAACATTATACAGAAAAGACCCGGAACGAGTTGGCGAACTTTGGCAAAGTGCCAGGATTTTCCTGGTGACTCACCGTCGCCGTGCTCGTGAAGTGGTCAGAAGTGACGAAATTTGTCAGCCGCGCAGAAAGTCGCCGGCCAAAATCCAAACAAACGACTGGATTTTGATTGTCGTAGCAACTATCATTGATCCTGAGGAAGTCCCTCGCAGTTGCTCGCCACCTCGCGTCCGTTTCGAAACCATCACGCCCGCGTCGCGCAGAGAATCTCGTTTGAAAGTCTCCGTCATCATTCCGCTCTACAACAAAGCGCCGTACGTGCGACGGGCGCTCGACTCGATCGCTGCCCAAACGTTCGGGGACTTCGAAGCGATCGTCGTCGATGATGGCTCGACGGATGATGGAACAAGGATTGTCGGCGACTATCCCGACGCGCGCTTTCGTCTGATTTCTCAAGCGAACGCGGGACCGGGCGCGGCGCGCAATGCCGGGCTGGCGCAAGCTTGCGGCGAGTTCATCGCTTTTCTCGACGCCGATGACGAGTGGCTGCCGAACTATCTCGACGAGAGCGTGCGCTTGCTTGAGAGTTCTGGTTCTGAAGTAGCATCAGTAACCTGCGGGTACATCGAATATCCGGCTGGGGTGTCAACCGAAAGCTGGTGGCGAAAACGCAGACTTAACGACGGCGTTCATCGCGTGCAGCCGGACACCGAAGCGTCTCTGGTCGTGAGCATGCTCGCTTTCATGTCGCCGTGGTCGACATTGACGCGCGCTGCAGTCATTCGCAAGTGGGGCGGCTTTTACGATCGGGACAAGTGCACGTTTGGCGAAGACGCCTTTCTCTGGCTCAAGGTCCTGCTGAACGAAACAGTCGTCTTCAATCTTAAGCCGCTCGTGTGCTTTCACCGGGAAGCTTCAGGACTAAGCAAAAACTTGAACGGCGCACGGCCGGTCGAGCCATTTCTCGAAGACGCGAGCGAGATCGAAAGTGCTTGTCCACCCGCGCTGCGAGATTTGCTTTCGCAGGTGCTGGCGATTCGCGCGGCGAAGACGGCCTGTGTGCTCGGTTACTGGGGCCACTGGCGCGAAGCGCGCTCAATCATGCATCGATTCGCGAGCGCAAAGAATTGGCGTCTTCCTTACCACGCATCCGCGGTTGTTTGCAGCACGCCGGTCGGATCGATTCTGGGCGCGTCATGGCGAGCGCTTTCCAGAACTCCGACCGGTCACGATAGCGAGCGAGTAACCTGGAATCAAAACGGCCATTCGGCTTCAACCGTGTCACCAGACTCCGAACTTCGAACTTCGACCTCGAAGCTAAAACTTCTCTCTGTTGTCGAAGCCACGACAATCAACGCGGTCGCCAGGAACATGTTTGAGTTTCATCGTGCGGCTAGCGAACTCGCGAAACGATCTGCGGGCTTTCCGGCGATCGAACTTTCTCTCGTAACCTTCGACCGCACGAACAACTCGGCAGAGTTTGTTTCCGCCGCGCGCGCACGGGGCCTGGATGTCGATGTCGTCCCTGAGCGCGGACGCTTTGACCGCAGCGTGATTCGCGCTCTCCGCAAGATCGTCGAGCAACGGTCGCCTGACATAGTCGTGACTCATCAGGTCAAGTCGCATTTTCTGATGAAGGTCTCGCGGCTCTGGAAAAAATATCCGTGGGTCGCTTTCAATCATGGCTACACGACGACTGACAGAAAGATGCTTCTCTACAACCGGCTTGATCGCTGGTCGCTGCCCAACGCTGATCGTGTCGTCACTGTTTGCGAAGCTTTTGCGAAGCAACTTGCGAACATGGGGGTGCCGCGTAAGCGTATCCACGTTCAGCACAATTCGATGCGCCCGGGACAGGCGGTGAGCGCTCAGGAGATGCATGCTTTCCGAAGAAAACTCGGCCTTAAAGAAGACGAGCGAATGATTCTCGCGGTCGGTCGCCTTTCAAAAGAGAAAGCGCAGATCGATTTGCTGCACGCGTTCAGGAAACTAAGCGAGACAGAGGCGGAGATCAATGCGCGACTCGTCATCGTTGGCGATGGACCAGAACACGAATCGTTAGAGGCGGCTGCCGCATCGCTCGGTATTGGCGCTCGCGTCGTCTTCACCGGCCAGGTCAAGAATGTTGAGGTTTATTACGCAGCCGCGGACGTGCTAGCGAATCCGTCGCACAGCGAAGGGTCGCCGTACGTCCTGCTGGAAGCGATGGCGGCGAATCTTCCGATCGTGGCCACGGCCGTTGGCGGCGTGCCCGAGATGGTTGAGAACAATGAGACGGCGCTGCTGGTTCCCACCGGCGATCCGCGTGCGCTGGCCGACGCAATCGCGCGTGTGCTCAGCGACGAGCAGCTTGCGCAACGATTAGCTGCGAGCGCTTCCACGCTTGGCTTCTTAAGATTCTCGTCTGAAAACTACGTGCGATCTCTAGCTAAAGTTTTTCGCGAAGGTATTAGCAGCCGAGCAGTTTAGGCAGGCCTAACTCGGCGCGGTCGCTGCACCGCCGGACTCGGCGACGGCGCTGACTGCATTTGGTTCAAGCGTGGCGCGGGCTCAATTCTGACGATGAAGAGATCGTAGCGACCGCTCTTCTCCCAGTTCGAAGTGAATGCAATGAAGCGCCCGTCGCGACTGATCGTCGGTTTCGGCGCTGACCAATATCCGGTCGTTTCCGTCTTGCCGTCGTACGCGCTGCGCGTGTGGCATACGCGACGAATGCGCTCGCTGCCGTCGAGCGGGACTTGCAGGATCTCGTCGTCATAAATTCCCGTTCCAACCTGTGTAACGGACGGTTCGTGATGAGTCGCAATCGTGATCCAGCCTTCATTATCGGCCAGCATCGTTCCGTGAAAATCGTGCGTCCAGTCGGCGGCGCCTCCGTCTTTTCCGATCGCCGTACGAAAGTAGAAGACGCGGCGCGGCGCGTGCGGCGCACTCAGGCGGCGCCAGGTGATTCCATCCAGCCACGCATCAAATCCGACAATCGTTTCCGTGCCCAGGTCACCGTGTCCCGCCGGCGAGTCGGTCACGTTCTTATAGAGGAAGTCAATCTCCCCCGTCTGTAGATTGAGAATGCGCGTCGCGGAATTGTCAGGTTGAGTTTGATTCAGATGAATGGTTAGCCACTTGCCCGACTTATCAACATGCACTTCGTTGATTCCGCCGACGTAGGCGCTCCCGGGATTGTTATAGAGTATCTTGTTGGTCGAGCGCTGATAAACAATGTATCCGAGCGGATCGTCAACGCCTACACGCTTCAACAGCCAGCAAAAAACGTCGTCATTGGCTGACACGTACATCTGTTGCAGGTAATCCCGCCCACGCGCGATCGAACTAAAGTCTCTGAGCAGTTTGAACTCTTTTCGGGGAACTTCATAAGCGTAAAGGCGCATGCCGCCTTTTCGATCGTTGGCGAAGGTGTAGATTACGCCGGGATTGCTGTGCGACCAGGTCGAACTTTCCCAAGTCAAACCAAACCCACTGGGATACTCAAGCGGCAGAACTTCACGACCATTGAACGTTGGCCAGTGCGAATAGTACGTGCCCAGCCCCGGCGCGGGCCCGTCGAATTCGTTGGTGGCGCGCATGATCTCTGTGCCGAAAACCGGATCGATGAATTTGCCTCCCGCGCGCGGCAGCGGCGGCAGCGGCGGTTTTCGATAGACGCGTCGATCCGTTATGAGACCCGACCGGTCTTGCGGCTCGGTAGATTCTGTCGTGGCGGCTTGCGCCGTCTCGGTAAATCTGACGCCGCAAACTAAGTAGTAAGCGAGCTTCACATACTCGCCCGCCACCAACCCCCAGCCGCGCCGATGCAACCACCACGTCAGTGGCCGCGGCGTTTGGTCACCCGGCGGCACGCTCGAGAAAGAAATCGAGACGCCGCTGCCCGCGAAGATTTGGGTGAACGTCCAACGCGCGCGCCGCACCTGATAAGCAGAAGTCACGACCAGAATCGAGCGCAGCCCTCTGCCCGCCGCGTACTCGCGCACGCGCGCGGCTTCGTCGCGAGTGCTCGAGACCGTCTCAGGAACAATTTCGATATTGTCTTCGGGCACGCCGCACGACTTCAACTCACTCGCGGCGCGTTGCACGTAGAGCGGGTTCATCTGCAGTTCGGCTGACCATCCGCTTTCCTGGTTGTCGTTGGTGAGAATGATTTTCGGCGCGCGGCCCTCTTTGAAGAGTTGCGCCGCCTGGTGCGTGCGTTCTTTGAAAGTGGACGAGCCGGCAAGTACGAGCATGGCGTCTGCCGGCGCCGGCGCTGGGTTAGTGACGAGCGCTTCCGCGGCCAGCCACGCCAGCAGAGGCCACGCAACCGCAAACAGAATTGCCAGGCGGAGCGTGCGTTTGATTGTTATTCGCTTCACCGGTTTGTGTTTCTTCGATTCGTTCCTGTGATTTCGTGGATCTCTGGACGATCCACGGAATTACACGAAAGAGGAGCGTGTCAGAACCGGGAGCGCTAGCGACCGGATCATTAGTTCAAGTTGAGTGTGCGATCCCGTCGCTAGCGCTCCGGGTTCTGACACGACGACCCTACTGGAGTCGGCACGCCAAGAGCCGTTGGTCCTACCTTCTCATTGACGTCCGCGTTGGATTTTCGACCTAACAATTCACTGTACAAACCAAGAGTGTTCGTTAGATGCCGCTCACAGGAAAACTTTTCTTCGACGATCGAGCTGCCGCGCTTGCCCATTTCGCGGGCCCGCTCAGGATCGCGAAGCAGTTCGATCATTCGCTCGGCCATTTGCCGGTCGTCGCGCGCGGAAACGATGTAACCCGTTTCGCCTTCGATTACAGCTTCGCGCGCGCCGCCAACGTCCGTGACGACGACGGGTCGCGCGGCAGCCATATATTCAAGAATTGCATTCGAAAAGCCTTCAGCGGTCGAACTCAGCGCGCACACATCAGAAACAGAAAGCAGCTCGGCAACTTTTTCGCATCTGCCGATGAAAAACACCTCGCGCTCCAATCCCATCTGTGCAGCTAACTCGCGCAGGCCCTCGCGCAACTTGCCTTCACCGGCAATCACGAAAGCCACGTCAGGAACTTCGGCACACACGCGCGCGGCCGCGCGTAAGAACGTCGGATGATCTTTCACCGGATGCTGCAAGTTTGCCACGATTGTCACCAGACGACGTTCCGGTAAAGCAAGCATCTCAAGAATATCATTGCGCGTCGCGCCGGACTGAACCGCGACTCGATGCGCCAAACGAAACGCGCCGCGCTCCAGACGCTTCTGCGCGGAAGTGCGAAAGCCATCGGTCTCGCCTTTGTAGGCAACGCGCGCGCGGACCCAAGCCAACGCCGCGGCCGTCATCCCGAAAATGTTTGTATAGAAGTCGTGCGTGTGAATCGCGTCGATCTCGTTCTCTTTCAAGAAGCGCGCCAACCGGCGCAGTTGCCTAACGAAGTTGCGATCATAAAAGCTGGTGAGCGGATATTCGGGAATTTCACCGAGGCCGAGTCGATCCGCTTCGCGGCGCAGCGATCCTTTGTTCTGCAAACACGCCAGCCGCACGCCGGAGCGTCCGCTCTCGTGCAACTGTCGCACAAGCTGGAGGGCCTGGCGCTCGCTGCCACCCTGCTCAAAGCTGTCGATCATGTGCAGAACGTTTGGTTTCATGTTGTCCTGTGTCAGAACCGCGAGCGGTAGCGACCGGATCATAAACTCAAGTTGCGCCTCGATCCCGTCGCTACCGCTCCGGGTTCTGACACAACTAGTCCCCGTTCTAAACCAGGAATTAGTCTTTTGTCGTCAACAAACTTGCGATGCCACAACTCCAGCATGAAAAGCGTCCATAACTCAGTCGCATGATCGCGCCGGCCGCGCTCATGTTCGTCCAGCAGAAGCTTGACGTACCTTGGCTCGACGTAACCGCGTTGCGTCGTGCGTGGTTCGCTGAGCGTACCACGGACGCGTTCGCGCAGTTGTTCGTTAATCCAACGATCGATGGGAATGCTAAAGCCCTGCTTCGGCCGATCCAGAATTTCTGCCGGCACCAGATCGCGCATGGCGCGTTTGAAAATGTGTTTGGTTTCCAGACCTTTCATTTTCATACTCGCGGGAATCCGGGTGCAGACAAACTCGATCAGCTTGTGATCCAACAGAGGCACGCGCGCCTCGAGCGAGACGGCCATGCTCATGCGATCGACTTTGGTCAGGATGTCGCCAGGCAGGTAGGTCTTGCTGTCGAGATACAAGAGCGGGTCGAGTGGATCATTTGCGCGCGAGTGCATTGCATAGTCTTGAAAACGCTGCGCCGCTTCGCATGTTCCCAACTGCCTGCGAAAGTCTTCGGTGTAAAGCGCTGGCTTGTTCAGACGGGTGAAGACAGACACGTCTTCGATATAGCGATCGAGCGGATCAAGCGCGACGTTGTGTAGATAATTCCGTCCCCACGCGCCGTGCGGAAGATTGCGACCAGCCCGCTGCATTACGCCCTGGCGCAGAACGCGCGGCAGACTAGCGAAACCGCTGCGTTTGCGATCGAGCGCGTAACGAGTGTACCCGGCGAAAAGTTCATCACCGCCATCGCCCGAAAGCGCCACCGTGACGTGCTGCCGCGCGAGTTTTGAAACCATGTAAGTCGGAATCGCAGACGAATCCGCGAACGGCTCGTCAAAATGCCAGACCAACTCGTCGATGATCTCACAGATGTCCGGCGTGACAATAAATTCGTGATGGTCGGTGCCGAATCTTTGCGCGGCTATCCGCGCGTACTTCAATTCGTTGTAGCTGTCTTCATGAAAACCGATCGAGAAAGTCTTGACCGGACGCGTCGCATGACGCGCCATCAAGCCAACCACAGTGCTCGAATCAACTCCGCCGGAGAGAAACGCGCCGAGCGGAACTTCCGACTCCAAACGTATGCGCACCGATTCGTCCAGCAGGGCGCGCAATTCCTCGAGGCACTCGTCTTCGCTTTGCGCCGGATTTTCCTGGGCGTGCTGGTACGGAAAATCCCAGTATTGCTCGACACGCAGGCGACCGTCTGTGAATGTCAGGTGATGGCCGGGCGGCAGTTTGTGCACGTCACGGAAGATCGTCAGCGGATCGGGCACATAGCCAAATGTTAGATATGCATCGAGCGCCTCAACACTGACCTCGCCACGGAACTCCGGATGTTCCCGCAGAGACTTCAACTCAGAACCGAAGATCAGTGTGCCGCCCGGGGTGATCGTGTAATAGAGAGGCTTCTTCCCCACGCGATCGCGTGCGATAAAGAGCTCGCGGGCGTTGACGTCCCAGATGGCGAAAGCAAACATGCCGCGCAGATGATCGACACAGCTAGCGCCGTACTCTTCGTAAGCATGAATAATCGTTTCCGTGTCTGAATGGGTTTTGAATCGATGGCCGCGTGATTCGAGTTCGCCCTGCAAGTCGCGATAGTTGTAGATCTCACCGTTGAAGACCATCGTGACTGCACCGTCGCAGCCGGATATCGGCTGACGTCCGCCCGCGAGATCGATGATTGACAGCCGCCGCATGCCGAGCGCGACTCGATCGCTGACCAGCATTCCCTGATCGTCGGGTCCGCGATGAGCAATCACGCGACACATGCTGTCCAGCACGGCGCGCGCTTCGCGTGAGTCGCGATGCTCATCTCTGTTAACAAATCCGGCGATACAAATCCGGCGATGCCACACATTTGATCTCTTCCTCAGACTAACCTTCCGCTAACTTCAGGCGGCGCGATCGTTGGAGTTGCGCCATGCGTGGACGCGCTTTCGCGACTGGGTTCCCAATGCGCATACCGCTCGCCGCGCAGAAACTGGTAGAACGCAATCAGCGCCGCAAGGTTGGACAGAACAAAATACTGGGGCAGCGCCAGCATCCGGCTGTGCACGCCCGTGCGCTCAAGCATCCATGCGCCCAGCGCGCTGAGATAACAACCAAGTTGCGCCACAAACACGACGAAAAAAACCATCGAATACCACGCGAGGATCGCGGACGATGCCATGATCGCGATCAGAAAAAATGGCACGGCGTAGCGCATGACCTTATGCGACAAAAGCTGCACTGCGTAAAACCCGCTGCGAAACGGATTCATCATCGTGCGATGGCGCCAGAGGTCGGTAAGGGTTTGCGCTATCACGCGCACGCGCATCTTCAGTTCCTTGTCGCTCCGGCGATTGGTCTCTTCGGTGCAAACGGCGGCTGGCTCGTAAACGGCTCGCAGGTTTTGCTCAACCATCTTTGTCGCGATGATGAAATCGCTGCAGGCCTCCGCATAGAGGGGCACGTAAGCCGATCGACGCACGGCGTAAAGACAACCGGACGCGCCAATCAAAGAGAAGATGCGGCTTTCGTGCTCCTTCAGAAAAGTTTCGTAACCCCAGTAAGAGCGCGCGCCGCGCCCGATTCGCGAGTGCGCGGGGTCAATGTAAATCAGACGACCTGCCACGCAACCGACCGTCGGATCCGCGAAGCCGGGCAACATCACGCGTAGCACATCTGGTTCGTAGAGACTGGTGGCGTCGGAAAAGAGGACAATCTCGCCGCGCGCTTTCGCGACGGCCATGTTTTGCGCCGCTGTCTTGCCTAGTCGCTGCGGTTGGCGCACCAGACGCACGCCGCGTTCAGCGAACGTGCGCACGATTTCGTCCGTACGATCAGTCGAACAATCGGACGCGACGATGATTTCCAGAAGGTCGCGCGGATAGTCCAGCCTCAAGGTATTTTCAAGCTTTGCCGCGAGGTCGCGCTCTTCGTTGTAAGCCGTAACGATCACGGTGACGGCTGGCGCGAAATCGGCGCGCCGCACTGCGCGCGGGCGCACCCGGCTCACGATCAGAAGCAGCAAAGGATAACCGGCGTACGTATAACCGAGCGCCGCCGCGCTTAACCAGAACATTATTTCTGCCGTTAACTTCATGCTCACGTCGCTGCTACGCCGCGGTTGTGATCGAGCGCGGTCGGAAAGCTCACCGGGCTCTTCTTTGTTTGCTTCTCAAGCACGACTGCCTTGCCAGTCTCGGACTCATACAGCCGGCGCAGACAGACCGCATAACCGACCAGGTAATAGACGTACCAGAGGTATGCGACCGAAGCGAAGAAGCTGCAAACCAGGTAGCCGATCAGCGATGCCTGCAAACCAACCGCCAAATAATAGAAACGCGAATCAGCCCTTGCGCCGAAGGTTTCGCGTGCAACCAGTCCGAGTTTCCTGAGCGGTGTAACGACGAACATGGTGTAGCAAACCAGCGCCGCCGCGCCCATCTCAGCCGCAACCTGCGTGTAAGAGTTGTGGGTGACCAAGCCCCGGTAAGACATTTCGGGCGCGTAGTTACCCATTCCAATTCCCAGCACGGGATGACGAATCGCGACGTACAAGGATCGTAAGAGTTCTCCGCTGCGTGCCTCAGACGATCCGACGGGGTCCAAACTTGGAATCAGAATTGAGGCGAGTCGAAGTGCGTAGCTTGGCACCAGCGCCAGAAATGCCCCGACGATCAACAGGCCGGCGATGACAATTTCAACCTGATGACGGCGACCGGCCTTCCAGGCAAAGAAGCCAAGCGCAATCAGCAAGCCGATGAAGCCTCCGCGCGAATAGGTGAGTACTATCCCGGCGATCATCAGGATCGCGCAGCCGCCGAAGAGAAATTTGCGCGCGAGACTTCGCGAGCCGAGCACGAGCGCAATCGCGATCGGGACAATCGTTACCAGAAACAGCGCCATATCGTTCGAGTTACCGAAGATGCCGCCGCCCCTGCCGCCGGCGCGATAGCCTTCGACGGTCATCAATCCGAGGCGATAGTCGTTAATTGCTCCCAAGCTCAACCAAACGCCGGTAACAAGCGCGAGCAGCAGCAGTCCCTTTAGTCGCTTCTCGGTGCGAGCGACGTTAACCAGTACTACAAAGATCACGATGCAGCGAATGAACGTGTCGCTGAACTCGTGCCAGGCTTGGCCGGGATCAATCGCCAATGGAATTGAAAGCAAGCCGGCCAGACAGAAGAGAAGCACCAGAATGACTTCGCGGGGACGCGCCGTCAGGCTCCCTTCCAAAGCGAATTGCGAAGGGATGAAGACGGCGAGAGTCAACACGCCTACAATCAACGCGATCGAAGCGGTCAAGGCTGACGGATAAATCTCTGCTGGACGCGCGTAGAGGACAATCGTAAAAAGAAAAAGCGCAGCGTACGAGAAAACATGACCGCGCTTAAGAAAAGTATTCGCCTTCTCTCTCAGATCCGAACTCTCAAGGTATTGGCGCGTCTCAGTGCCGTCGCTCACAGTAGGAACTTTCGCCGGCCAGTCCGCCGCGATCGCGCGTTCATCTTTGCGCGCGCTTACCCGCCCTGAACGCCTCACGGGTTGGTAGTCTTTTCTTTGACGACGCTTCATCATGTCTGAATCTTCGGACCGTTTGCCTTTCCCCGAACCCATCAAAAACGCCAAGAAGCGCAGAATGCCTGCGCTTCTTGAGATTTGGATTGCTCTCGCAAAGTTCCGAGTTAGCGATGAAGAGCTAAACCGCGATAGCCTCCTCGTCGCTCATCTCAACTAGAGTACGCACTTGCTCACGCAGGGCTAGTTCGAACATGCGCGCCTCTTCAACTTCCTTAAAGGAGAGCGCTCGCAACTCCTGTTCAATTCGGCGCCGATAG
>WNFN01232273.1_pt2 | contig 18254 bp, 14 predicted proteins | sample 5400161 | NCBI WGS metagenome assembly WNFN01 (sample SAMN13153353, study PRJNA577476) | soil metagenome | isolation source: 80 cm saprolite on Douglas fir-dominated hillslope | place: USA:California | collected 2013-09-17 | reverse complement strand
TCCCGGCTTGCAGGGCGGGAAGAACATTCTCTACCACAACAACGGTGACGGAACCTTCAGCGATGTTTCCGAAGCTGCGGGAATCTTCCGCGCCAACGGCACCTACGGCTTGGGTGTGCTCACCGCAGACTTCGACAATGACGGCTGGCCCGACATTTACGTCGCCAACGATTCGACCGCTAGCGCACTCTATCAGAACAAAAAGAATGGGAAATTTGAGGACATCGCCATCGAGGCCGGATGCGCTCTCAGTCCCGACGGCAAGCCGCAAGCCGGCATGGGAGTTTCCGCCGCCGACTATGATCTGGACGGAAACCTGGACCTGGTCAAGACCAACTTCGCCGGCGATACGCCCTCCCTCTACCACAATCTGGGCGGCGGCAGTTTTGAAGACACGACTTTCACCGCAGGCCTGGGTGCGCACACGCAATTTCTCGGCTGGGGCTGCGGCTTTCTTGATTTCGACAACGACGGGTGGCCCGACATTCTCATATGCAACGGCCACGTCTACCCGGAAGTCGAGCAATTGAAGACCGAGGCCGGGTATGCCCAGCGGAAACTCCTCTATCGCAATCTGCGCAATGGCCACTTCGCCGACGTTTCCTTCCAGGCTGGATCAGGAATCTCGGATTCCGCGGCATCGCGAGGCTGCGCATTCGGCGATTTCGACAATGACGGGGACATCGACGTGGTCATCAATACAGTCAACGACTATCCTCAGCTCCTGCGTTGCGACTCCAAGCTCGACAACAATTGGATCAAGGTGCGCACCATCGGCACGAAGTCAAATCGCAGCGGTATCGGAGCGCGTCTCATCTGCGTAATGCACGTGCCAGGGGAATCGAAGCCGCATCGACAGATTGACGAAGTTCGCAGTGGCGGCAGTTACATTTCGCAAAATGATTTCCGGATTCACTTCGGTTTGGGGAAGGCGGAGAAGGTCGACGTGCTGGAAATCCACTGGCCCAGCGGTCAGGTCGATACGATCAAAGACATCAAGGCGAATCAACTGGTGTACGTGAAGGAAGGCGAGGGCATCACGCGTACGATGCAATTCGCCAAGAACTTGAAGTCCTCCAAATAATGCCGCTCACGGTTTCTTGGTCTCGGCCGCAACTGGCGCGCCGGAACCTTCTTTGAGCGTATGAACCTCGTCCACGCTCAGGTTGGTAAAGCGCTCAGTCAGCCCGCTCGGCCAGCGCACTTCAGCCCACTCAGTCTTGGTAGCCGTGCCCAAGCCGAAATGGACTCGCATGTCGCTGTTCGAGCTGTAACTGGAACCGCTGCGCACTTCATCCACAAGAATGCGAGTGGCCGGCTTCACTCGAACCAACAACGGAGACGGTACCTTTACGGACGCGACTGTGGCCGTCTTCACTCGAACTCGAGCACCGATGCCGTCGCGATTCGATTTCGTGCCTACGGTGCGGATCGTGACCCAGTGGTTCGGCGTCCGAATCTGGTTGACCAGCAGACTTGGACGATCGTTCATATTGCTGATGACTGCAGAAATCTTGCCGTCGTTCCACAGATCGCCCAGGGCCAAACCGCGCGAGGAAGCAGCAGTCCTGATCCCCGCCCCCGCCGACGCGGAAATATCGCTGAAGGTTCCGTCGCCGTTGTTGTGGTAAAGGATGCGCGGCTCTTTATAGTTGCTGCCCAAATGCTGGCTGTCCACTTCGGGATACACGTGGCCGTTCACAAGAATCAAGTCAGGCCAGCCATCATTATCAAAATCGAAAAACATCGTTCCCCATCCCAGGTACTGCGTGTAAAGGCCAAGGCCCGCGGCCGCAGTCGCGTCCGTAAAGGTACCGTCTCCGTTGTTGCGGTAAAGGGTAGAAGTGTCGTCGGAGAAATTCGTCTTGAAGATATCCAAGTGCCCATCGCCGTTGAAATCAGCGATAGTTGAGCCCATGCCGGCCTGCTCGCGCCCATCTTCATTGAAGGCCGCGCCCGCTGTGACTGCAACGTCCGTGAAAGTGCCGTCGTGATTGTTGCGGTACAGGATGCTGGGCGTGCTGTCGCAGGCAACATAAATATCAGGCCAGCCGTCTTCGTCGAAGTCCAATGTCGAAACGCTGAACGCATAGTGCCCATCAGTCCGGTCAATATGCGCCTTCGTGGTAACGTCCTCAAAGCTGCCGTCGCCTCGATTGTGGTAGAGAATATTTTTCGCACCGGGAAGCCCGCGCGGTCCGCACATCACGGGAACTCCCTTCCACACACAGGTCGGCCTGTCTCCCGGCGCAGGAGCGGTCGCCAGATCGAAATCCACGTAATTCGCCACGACCAGATCGAGATACCCGTCGCGGTCATAATCCACAAAAGCACAGCCCGTGCCCCACGCCTTGCCTGATCCGGCTACCCCAGCCTTGTCGGCAACTTCGATGAAAACTCCACCGCTGTTGTGGTACAGCCGGTTCTTACCGTAATACGTGACGTAAAGATCTTCCCAGCCGTCGTTATCGTAGTCACCTGCGCAGACTCCTTGTCCCCAGCCGGTCGCGGTGAGCCCCGCCTTAGCGGTCACGTCGGTGAAAGTACCATCGTGATTGTTGCGATAAAGATGATTGCTCGGTCCCTGGCCTGTGGGAAATGATGTGTCGATCTTCGTGCCGTTCACGATGAAGATGTCGGGCCAGCCGTCGTTGTCGTAGTCGAAAATTGCGACGCCCGTGCCTGTAGTTTCGATGATGTACTTCTTCGTATTCACGCCGCCAAAAACATCCTGCATGGTGAGGCCGGCTTTCTCAGCGACATCCGTGAAGTTGGCAATGGGGTGTTCTGGAAGGACGGGCGTAGTCTTAGCCTGTTGACCGTGGCACAACATGACGCAAAAAAGAAAAGACGCAGCACACAGGGCAGGGCAGTCGCGGTGCGAGGGTGAAAAACGGGAAACCTTCAATAGCATGGCCAGTTCGCATGTTATGGTCGCCGCTGGACTCGGTCAAGCGTCGACCATATCCACGTCGGTGCAATCCGGCCAATCAGCCTCGATCCAATCGGAGTGGCAGGTTTTCAGACGGCAGAGGTCATTCAGTGGTTTAGGGAGGTTTCCGCCACCCCAACGTATTTGTCCGCACCTCCGTAGTAGAACAGGTATCGGTCGTTCCGCTTATCCCTCTTCTGGACCATTCCCTCGACAAAAACTACATTGGGGACCTGGCCGATTTTCTCCCAATCTTTCTCCGGAGCGAAGACCGGCTGGTCGCTGCGCGAGATCAGGTGACGAGGATCATGAGGATCAAAGACTGCGATGCCGGTTCGATATACGAGCTTGTCGTCGGCACCGTTATAGATGAGCACAATTCCCGTTGATGTCACGAGGGGTGCGGGCCCCGGCTCGGCCACGCGCGAATCAAATTGTCCCGCACGCACGGGCAACACAGGACTGTCCGTCACCTCGGTCCAGTGAATAAGGTCCGTGGACGAGGCCAAACCTGTCTGGTCTCTGTTGTCCGCGCTCGTGCCCAGAAAATACATCCAATACTTACCGTCGATCTTCTCTGGTACGATCGCGCCGGACTTAGTCCACTTCACATTCCAGTGCCCCTTGTATGCAGGTAAGATCACTCCCTTCCGCTGCCAGTGAATCAGATCCTTGGAAGTCGCCAGACAAAGTTGCGCGTCTTTCTTGTTATAGCCCGTGTACGTCAGATAGTACGTGCCATTGAACTGGACCAGCCGCGGATCTTCCACGCCCCCATCTTTTTCATAGTCCTCCAAGGGCGAAAGAACGGGCTCGGCCCGTCGCGCGAACTTCAGTCCATCGCTGCTTTCCGCGTACCCCAAACGCGACGTCCCCCGCTTATCTTGCGCACGGTAGAGCATGACGATTTTTCCATCTCGAACAACCACCGCGGGGTTGAATGTGCCCGCAGACTCCCACCCGTCTCCACGCGGAGAAATCACCGGAATGTCCGAGACCCGATGCCACGCTGCGAAAGTCTGATTTGCGCTATCGTGAAAAGTTAGCGCTAGAACCAGAGAGGAGACGGCTACGAGCGCTTTGCTGTTGATTGAACGAATCACGGCAATCACCTGCGCGGCAAAAGAAAGATCCAACCCCAGTCGAATACGATGCCGGGCCTTCGATTCTCCGCCACCTTGCTCGTTCTGGCAAATTGTCTGCGCTAACTTTGTCTCTCTCGCACAGACATCGGCGGAATTGCCGCAAGCCAGCCGGAATCGATCCACACTTGGCGTCGCCCCCGCATTGAAAGGGTCCGAATGGGACGGATTCTGGCTTGGACAAGAACCGGGCTTCGCCCGGCAGGACAGCCGGGGCGGCTGTCCCCACATTAACTGTTGAGCTACAGCAAAAACGGCAGGGCCGACCCCCTGCCGTCTCTTACAAATTCCGGATTCTGTTCTCTACTGTTACTTCTATTTCTTGTTGACCGCTTTCTTGAGTTCGGCCCCAGGAGGGGTTACGCCCGTTCCGGGCCTTTCTCTGAGACACAGAGAATGTGCCGAAACCTATCAGAGCTACCCGATCACCCTTCCGAAGGGCAGCAGTCACGCTGTCCACGGCGGTGTCAATCGCCATCGTAGCCTGTGCTTTACTCATCTCACAAGCGCCTGCGATCTTATCAACGAGATCGGCTTTATTCATTAGTCTCTCCTCGCAGGTCTCTTTCTCGCCCAGCCTACACCGGGAGGCAGAATCCGTTGGCTGAGTTGGGAAACCTGACGGCTCGTATTTTCCTCCCTTCGGGCGGAATGTCAACTGTGAAAATCCGCATGGGAAGCCTGTTTTGCACCTACCTGGCCCGAATTGGGGCTTGGGGTGCGGCTTTTCATCCACATACCGGGGCCAATGCCCGCACTCCCTGGGAGTACCGCGAATTCCAAGCCGCCTCCTACATGGTTACACGTAGTGTGGGATCGGTTTTCCTCGTCCCTCCACAGACTCGAGTGCTCCTTCACAGGATGTACACAGATAGTCGGGCTTTGGGACTTGCGCGAGGTTGGCGTTCGGGTGCAAAGTCAATTTGGGTGCAAAATAAATTCTCAAAGACGGATTCTTTTGAATTTGGAAAAGGCCCAGGTGATTAAGGCTCCCGCAGGCGTCTGCCCGGTGTGCGATGGCACGGGCTGGAAAACGGTTCCTTCCGCTCCCGGCGCACCGAAAGACCGGCGCGTGACTCGCTGCGATTGCCAATTGCGAGCGCGGGCTCAGTCACTGCTGTCGGCGGCGCGAATTCCACGGCGTTATGAACATTGCGAGCTCCCCAGCTTTACTACGGATTTTCCCGGAGCTCATCCGTCGCTCGCTCTGGCTCACCTCACCGCCGCCCGTTTCGCCCAGGAGTTCGATCCGCGCGACGGCACGGGGCTCTTGATCATCGGCAAGATTGGCACCGGAAAGACCCACCTGGCGGTTGGGATCATCAAGGAGTTAATCCTTAATCGAGGTATCTCCTGTGTCTTTTATGACTATCGTGAGTTACTGAAAGAAATTCAGAACTCGTACAACACCTCCGTCCAGACCTCGGAGCTGGACGTTCTCCGTCCGGTGTTTGAAACCGATGTGCTTGTCCTCGACGAGTTGGGGGCGGTAAAGCCAACGGAATGGGTCTGGGATACGGTAAGTCTGATCCTGAATACCCGCTACAACGACAATCGTACGACCATCATCACAACCAATTTTGACGATCAACCCGCAGCGGGAGCCTCGGCATCCCTTTCGCCGTCGCGTGCAGCGGCGCGCGCGGAAACCCTCGGCGATCGGATTGGTGAGCGCATGCGCTCCCGGCTCCACGAAATGTGCCGCATCATTACGCTGGATGGCATCGACTTCCGTCAGAAGTTCCGCAGCGCCAGCTTTCGGTAAGTCTCACTAAACTCTCCGTGCTCTGACTCCGTGGTGAAGCTTTGCTTACAATGAGCTCGTGCTAGCCCAGCGTCTCGAATTCGTTCCGGAACGCGATGCCGAGGTCTTCTCCGCAATCCCGGCGGCTCCAGCCGTATTCCTGTTACGCGGAGAGGACGCACAAGCCGAGCCTTACGTCAGCAAGACAGCCAATCTACGGCGCCGCCTGCAGCGGCTGCTGGGGTGGATTGAAGAGCGTACGAAGAAGCTCAATCTGCGCGATCGCGTCCGCCACATCGAATACACGCCGACCGGCTCCGACTTCGAGTCCAGCTTCGTGCTTTATCAAGCCCTGCGCGCAACCTTTCCCAAATCGTATGGCGATCGCCTGCGCTTCCGTTTCGCGCCGCTGGTCAAGCTCCATCTGGAGAATGAGTATCCCCGCGCTTCCATCACCACGCGGTTGGGCAGGCTGAATGGGCGCTCCCTCTACTATGGGCCGTTTCCATCGCGCGCCGCGGCAGAAAAATTCATGAACGATTCGCTCGACTTCTTCAAGATGCGGCGTTGCGTGCCCGACCTGCATCCCGACCCAGAGTTCCCCGGCTGCATTTATTCCGAAATGAAGATGTGCCTCGCGCCTTGCTTCAAAGGCTGCACGGATGAGGAGCACTCCGCGGAAGTAGCCCGCGTGCAGGCCTATTTCGACTCGGGCGGAGAGTCGCTGGTCCGCGAATTCTCGGCGCGGCGCGACGCTGCCTCAACCAATCTCGGGTTTGAAGATGCCGCAGCGATCCACGCGCGCCTAGAGAAGCTGAAGCCGGTGCTCAGCCAACTTCCCGAGGCAGTTCACCGCCTCGACCGTCTTTCTGCGGTCATGATTCAGCCCTGCCACCTGCCCGACTCGGTTGCATTCTTCCGAATCGAAGCCGGCTGCCTCTCGGGGCCGTTACTGTTTTGTATCCAGCCCACCGAGCACGCAAAGTCACAGTCCATGGAATCGAGAGTGCAAGCGACCTTGAGCTCGTCTCTGCCGCCGAAAACAAAGTCCGTTCTGGAAACCATGGAGCACCTTGCCCTGTTCAAGCGCTGGTACTACCGCGGCAGCCGGATAGGGGAAGTGTTCTTCGCGGATGAAACGGGCACACTGCCGCTACGGCGCGTGGTGCGCGGCATTTCGCGCGTGTACCGCGGGGAGAAGCCCGAGGGAAATTCCGCTACCGAGTCACCGCGTTACGGAGACGTGCCGTCGCACTGAAAGCGAAATGAAGGAGAGAAATTATGAAGGACGCACACGATAAGTCCCTCCGCCAGCACCTAATCGATCTCCTCTCAGGCGGAGGGGCTCACGCAAAGTTCGACGACGTGGTGAAAGGACTCCCCCCGAGGCTGCGCGGTACGCGCCCTGCCAAATTTCCACACTCACCCTGGATGCTGCTTGAACACTTGCGCCTGACGCAATGGGACATTTTGGAGTTCAGCCGCAATTCAAAGTACGCTTCTCCGGAGTGGCCGACAGGATATTGGCCGAAGACGGAAGCGCCGCCGAACTCTGCTGCCTGGAACCGGAGCATTGAAGAATTCCGCCAGGACCTGAAAGCCATGCAGAATCTGGTCACGAACCCTAAGATCGACCTGTTCGCGCGCATCCCGTGGGGCGACGGCCAGACTATTCTGCGCGAGGCTCTGCTGCTCGCGGACCACAACGCCTACCATCTGGGACAGTTCGTAGATTTGCGCAGGTTGCTGGGAGCCTGGAAAGGATAGTGAACTTTGAGGCTAAGCTTCTGTTGTCCGCCGCGACTCTGGGAACGAGCTTCGATCGACGGCTGGCCGTTTTCGAAACACGACCTTTACTCCCTCTCTCCATCGTTCGTCAATTCCTACGAATACCCATTCAATTTCCCGGGAGACGTAGCGGAGCAAGATGTCGGTAGCTGGATGCACATGCAGTGCCGGTGCCAGCAGAAACAGCAACGGCTTCTCGGGGGATAATTCTTTCCCGTCAAAGTACCCGAAGCGGGCAAACTCGCCACGAGCGTGGTGCCACTCAACTCGCGACCAATAGTCCAACCCTTGTAGGGGCAAGTGGATATCCTCATCAGCCTTGAGTTCCACTACGGCGAGTCGCCCCTCAAGCGTAGTGGTCAGAACATCGATCATGGCGCGATCCGCGGCGGAGAAGGCCGGTACCTGCGAATAGAGACTGGCTGCGTCCAGACGCTCATCGACGACGCTCACATCGCCCACCACCAGCGACTCCAGCCAGCGCTCTGGATGCATCCGCCACAACGCATGCCGGCGTGATCCGTAAGGGTGCCTGATGTCACGCAGGCAATTAATCAGCTCACTGAACGCGCCCTCATTGCGCGCCTCAAGAACTCGTTCTTCCGCACCTACGCCAAAGACAATTTCCTGAATGCTTCGAAATGATCCGGGCTCGGCTCCCATGCGAGCTCGGGCGAACTCCAACCCGCGCCAGCGGAAGGCAATCTCTGCGGCGGAGAGTACAGCGACTTCGCAGTGCGGCAAAAGCCTCCGCATTCTCCCAATCGATTCCACGAACCGATCGAGTGCCGCACCTTCATCCGGAGCGTGGACCAACCGGGTGGCCACGTTGCCTCGGTCGGAACAATCGATCTCCACTACCGCGTCTTGCCGATCGTCCAGCTCAAACAATCTCCACTTGGCCGCGTCCCGGTTAAGATTCGCCATCCGCTCGCGGATCAGCGCGGAGGTTCCCAGCGGAACAAACAGCTTCAGACCCTCGACAAGGACCTTCCCCGGCTGGCCGGTGCGGCACACATCCAGCCACAGAATACCGAAGGTGAGCGCGGCATCGATCGAGGCTTGCGTTTCCCGCGCATTCACTCCGAGCACAGCGAATGCCGACTGCCCCTGTCGCAGCATTCCCCTCGCATAGATCGGTCCAAAGGATTTTTCAAGATCGATTCCGGTGGTTAGACGTGTAATTATGAATCCGGGAAAGTGGCGCTCCAGCGCCCGTCTCAGCTTGTGTTCATAGGCCGCCCGCGCCGCTTTTTTTGCGGAAGGCGAGCGCCGGTCGCGCTCCCGGCAGATATCGAGCTTAGTGGGACGCGACTGACCCAGCCGCTGCACAGCCAGTCTTAGCGTCCCGTTCTTGACCTCCGCATCGAGCACCCGCCGCACGGTGTTCCGCTCGACCGACCAGAGATGGAGCAAACATTTGTTGTGCTCGCCAGAGATGGAATACTTGGCCCGTCCCAGATCGAAGACGACTGAGCCGTCCTCAAGCACTACGGCGCCCGAGGCCTGGCTGAGATAGTCCTGAACCGTACGCGTGAGTGCTTCGGGCGTCACGCTTGCCATTGTGCGGCATTGCCAATGCTGAGTCTGTGACGAGTGACCATCGTTATCCCGAGCAACGGGATAGATCCGAGACACCCGCTCCTACCAGCGTGCCTATATGGGATAATGGTTGAGGGCTAGCGGCCGAGTCTTCCGACACTCAGGGGCATCTAATTCACGTGGACAAACAAAGATTTTTCTTCGAGCATTACGGCCTCACTGAGCACGATCTGGAACTCTACCTTTCAGCAGCCCTTTCGGCCGGTGGCGACTACGCTGACCTCTATTTCGAATACCTCTCTTCCACTGCCCTGATGGTGGATGAGTCCATGATCAAATCGGCTTCCCAAGGCATCTCCGCAGGCTGCGGTGTGCGCGTGGTCTCCGGGGAGCGCACCGGCTATGCCTATACTGACGACCTCTCCGCCGAACGCATTCTCCATGCGGCACGCATTGCGGCCTTGATTGCCAGCGCCCCAGCCAAGACGCCGGTTGCCGGTTTTCAGAAGACTGCCGCTCGCAGCCTGTATCCGGTGACTTTGCCGTCGGTCGACGCCGAGATTTCCGCCAAAGTTGAATTGGTGATGCGTGCGGATAAAGCGGCTCGCGGGTATGATCCGCGAATTCAGGAGGTTCGTGCCAGCTACTCAGACGAGCTCCGCAACATTCTGGTCGTCGCTTCTGACGGAACCTTCGCCGAAGACTCCCAACCGCTGGCACGCATGAACGTTTCCTGTATCGCCAAGACTGAGGGCAACTCGGCCCGCGGCGGCTCCGGAGGGGGGGGACGCGTAGCGCTCGACTTCTTCTTCGGCGAAAAGACTCCCGAGTTTTTTGCCAAGGAAGCCGCACGTCAGGCGATCCTGCAACTCGACGCGCGCGAAGCACCGGCAGGCGAGATGGAAGTTGTTCTCGGACCGGGATGGCCGGGGGTGTTGCTGCACGAGGCCGTGGGTCATGGCCTTGAAGCCGATTTCAATCGCAAGAAAACTTCTGCATTCGCAGGGCTTGTGGGTAAGCGCGTGGCCAGCGCGAAGTGCACGGTGGTTGACAATGGCACGATGCCCTGGCGCCGTGGGTCCCTCAACGTGGACGATGAGGGCGAGCCCACACAGGAAACCGTGCTCATCGAAAACGGAATCCTGAAGGGTTATCTGAGCGACAAGCTTTCCGCGCGCCTCATGGGTATCTCCGACACCGGCAATGGTCGCCGCGAGAGTTACGAGCACATCCCCATGCCGCGGATGACGAATACCTACATGCTTCCTGGCGAGGATCAGCCGGAGGACATTATTCGCTCGGTCAAACGCGGAATTTACGCCGTGAACTTCGGCGGTGGCCAGGTCGACATCACCAATGGCAAATTTGTTTTCTCGGCCTCTGAGGCGTACATGATCGAGGACGGCCAGATCACCGCTCCGATTAAAGGCGCAACGTTGATTGGTAACGGGCCCGACGTGCTGACCCGCGTCTCCATGGTGGGCAACGATCTTAAGCTCGACGAGGGCGTCGGCACCTGCGGCAAAGACGGTCAAGCTGTGCCCGTAGGCGTGGGCATCCCGACGATCAAAATCGATCGTCTCACCGTAGGCGGCACCGCCAAAAAAGATGTCGGCGGCTTCATGCAGTGACCTGCGTTTCCACCACAGAGACACAGAGTCACAGAGAAATTCCTAGTGCGCAGTGCTGGATCGCAAGTCGGACGAGATTGCGACGTGATAATCAATACAAATATTGTGGGATGGTTTCGGCTCTTACTTTTCGCATCAGGCGCCGCCTATTTGTGGCGCAGCGCTTTGTCTCCTAGGAAAGGCGAACCGAAAGGTCGTCTTGATCGCGGCCTGCGTATCTTTGGTGCGGTAATGCTCTCGGCGATCGTGATTTATTTTGTTGGGTTTGGGCTTGGACTCTACGGATCAGATTGAAAAACAGCGGATTATCAGAAATTCCTAGGTCCGGTTTTTCTCTGTGGCTCTGTGCCTCCGTGGTAAAGAACTTCTTATGTCTTCTACTCAACTGGAAACCGGAAACGCGAAACTCGAAACTGACTTACGGAATCTCGCCCAGGAGATCGTCAGCCGCGCCATGGCTGGCGGCGCCACTGCTGCAGAATGCGTTGTACGCGAAGGCGACGAGTTCTCCACCCTGGTTCGTCTTGGACAGGTCGAGACTCTGAAGGAATCGGGCTCCCGGTCGATAGGCGTGCGGGTCTTCTTCGGCCAGCGCGCGGCCAGCACTTATTCCAGCGACTTCTCGCGCGAAGGCCTCGACCGCATGGTGAAGTCGGCACTGGAACTGTCAAAGATCACGTCCGAAGACCCTTTCGGCGGGATTCCTGAACCGTCGCGACTCGGATCGCTCTCCGGCGATCTGGCCCTCTATCACGAAGACGTGTATTCGCTGCCTGGCGCGGATCGCATTAACTACGCCCGCCGCGCGGAAAAAGCTGCACTCGATTTCGACCCACGCATCAAGAATTCCGAGGGCGGATCATTTGACGCCGCCACCGGCCACAAAGTCCTGGCGAACTCCCACGGATTCGTCGGTGAGTACCGCCGTTCCTACTGCTCCGTTGCAGCCGTTCCCATCGCTCAAAACGACAATGGCGCGATGCAGCGCGACTACTGGTTCTCGGTCGCGCGCACGTTGACCAAACTTGAATCCCCGGAGCACGTCGGGAAAGTTGCTGCCGAGCGGACTCTGCGCCGTCTGGGCGCCCGAAAAGCGAAGACCGCTCAGGTGCCGGTCGTCTTCGATCCCATGGTTTCAACTTCAATTCTCGAGCATATTTTCGAGGGCGTGAACGGCGATTCCGTTTATCGAGGAGCTTCGTTTTTGGCCGGCAAGTTGGGTCAGAAGATTGCCGGGGACAATGTCAACGTTATCGACGATGGCACCATTCCCGGCGGCTTTGGTACCAGCCCGTTTGACGGGGAAGGCGTTCCCACACGTCGCACCGTCGTCATCGAAAATGGAGTGCTCAAATCGTACTTGCTCAATACCTACACGGCGAAGAAACTAGGCCTGCAGACGACGGGCAATGCCTCTCGCGGGCTCGCGGGCACGCCCGGTATCGGTCCGGGCAACTACTTTTTGCAGCCAGGCACGCGATTACCGAAAGAACTGATCTCCGGAATCAAGGAAGGCCTCTACGTCACCGAATTCCTGGGTCAGGGCGTGAACCTTGTCACGGGCGACTATTCCCGTGGCGCATCCGGAATGTGGATTTCCGGCGGAGAACTCGCCTATCCGGTCGAAGAAATCACTGTCGCGGGAAATCTGAAGGAACTTTTCTTCAACATTTCCGAGATCGCCAGCGACCTGGAATTCCGCGGCTCGGTTGCGGCCCCGACCATCCGTATTGACGGGCTCACCGTGGGCGGCGAGTAACATCTGGACCAGCTAGCTCTCACGCCGCTGTACAATCAACCTTCATGGGCGGCCTGAATTCACAATCCCCGGTAACGGAAGCGAGTGATTCCAGCCGCCGTACCATTCTCGTGGCCGTGGTGTCTGTTCTGGCCGTGATGGTCGTGATCGCCTTGCTTCTGCGAGAAGCTCCCAAGCGGCCGAGAATTTTGTTGGCGCAACTGTCAGCTACATTGACGGCACCGTCACCAATGCCGGCGACAAGGCGGTAACTCACGCCGTGGTTGAGGTCGTTTTCAAAGATGACATGGGGCAGATCGTTCAACGCGAAAATGTTCCGCTGAGAGCGCTGAAGACTGGCGGCCCATACGCGGAAGCGGTGGATCTCAATGTCTCCCCGCTCGCTCCCGGACAAAGTCAACCCTTCCGGCTAACCTTCGACAGCATCTCCGCGCAGTGGAACCATCGGTATCCCGAGATACGAATCACGGATGTGACTGTAAAGTGAGCTAAGTATATGGTCCAGCTTCCTGCTTTGCCCGGCATGACCGCGTGTCAAAAGTGCGGCAGCGGCGTTCCCGCGAGAGCAGCTTGAATCAAAGTACCTGCGTAACCGAGGTCTACGGACAGTGGAGTAGTGAACGTCATTCCCGTTCGCCACCCTGCCGGAGCTTCCAAATGGACGCCGGTGAACACCACGAATCCATTTCCGGATTTGCCCTCCACAATTGCAGCTGTACCGTCTGGATATTTGGCAACAACATCACCCCAGCCCGAAAGCTGAGGCCCGTCCTGCCAGTACACATCGAGCGGGCCGCCATTGGGTAAGGAGATTGCAACTGCCTCTAGGTGGATTCCCTTACTTTCATCGCCATAGAAGTTGAACCACACACCCGACGTGAGATCCACTCCGTTGTAAGTCGAATACCCGCCAAAGAAGGCACCAGCACAGATTCCCAGATAGTGCAGGCCATACTGTGCGACCGCGTTGCGGATCGTTGCCGTGGCCGCCGAGCTGAGGTTTTGGCCGATTGTGATCGAATTCCCGCCTGGGACGATGAGCAGCGTGTAGCCGCCCAGCTGTGCTTCGCTCGTGGCCTCAAGCTGACTTGAATTCGCCGTTATGTAGCCAACCCCGAGAGTTCCCAGGACCGCTTCGATCGCGGCAACGTCAGAGGGTGACGTGCCTGTCCCGTCATAAAGAAGCACCGGTTCAGCGGCAGGTATAGGGGCAGGTATAGCAGGTGCTGGGACCGCTGCCTGGCCACTCTGAGATCCGCTCCAAGATCCGCATCCCGTAAGAATGATCGCGATAACAAGCGAGGAGGCGATGACGGTCCAGCGCAGAGCGTTTGTAGCAGATGTGACAAAGAGGAGCACAATACTTGCCCCGAATGACGTTGAACCTTTAGACGGGAGCGCGACCTGCACGGTTGCAAGCGCAAAGACAGAACAGTAAAGAGCTGGACAAATTCTCCTGCCGCGGCGTTAGGGAAGTCAAGGAAAACGGAAAACTCGTTCGCGATCGGTTCTGACCGGCAACTCGGTATCCGCAACTCGGTACAATACTCTCATGTCCGAAACAAAGCCATTCCGGCTGACGGAGTCGGTTAAAGCTGCGGGTTGAGCGTCCAAGCTGAGTCCGGCGGCGCTGGACACGGTGCTTGGGAAATTAGCCCGGCAACATGACCCGAATGTTCTGGTCGGCTTCGATTACGCCGACGATGCGGGCGTGTATCAAATCGCACCGGATCAAGCACTGGTTCAAACCGTTGACTTCTTCACACCCATCGTGGACGATCCCTACACTTTCGGCCAAATCGCAGCCACCAACGCCCTGAGCGACGTCTATGCGATGGGCGGTAAGCCGCTCACCTCGCTTGCGTTGGTATGTTTTCCAGAAAAGGCTGACCTCGAAATTCTTCAGCAGATTCTCGCTGGAGGACTCTCCAAGATGGTCGAGGCCGGGTGCACCATAATCGGTGGCCACAGCATTCGCGATGAAGAAACGAAGTTCGGATATTCGGTGACGGGCCTCGTTCATCCCAAGAAGGTTCTAGCCAATCGTGGCGCGAAGCCGGGGGATATTTTAATCCTCACGAAGGCACTCGGCACTGGAGTGATCTCGACCGCCATTAAGAAAGGTAAAGCAGAGCCAGCTTGGATCGAGGCCGCCGTGCAGTCGATGACTGCTCTCAATAAGAAAGCCGCTGAATTTATCGCCGACAATCAGATCAGCGTTAACGCCATGACGGACATCACGGGCTTCGGCTTGATTGGACATGCTCGTGAAATGGCTCTCGCGTCCAATGTTTCTTTGGCCCTATATGCCGGCCGAATCCCCTTGCTGGCGGGCGCTCTGGAGTGTGTTCGCGCGGGCCACATCCCTGCCGGGCTCAAGAACAATCGGGAGTTCGCGGAATGCCTCGTTCAATACGACGACGGCGTCCCCGATGACATCAGAACTCTCCTGTTCGATCCCCAGACCGCTGGGGGATTGTTAATGGCCGTGAAGACCCACGGAAACGATTGGGTTTCAAAGCTGAATGCTGCAGGAATTCCCGCCGTCCAGATAGGCGAGGTCTTGCCGGAGTCCAAGCCTCGCATCCTGGTCACGAACTAGAGCCTCTGGTTTCCACGCACCCACCCCGTGATTCCCAGCATCTAGTAAGTGTTCCTTCGTAATTCTTAAACCGCCCGTAAAGGGGCCATCATGCAATTTCGCTTACTTGGACGCAGCGGTCTTAAAGTTTCTGCCCTCGGCCTCGGCTGCATGGGCATGTCGGAGTTCTACGGGCCAGGCGACGATAAAGAGTCAATCTCAACGATTCACCGAGCTCTCGAACTCGGCGTAAATTTTCTCGACACCTCCGATTCCTACGGCCCTCACAAGAACGAAGAACTTGTCGGCGAAGCCATCAAGGGCAAGCGGGACCAGGTTGTTCTCGCAACCAAGTTTGGCATCGTTCGTGACCCGAAGGATCCAACGGCACGCGGGTTCAACGGCAAGCCGGATTACGTGCGCACGTCCTGCGAAGGCAGCCTTCGGCGCCTGGGTGTTGAAATCATTGATCTCTACTACCAGCATCGGGTAGATCCTAATACGCCGATTGAGGAGACTGTCGGCGCCATGGCGCAGCTGGTGAAAGACGGCAAGGTTCGCTACCTGGGACTCTCCGAAGCCTCGCCGCAGACGCTGCGACGTGCCGCGAAGGTGTATCCGATCAGCGCCCTGCAAACCGAATATTCTCTCTGGAGCCGCGATCCAGAAAGCGAAATACTCCCGACTTGCCGGGAGTTGGGAATTGGCTTTGTAGCCTACAGCCCGCTTGGCCGAGGCTTCCTGACCGGGCAAGTCCAGCGTTTCGAAGACTTTCCCGCAGACGACTTCCGCCGCAGCGACCCACGGTTTCAGGGAAATAATTTCCAGAAAAATCTCGACCTGGTTCGGCGCGTGGAAGAGATCGCGAAAGAAAAACGCTGCAAGCCATCGCAGCTCGCGCTCGCTTGGGTACTGGCGCAGGGCAAGGACATTGTTCCGATTCCCGGCACCAAGCGCCGCAAGTATCTTGAGGAGAACGTTGGCGCGCTTGAGGTGCGGCTGACGGAGGAGGACCTCCAGCGGATCGATGACGCGTTCCCGGCCGGCGCGGCCGCGGGAGCGCGCTATGCAGAGCAGATGATGAGCGCAGTCAACCGCTGAGAAACCAGAACTAGAACTGCTAGAACTCAGCTCCCAAATCGATGTCCAGGGTTGGTGGTGAAATAGCGATTTTTCAACAGTGATCCAGGCAAGGGCGAGACCTTTTCAGACGCTGTGCGGCTTCTCTCAGGCAGCCGCTATTCGTGTCGCAGCGCCTCAATCGGATCCAGACGGGAGGCGCGAAAGGCCGGGACCATGCCGCTGACCAGTCCCACGGCGCCGAGAATGAGCGTGGACGCGATCAGCGTTCCCGGAGCGATGATCAGGCGGATGTCGCCGGCTTCTCCGTTCTTGGCGAAGGCGCTGTACAAGGTGAGCCTTCCTACGGAAAGCGCGACTGCGTAAGCCAGTACCACTCCAAGCACGCCGCCAATGAAGGTAATGGTCAGCGCTTCGGCGAGGAACTGCAGCAGGATGTACCGCCGTTGCGCGCCCAGCGCCTTCTGCACGCCAATCTCACGCGTGCGCTGCGTGACCGAAACCAGCATGATATTCATCAGGCCGACGCCGCCGATGCCGAGCGTGAGCGTGCCAATGAAACCCATCAACACCTTCAACCCGAGAGTGATGATTTCGAACTGATGGACCTGCATCATGAGGTTGAATACTCTCACGGCCTGTCGGTCGGTCTGGTTGAACTTATGCGGCACCGCCAGAATCGACAGGACCGACTGTTCCAGGCGCTCGTACTCGGGAGTCTGGTAGGTGAACCAGATGCTGTCCAGGTAATGCGTATCCTTCAGATCGGCCATGGTACTGAAGGGGACGTATACCACGCGGTTTATGTCATCATTTCCTTCCTGCATTTTGGCGCTCAGGACACCGATGACTTCGAAGCTCAGGCCGTTAACCCGGATGCGCTCCCCCAGCGCATTGCGTCCGGAAAACAATTTTTCCTTCGCTTCCGAACCGATCACCGCTACACGGGCACGCTGGATCTCGTCTTCTGCGTTATAGAAGCGACCCTGTCCAAGCTTGAGGGCGCGAACGTCAATCACGTTGGCATAATTGCCGGTGACAGCCCAGGTGAAAACCCTGGTGTCGTACTGGATGCTTGCCTGCTTGCTGACTTCGGGTGTGATGTGGGTGATTTGGGGAAGGTTGGTGGCAAGCGTGTCTACATCCTCCTGAGTAAAGCGGATGAGGACTCCCGATTTCTGACCACCGGCCTGCATGGAAGTACGGCCCGGGACCACGATGACGAGCTTGGTGCCGAAATTGGCAAAAATGTTGGCGCAGGCCTGGCCGAAGCCATCGCCATAAGCGAGCAGCATGACTACCGTGGCGATGCCCCAGGCCATGCCCAGCATGGTGAGAGCGGTGCGGCGCCGATTGTGACGCATAGCGGCGTAGGCTTCCCGGAGCAGATCACGGAACATATCGCATTACCCCTGTCGCATCACCCCTGGCATCACTCCTGCCGGAGAGCTTCCACCGGCTGCAGCATGGCCGCCTTGCGCGCGGGATAAAGACCCGCGACCACTCCGGCGAGGGTCAGGCTGCCAATCGCTAGCATGGCCGACATCGGCACCAATTTAGGCGGATCAAATCCGCCCGGCCCCTGCACCGTCCCCATCATCGCCATCAAGCCTGTCGCCAGGCCCATGCCGATGAGGCCGCTACCCAGTGTGAGAAGCAGCCCTTCCAGAAAAAAATGAAACAGAATGCTGCGGTTGGTGGCGCCCAGGGCCTTCCGCAATCCGATCTCATGGGTACGTTCGCTGACAGCGACCAGCATGATGTTGATGACGCCGATGGCCCCCAGAGCCAGCGTGACCATGCCCACCGCTCCCAGGAACATGTTCATGACGTCGAAAATCGTTCCCACCATTTTTGATTCCTGGATCGAATCCCAGCCGTCAAAGGCATTTTGATCGCTGGCATCGAATCCGTGATTGCGGGCAATGACCTTGTGGACATCATCCTCCGCCAAGACATGCTCAGCGGTCACGCGCGGTTGGTATTCGATATAGGAAATGGAGTTCTCGTGGTTTTCTCCCTTGAGCGGGAAGTAGGTAGCCATCACCGGGAGAG
>WNFN01039509.1_pt1 | contig 18258 bp, 16 predicted proteins | sample 5400161 | NCBI WGS metagenome assembly WNFN01 (sample SAMN13153353, study PRJNA577476) | soil metagenome | isolation source: 80 cm saprolite on Douglas fir-dominated hillslope | place: USA:California | collected 2013-09-17 | reverse complement strand
GCGAGGTCACGCAGCTCTTCATAGGCGTGGACGACCGGGCCTTTGTTGGCTGTGATCACGTGGGCTCCGTGTTGGAGCGCGTCCCGGACGTGGTCGACAGCCGGCTGTCCGGTTTCGACGTTGAGCGAAGTAGCTTCAAACACGACGTCGGGCTGGGCCGCGTCGAGCCAGGCGTGGTAGTGCTTGCACTCTTCGCCGCGGATTCCGCTGAATGGATTCGAACTCGGGGCGCGCAAAACTTCGGGCGCGTCAAAGCCGGACGCGTTTACCTGCCAGCCGATGCGCCGCGAGGCGACGCCTGTGATGCGCCACTTGATGCCGTGGCGCTCGCGCAGTTCGGCTTCTTTGTGTTGCAAAAGTTCAACCAGCGTCCGGTTGACGTTGCCGAAGCCGAGCAAGCAGAGGTTCATGGTATTCATGTGTGCGAACCCGAGAATATACCAAGCACGGGTTCTATCGGGTCAAGACCCTGGAACGCAGATGTGTACGTACGGATCACACCTGCAAGTTGTCATGAATATTGCGGAGGGCATGCGGGGAGGCTCATTTTTAGTGCAGCGAATTTCCGTGGATGACCATCTAGGGGTACAATCGTCTAAAGGCAACGCCTAAATCAATAAGGAACGCGGGCATAGCATGCTTGGGGTAGCGGCAAATCGGGGGGCATTCGTCAGAGCTGTGGGTGTACTCTGTGTTGCCCTGATGTGCATTATGGGCACGATACAGGCAGCCCATTCGCATCCCGAGAACTCGACCACACCCCATCACACCTGCACGATTTGCGCGACGGCTCACGTAATGAATACCCAGACGGTTGCGTTCGCGCCGGTTTTGGCTGCCGCATCTCTGGCAATCCTTGTTTCACACACTTCCTCGATCTTCCGTCCCGCCATCACCCAGTTCATTCGTCCTCCACCCGCGTTCTGATCCTGCGCTCGATCGAGCAGGCATCCAAGGACCGCGATCTTCGATCTTCAATCTCCAATCTGATCGGACTCGCCCGAGAGCACATTTATTGGAGGAATTCATGCATTTGTTTTATAGGAGTTGGCTGGCGGCGGCCATTGTGACCGTTTGCGTGATGTTGAGTGTTGGGGCTGCGAAAGCGCAGTCGGGCGGCGGAACTTCCTCGGGAATTAGCGGGACCGTCCTCGACCCTTCGGGCGCGGTGGTGGCGAATGCAACGGTGGAGATTCATAACGCGGTCAGCGGCTTTGACCGAACCACCACCACGGACATTAACGGACGGTTCAGTTTCCCGAACGTGCCGTTTAATCCGTATCACATGACGGTCACGGCCCCGGGGTTCGGTCAAACCGCGGAGGATGTGGAGATCCGGTCGGCGCTGGGCGTGAATGTGAAAGTCAGCCTGGCGGTAGCCGGAAGTTCTGAGGCGGTCACGGTTGAGGCTGGAGCGGATCTGGTGGAGAACGATCCGATCGGTCACACCGACGTGGATCGGGGATTGTTCGATAAGATTCCCCTGGAAAGCCAGTCCTCGTCCGTGAGTTCACTAATCACGCTCTCGTCCCCGGGAGTGACTGCCGATTCGAATGGCCTGTTTCACGGCCTGGGCGATCACGCATCGAACTCGTTCTCGGTCGACGACCAGCCCATCACCGATCAGCAAAGCAAGATTTTTTCGAACCAGATTCCGGTCGATTCGATCCAGTCGCTGGAAGTCATTCCCGGCGCACCACCAGCTGAATACGGAGGCAAGACGAGCCTGGTGATTGTGGCGACGACGCGTTCAGGTCAGGGCGCCACCACACCGCATGGCAGCGTGAACGCCTCGTACGGCTCGTTTGGCTCGTCCAACGTGGGCGTTGACCTCGCCTACGGAGGCCAGAAGTGGGGGAATTTCATTTCTGTAAACGGGCTGAATAGTGGCAGGTTTCTCGATCCGCCAGAGTTTCGCGTGGCACACGCGAAAGGCAACGAAGAGAACTTGTTCGACCGCGTGGACTATCAACTCTCGACCGCAGACTCGATTCGCCTGAACTTCGGATTTTCACGTTCCTGGTTCCAGACGCCCAACAGTGTTGACGGTCAACTTGCCACGCCGTGGAATGGTGTGGTGGTTGCGAATGGGGGTCTCGATCCGAACGGCAACGTCGTTGGCCCCACTGATCAGCGCGCGCTGATCAAGACCTTCAACATTGCGCCGTCCTGGACGCGAGTGATCAATCCGACAACAGTCTTCAGTCTTGGCGGCTGGGTGCGGCGGGACGCTTTCAATTACTATCCCAGCAAGAACCCATTCGCGGATCTTGGTCCGTCTAACCTTCAACAGGAAACGGTCTCGCAATATCGGACGCTGGCCAATGCCGGGGTCCGCTCCGATCTCTCTTACGTGAAGGGCATCAACAACGTTAAGTTTGGAGTTACTTATCAGCAAACATTTCTGACTGAGCATTTCAACTTTGGCATTGTCGATCCAACGCTCAACGCGCCGTGCCTGGACGCTAACGGCGTCCCGGTATTTGTCGGCAACCCTGGGCTCAACGACACGACGCAGTGCGGGACAGCGACGACGACCAGCCAAACTCTGTATCCCACACCGTTCCAGGTCAATCCCGGCTTTACCCCATTGCTGGGCTGCTACGACCTGACCAGGCCGACTCCGTCGTCCAATGATGGCTGTGCCGGTTCGAGCAGTACCTTGTTTCCATTTCGTGGCCATACGGACGTAAAGGAGCTAGCCATCTACCTGCAGGATGCGATCTCCAAGGGAAACTGGTCGCTTAACGTGGGACTGCGCGGAGATTTTTACAATGGGTTGGTGACTGCTCGCCAGGCCGAACCGCGGGTCGGAGTTGCTTACAACATCAAGCGGACGAACACGGTGTTGCGCGTTTCCTATGCGCGAACTTTGGAAAGTCCATTCAATGAGAATCTGGTGCTTTCAAGTAGCGGGTGCCAGAACGCTGTCGTCAGCGCGGTTGTCCCCTGCGTAAGCGCACCGCTTGAGCCCGGCTATCGCAATGATTTCCACGCTGGCCTGCAGCAGGCATTCGGGCGCTACGCGGTCGTAAGTGGAGACTACATCTGGAAATACACGCACACCGCCTACGATTTCAGCATCTTTGCTGCTACACCGATCTTCTTTCCCATTGGATGGCACAATTCCAAGATACCGGGTTATGCCATTCGCGTGAGCGTGCCCGACTTCCACGGCTTTACAGCGCTGGTGGTGATGTCGAGCGTGGCCGCCCGCTTCTTTCCACCCCAAACCAGCGGGTTGGGCGTCGTTACGGTCGGGCAGGGTGGACTCCCCTTCCGAATTGACCACGACGAGAAGTTTAACCAGACTACGCACTTGCAATACCAACCCTGGAAAAACGCTCCATGGGTGGGCTTCAACTGGCGGTACGACAGCGGTCTGGTCGCCGGAGCGGTACCATTTGCAACGGACACCACAACTCCGGTGGATTTGACCGGGTTTACGGCAGACCAGCAATTGCAGGCAGGACTGTTCTGCGGAAGCCAGCGTCCGACTCTCTCTACACCACTTACGACTTGTGCGCCGTCACTCTACGGATCAACACTGGTAAAGATCCCGGCGCCGGGAACGCAGAATGACGACCACAATCCGGCGCGAATCGCTCCACGTCATCTGTTTGATGTTGCCATGGGCGACGACAACCTGTTCAAAGGCGAACGTTACAAATGGAGTCTTACCGTTACCGCCATTAACGTCGCCAACAAAACGGCGCTGTATAACTTCCTTTCGACGTTCAGCGGCACGCACTATGTGACGCCACGAGCGGTGACAGCTCAACTCGGGTTCCACTTCTAACGGATGTCCCTCCCCGGGCGAGGGCGGTACGGTGCGAAAGCCGTACTGCCCTTACTTCCGTCCTACAAATTCGACCACGCCCCGATCACGCACCGGTCGTTCCTGGTGATGCAGAATATCCAGTTCTGGAACCAGTGATGGCAGTTCATTTCTGTGTAGAGGATCGGTCATGACCGTCGTTACTCTCTCGCCCGGATCCCACCGCAGGCTCATCTTGCAGATGAGCAGACCGCCCGGTTTCAATGCGAAGACAATCTTGGGGAAGAGACTGCGGTCGAGATGATAGAACAGCACGATCAGATCAAACCGTGCGAGTTCAAATTTGTACTTGGCGGCATCTCCCGCAAAGAGGTCGACAATGACATTAAGCTCACGAGCGGCGTGACTGAGCTTTCCGATCGCCACATCGGAAAGCTCTACCACGGTAACCCGCCACTGCCTGCTTGCCAGCCACAGGGCATGTCTGCCCAGTCCACCCGCCAAATCCAATGCCGCGCCTGGCTTCGGGATCGATGGAGTTACAAACCTCTCGTAAGCCGAGATGAAAAACGGATCCGGTTCCGTCAGAGAAGGCAGCCCTTGCTCGTACTTGATATCCCAGCGGGCTCTTTGATCTTCACCTTGATCGTCACTATGCTCTTCACTGCTCATGCGGATCCGTTTCTGGCGGAGGCGGCGTTCTACTGCAGTTTCGCGTATTCAGCCTTGGCTTCGTGGAGGAGTGGGAGGTCGGGGTCGGCGCCTTTCCAGGCGGCGAAAAAATCTTGATAGGCGATGCGGGCTTTCGGGATGTCGCCCTGCTTCTGAAACAGCCGGCCCAACTCCAGTTGAGCGACGACGAACACTATGTCAGGGCCGTTACGCGATTTGAATTCCAAAACCTTCTGGAGATCCTGCAGCGCCTCGGCATAGCGTCCGGCCTGTTCGTAGGCCAGGCCTCGAGCGTAGAAAACGCCGGAGTTGGCGCGACCATACAGCGCCGCGGTGTTGAGGAAGTCAATCGCCTTTGCCGGGTCGGCCTTGGCAGGATTCGGCGGCCGCAGAGCGGCAACCGCGCGAATCGTGGGGACGGTTACGTTGATCGCGATGGTATCGTTCGGACGGGTGCGCTGAAGCTCATCGGCCAGCGCGATCGCCTTTTGGTCCTGGCGCAACACAGCGAGGGTAGTGGCGACATTCGCCACCACAGCCATCGTTCGCGATTGCCGGAGCGCGTCGTTCGCGGCACTGTTGGCTTCGGCGCGATTGCCCACCAGGGCCTCGAGCGCGCCAAGCTGCGCTTCCACATCGGCGCGGCCTTGCAGGTGCAGGCGATCCAACGCGTCTTCGTCCTGGCGCGCAAACTCCCGCGCCTTGCGCACCTGACCACGAGCGCCGGCGAGGCTGGCGCGGAATTGAAGAGCGGTCAATTCTCCGTCCGGGGTCGCGGAGGCGCTCTGTAGCTCCTTTTCCATTTCAGCGTCTTTGCCCTCGCACCAGTCTAAAGCCGCCAAATAGACATGGAAGCTCGTAGTTGAACCCTTACGCTGGAATGCAGCGTTAAGGATGGCGCGGGCTTCATCGATTCGGTTCAATCCGGCGTAGGCCGCGAGGACTTGCCCATAGCCGCTCAGCATGTCGGGGTCGAGCTCCACGGCGTGCTTTGCATTCTGCAACGCGTTGTCGAACTGTCCAAGCTCGTTATAGATGACCGCCAGATTGTTGAAAGGGACGGAATCTCGAGGGTAGGTCTGTGTATAGAGTTCGTAGGCGGTAATGCCCTTGTCGAGCTGACCGCTGTCCGCATAGTAATGGGACATGATGTAGAGTTTCTCGCGCTCGCTGGCCCGATCGCGAAGCTCGAAAGCTTTCTGCCGGTTTTGCTCCGACAACTGGGTCTGCTGAAGGTTGTTGTAGACCGTGCCGAGGCGGGCGTAGGCCATCGCGAAATTAGGATCGATCTCAATAGCGTGCTGATAGTTGGGAACAGCACCCAATTCGTCGCCCATGTTGTGCTTGGCGTCTCCCAGGCTCAGCGCCCTCAGAGCTTCGAGCGATGAAGTGGTGGCTTGAGAGAGAGACATGTCGTATTTCTGCACCATGGACAGCGACTCTCCGAGTTGTCCGCGCAGTTTGCTGGCGGCGCCATGCAGTGCATTCAGCACATCTTCTTTTCGGTCGGCCTCAACCTGCTGGCGTCCGAGCGAATCGCCGGAAGCAACGTTGGTTGCTTCGAGGGTGATGACGTACTGGCCGCCAACGCTGTCAATGCTGCCGTTCAGCATGGCCTTGATGCCATCGCGCTGAGAGATTTCGCGTCCGACGTCGCTGGTGATGCGGTCGCTGGGGCTGCGGCCCATGAACTGCAATGTCTGGCGGATCTTCTGATCGGGAAAGACGTTCAGATACGGAGACTGCCCCAGATCGACAGCCAAGGCTTTCTTAAGCGTGCCATCGAAGACGGGGTCGGCAGTGGTGTTTACGAAATCGGCAATGAGGATCGAATCTTTCTCGGTGAGCGCGTGGCCGCGTTTGAGAAACACGAAGCCAATGGCGGCGGCGACCAGCGCGACGATCAAGGCCGGGATCAGCCACAAGGGCAGCCTGCGGCTTCGATTTCGTGCCGCGGCCTTGCGGATGAAGCCGAGGCGGGTCGAAGTACTTGAGGAAGTCGCGGCCAGAATCGAGCCCGATTCGGAGTCGCGCTTGAGCCGCTTCAAGTCGGAGCGCACATCGGCCGCGCTCTGGTAGCGCAGATCGCGGTCCTTTTCGAGCAGCTTATTCAGGATTTCTTCAAAGTGCGGAGGTAAATCGGGGTTGAGGCGAAGCGGTGGCGTTGGCGGGCGATTCAAAATTGCGTCGAAAATAACAGCGGTCGGTGCGGGCGTCGAGATCCTTGCCGCGTGCCTGCTCGGGAGACATATACGCCACGGTGCCGACGGTTGATCCGGGGCTGGTCAGGAAGGGCTCGTCGACGGTCGCGGCGGAACCGACGGTAGCAGCCGACAGAATGGAAAGTTTAGCGGTGCGCTTCGCCAAACCAAAATCAAGAATCTTGGCCTGATTGCGGTTGGTCACGAAAATGTTGGCGGGCTTTATGTCGCGGTGGACGATTCCCTTGGCATGAGCAGCGTCGAGAGCGTCAGCGATCTGCGTACCCAGATCGAGCAATTCGTCGAGTGCCATGGGTTGGCTGTGGAGCTGACCGTGGATTCGGCTCTTGAGCGTCTCACCTTCCAGCAATTCCATGGCGATGAAGTGGCGTCCGCTGTCCTCGCCAACCTCGTAGATCGTGCAGATGTTGGGGTGGTTCAGAGCAGAGGCGGCGCGAGCTTCGCGCTGAAAACGGTCAAGCGCGAGCGAATCTTTTTCCGTCTCCGGTGGCAGGAACTTAAGCGCGACATGGCGGCCCAGGTTGACGTCCTCGGCTTCGTACACGACGCCCATCCCTCCGCCGCCCAACTGCGAAAGGACACGGTAGTGGGAGATGGTCTGGCCGATCATTCCGGGGAACACTCCTGGGAGAGAGTCACTCATGTTAGGCCGGACGGTTCTGGCAAGTCAAACCTTGGGCTCTTGAGCTAGTACGACGCGGCGGGGCAGCAAGTTCACACTTTTCTGAGAGGGCGCCGAGGCGGTGGTTGGCACTGTCTTTTGTAAGGCTTAAGAGGTGTGGTTGCGGGAGGGCAGAGGACGCAGCAGTGCCGAAAGGTCACTGTCCGCCATTACGGAAGTTTACCTCCAATTCCCCGAATGCTTTCCTGCCCGTCCGGCGCCTGTTATCAATGAGTTGTCCCCGTGTTTGCGCCTTGGGAATTGCAGCCGGCTTCCCGCGCAGGAGTTCGTCCGAAATGAAAACTCGCCCTCAATCCTGGAGGGAAATCAGCGCGGCGCCACGCTTCTTTATTACCGTGGTCGTGCTCTGCGGTACCAGCGTCCTGACCTATTCGATCTTGCACGGCCGAAGCCAGAATCCGCTTAAATTCTTCTGCTATCTGGTGATTGCGCTGGCGGCCTCGCGGCTAAAAGTGAACCTGCCGGGGATTACCGGAACCATGTCGGTGAATTTTCTGTTTATGCTGCTCGGTGTACTGGAACTGAGCCTGGCGGAAACCATGGCGCTGGGCTGCGCCGCGGTGGTGGTGCAGTGCTTCGACCGCGATCGTCCGGTTCCGATTCAGGTCGCCTTCAACGTCAGTTCGACGGCGCTGGCCATCGCGATAACCTTCGCGTCGTATCGCTACTCCCTGGTGCATCGCACGGTGAGTAACCCGTCTACATTGCTGTTTCTCGCGGCGTGCATTTATTTCGTGGCGAATACGCTTCCGGTTGCGGCCGTGATCTCGCTGACGGAGCGAAGGTCGCTACGAAAGATCTGGGCGGACTGCTACTTCTGGAGCTTCCCCTACTACCTGGTGGGCGCGGGCGTTGCCGGAATGATGAGCTGGCTGCACGGGTTTACCGACTGGCAGACGTCGTTGTTGACACTTCCCGTGGTGTATCTCATCTACCGTTCCTACCGCCTGTACCTCGGAAAACTGGAAGACGAGAAGCGGCACGTGGAAGAGATGGCTGACTTGCATATGCGCACGATTGAAGCGCTGGCACTCGCCATCGAAGCCAAGGACCAGACAACGCACGACCACTTGCAGAGAGTTCGCGTCTACGCTGTCGAGGTGGCGAAGGAACTGAAGGTTGACCGGGAGGGAATGGAGGCTTTGCAGGCCGCGGCCTTGCTGCACGATATCGGCAAGCTGGCGATTCCCGAGCACATTATCTCGAAACCGGGCCGCCTGACGCCGGAAGAATTCGAGAAGATGAAGATCCACCCGCTGGTGGGAGCGGAAATCCTGGAACGAGTGCGCTTTCCATACCCGGTCGTGCCCATCGTACGGGCTCATCACGAAAAGTTTGACGGGACAGGCTATCCGCTGGGGTTGAGCGGGACGCAGATTCCGATTGGCGCCCGCATCCTGGCGGCGGTGGATTTTCTGGACGCGCTGGCTTCGGATCGGCAATATCGCCGGGCGCTGCCTCTGCATGAAGCGATGTCACGGCTGGTGGATGAATCGGGAAAATCGTTTGATCCGCAAGTGGTCAAGGTGCTCGAACGAAAATACGTGGATCTTGAGCAACTGGTCCACCAACGCACGGACAGCCTGGGCAAGCAGAAATTGTCGACGGGGGTCAAAGACCAGGACGCGTCGGTTGAACCGGCCATCAAGCCGGCAGCCGGGTTCGAGGCGCAAGGACAGCGGCAATCGCCGGAGCGGAGCTTTCTCAGTTCGATCGCGGCAGCCCGCCAGGAAGCGCAGACACTTTTCGAACTCAGCCAGGATCTGGGGGCTTCGCTCAGTCTGGGTGAGACGCTGTCGGTATTTGCGGTGAAGCTGCGCCGGGCGATGCCTTACGATGCGACTGCGATCTACGTCCGCCACGGCGATGAACTGGTGCCGGAATATGTGAATGGCGACAACTTCCGCCTGTTTGCTTCGCTGCGCATTCCGATGGGACAGGGGCTCTCAGGATGGGTGGCGCAAAACCTTAAGCCGATCCTGAACGGGAATCCTTCAGTCGAGCCCGGGTATCTGAACGATCCCTCGAAATACAGCACGCTGAACTCAGCCCTCGCCGTTCCGCTCGAGGGCTTGACAGGCGTGGTTGGTGTGGTCGCGTTGTATCACGCGGAAAAGGATTTTTTTACCTCCGACCACTTGCGCATTCTACTTGCGGTAAGTTCCAAGATGGCGCTTGCCATCGAGAACGCGATGAAGTACGAGCAGGCGGAAAGTTCGGCGGTTACCGATTACCTCACCGGTCTTCCCAATGCACGCTCGCTATTCCTGCAACTCGACCGGGAACTGGCGCGCTGCAAACGCGATAGCAAGTCGCTGACCGTGATGGTCGCCGCACTCCCTGAAGGAAACCAGCCGTGAGTACGATTATGTCGCGCGCATGGGCGGCGACGAATTTGTGGTCATCGCTCCTGGACTTACACCAGAAGCTACGGCGCGTAAGGCGGAACACATGCGGGACCTGGCAAAACAGGCCGGAAAGGATATCTGCAACGAGGACATTCTATCGCTGAGTGTTGGCAAGGCCGTCTATCCCGAAGATGGGATGGACGCCGAAAAGATCCTTTCCGAAGCCGACAAACGGATGTATCTACAGAAGCAGAACCAGGCGAGTCAGAAGAACCGCCGTCTGTATCCGCGGGTGCGGGGACGCCTCACCACGGAAATTTCTGAAAAGGGCCAGGAACGGGCGATCCTGGGCATCGTCACCAATCTGAGCCTCGGCGGCTGTTACGTGGAAACCGGCGGCCTCCTGTTGCCCGGAGCGGAGCTCAAACTCACTTTCTCGCACGAACATACGAACGTTTCGATTGAGAGCGAGGTCGTCCGCATGGACATGGGAATTGGTGCGGCGATAAAGTTCTGTGAGGCGACGCATGAGGTCCGCGTCGCGTTGCAGCGCATTCTGGAGCAGTTGGCGAGCCTGGAAGCAGTGGTTGATCTAAAACGCAGCCACAACGCCGCTGCCGGGGGCATACTCTAGTAGCGAATGGAGAGCCGGGCGTCCCGGGCAACCACAACACTGGATCCTTCGACTTCGCTCAGGGCAGGCTCGCGAGACGCCCGTCGCTCCATCGAAGGATTCATTACGCGGGAACTGTGATAGGCCGAACCTGGACCGGCCGAATCTGGATCAGCGGCGCCGTGTTGACTGATGTGGTACGGGGTTTCGATAACCCTTGGCGCAGCATGTTCGCCGTCGGCACGCCCGTCCGGTAAAACGACTTCTCGCAATCCGCGCTAGATGGGCCCCGCATGCTTCCTTCCATATAGGCCAGACCCGGACAACGCGTGCAACTGCTGACGTGCGAGCACGATGAGCAGACGGTCAAGTCCTTTGCCTGGATCGACCTGACCTCTTTCATCTGTGGAGAAAAATTCCAGATATCCAGAAACTTCTGCTGGCGAATATTTCCCGTGGGAAGTGGAAACTGCACGCAGGGAAAGACATCGCCATAGGGCGAAATGTAGCAAAAAGAATGACCCGCGCTGCACGAGTAACCCTCAAGATCCTCCTCCGAGGGCGGCTTGGGAGGAGCACAGAAGTCTTCCTGGTTGCCGACCAGCGCAGGATTGTGAAAAATTTCCTTGAGTTCTTCTCCGGGAATGCGCAGTGAGAGAACGGATGTGTCGCCGTCCATCATAGGCGTGATCGTGGGATCGAGCGTGTACTGCACGCCGAGTTCGGCGGCAAGTTCTTGCACCCCGCTGTGATCGGAAGAATTTGCGGTCATCAGCACATTGGCGATGGTCACTCGCAGCCCTTGTTCGCGCAGGAAGCGAATGGCTTTGACGGTGCGCTCGAACGAATGCGGCAGCTTAGTGATGGCATCGTGCACTTCGGGACGATGCGAGTAGACACTGATCTGAATCGTGTCCACGCCCAGTTCGCGGATCCTCTGCGCTTCTTTTTTATGGATCATCACCGCGTTGGTCTTGATCTTGACGTTAAACATGAGGCGCCGGGCGTATTCGACGATCTCAAAGAAGTCGCGGCGCATTAAGACCTCGCCGCCGCTGAACGTGATAAAGAAAACCCCCGCCTCGGCCAATTGATCGAGCACGTCCTTGATTTCGACGGTCGTCATCTCGCCATGGTCGTCGTGATCGAGATAACAATGCACGCAGCGCTCGTTGCAGCGATAGGTGACATCCATGTGCACGGCGATGGGCACGCCCAGGCTAAATGCCTTCTGGCCGACTTCGCTCATCAGGCTCATCGGGCCGCCTCCGACACCAGAGGTTGACTGGAAACGATAAGAATACCGTGGCTGGAAAGCTCGGCAACGAACTGCTCGGCGTCTTTCAGGGCTTGTTCGGGATCGATGTCAAATTGCTCGCAGATATGGTCGCGAACAATTTCGCTAAGCGGAGTTTGGCCGTCGGCAGCTTGGAAGATTACGGTCGCGACCGGGTTCAGCGTAAAGAAAGTCGAATCGGCTGAGTTCATCACCATCATCTCGCCGGCCAGGGCGCGCGCGGCAATGGCAGAACTGCGTGCAATGTAAAGGCAAGCTTCAGGCATGCTCGGGCACCTCCTGGAAGTTGCGCGGGAAGTTGCGAACTTCATGCCACACCCTGGCATCGGGATAGAACGTCAGGCGGCGTACAGGAACATGGGCGACGAAATCACAAGCACTGGCGAGAAGCTTTTCTGCCAAGCGATGATCCTCGGCGAAGAACAGGATATTGCGCATTAAGCGGCGGACAGCCTCCACGGATGATAACTCATCGACGCGGTTCTCCGAACCCTTTTCCAGGAAGAACAGTGCCGAGACCGGTGCGGCGCAGTTCTCACCGGCCTTGGCCAGTTCTCCGGCGAAAGGGGTGCCGAATGCCGAGTAGCCGGCCGCGTTCGGGCGCAGGTAGGAAATTTCGTCGGTAAGCAGGGTGACATCCGGTGGCGCCAGCCGGGTCATGGTGGTCTTGCCCGCGCCCGACACGCCCGAGAACAGATAGGCCCGGCCATCGCAAACCGCACTGGCGGCGTGCAGCAGAAATCCGCCGCGCTGCGCGAGAATCAGGCTGTGGAGAATGCGCAGCACCGAATCAAGAGAATACGGATTGGCATTTTGACGCACGCTGCCGCGTCCGGTGCGCGGGTCCCAGCGAGCGTGGAAATCTCCGCGCTCCAGAAGCCAATCGTCCCCGTCGCGCCGGACCCGAACGTCGTCGTCGGAAACCGGTCTGGTGCTGGTGAGATCAAACTCAAGTTCGAACTCTGGAGGGGAAGAACTCAGGAACCCGTCATAGCGCTGGCGCAGCAGATCGAGGAAGCCCTCATCGCAGGTGGACAAGGCAATCGGAATCTCTCCGATCTTGACACAGGCGACTTTTCGAGTCCCGGAAATCATATGGCTTCGTGCTCTGCGATAGCGGCCAATACTGGCCCTGCGGTGTTTTCCGCAGTTCTGAATCCGCGAGCCGATGCCTTTCGGCGACTGTGAACTTTCAGAGCAACACGTCGTGCCAAGCCAAAATGACAAAGCACCATGCCCACGGCGCGAGACCATTTCGCCCCAAACCCGGGACGCAGGGCAGATGCCGCAAGGGGGCGTGCTCCGTCAGAGCGCCGTACCAAACGCCCGAGCAGGGCTTCGGACAGGAATGGAGGGTCAGGAAAAGCTACTGAATCGCCGCGCAGCAAAAAATAATTCTGTGCGCAGCGAGCGACCATGCGATGTATCACAAGACGGTCGTCACGCTGCGCGAGCACGATCTCACCGATCTGGACGTCTTCGAGTGAGCAGCCTTCGATCTCAATTACGTCGCCCGGCCATAAGGCGGGGAGCATGCTCTCACCGTGAATTTCCGCGCGAACGAGCTGGCGCACCCGCGAACGAGCGCTGCGACGTAAAACGTCCGCCACCAAAGCTGAACGTATTGCGCTCCACCTTGAGCGTCGCTCGTCATGCGCGTCTTCCAGCGTCAGGAAGTTTTTTTCGTCAACTGACATTGGGGTAGGTTGGAGCCGACCTTACCGCAAGATAAAGCGAGGGTTTCGAAAACCCGTTCGTAGCGGAATGCCGGCTTCTGATAGAGCTTCTTTTTCTTACTTGCGTTGCCTGGCTGCTGCTGTTCCTCGCGACGGGCGCGATTGTCGTCCATAATTGGTCAAGCCACTTGCTAAGACGGTTGGCTTATCCCCCAGTGTCGATAAGAGTAAAGGAAGTGTACTACACGGCTTTCCCCGTGCCAATATGAGTTAGCGATCCGAAGAGGCGAACCGATATCTTCAAGCGATCAATAACGTTAATAAAATGATAGATTTCCGCCTTGCCGTGCACTCCGCAAACTTAGGGACAGGCCAGCCAGCGCGAGCGGCAGAAGTACCAAACTAAATCCGGCCAGCACGGCGAGAGTAGAAGCCATCGCCGTTACCGACTGCCCCACCAGCAACGCCCTGCGCATTCCGTCGATAGCGTAGGTGAGAGGAAGAGCGCGAGCGAGAAGCTCCAGCAGATGCGGCAAGTTCTGGATGGGAAACATGGTTCCGCTTAGAAACCATAGTCCCGAACCGAGCAGCCACAATAGAGCTGAGCCTTTCTGGAAGGCAACCTGAAGCGTGGCTGCGGCGATCCCCAGGGACAAGGCGATTGCCAGGGAAAAAATCAAGACGGCCACGCACGAGAAAAAGTTGGCATGGATCGACGCCCGGAAAACTGCCACCCCCGCGAAAAGATAGATCAATAAGTTGACCAGATTTCCGGCAAACGCAGAAATCGAGCTGAGGATGATGAGTTCAGCCGGCGCGGTGGAGGTAGTCATGAGCACCTCAAGTGTTCCGGTCTGTTGCGCCTCTTGCACCGAGCTCAGGAACGACTGCGCGCTCATAACGAAGAAGGTATAGAAACCTGTGCCGACAAGAAGGAAGGGGAAGTACTCCACGCCATTGGGGCGAAAACCGGGACCGATGGCGCGGGAGAGGAAATAGAAAGCCGCCAATTCGGTGAACACTCCTGCCAGGGTTACGACGAAACCACTGCGGTGGCGGACGGCTGTCAGCAGATCGCGCCGCAGGATGGCATGGAGTTTGTCCAGAGTCGAAATCATAAGTGCGAGATTTGTGATTTGTAATTTCTAATTTGTAATTTCAAGACCAGGCACCATGAACGGTTGATTCAGAAACGCAATTACAAATTAGAAATTACCAATTACAAATCTTGGATCTTGAGCACAGCCTCATCGATCTCTCCGGTCATGCGGAAGTAGAAAGCGCGCAGCGCGTCAGCGCTTTCCCCGTCGCTCACCGCGCGGTTGGCGAGCAGTTCACCGCGATGCAACAGTAGCAGGCGATCGGCGACGGCGGCCGCTTCCGCGAAGTTGTGGGTGGCGATCAGAACCGTAGTCTGTTGCCGTGCCAAAGCTCGGATCGTGGCCCAGAAATGTGCCGTGGTGGCGGCGTCGAGGCTGCGCGTCGGTTCGTCGAGCAAAAGCACGCTGGGACGCTTGACCAGGGCGCGCGCGATGCCCAGTCGCTGGTACATGCCGCTGGAGAACTTCATGACCAGCGTGTCAGTCTGTTCTTCGAGGCCGGTATCGCGGAGAACCTCTTTGATCCGTTGCGCTCGCTCGCGGCGCGGGACTTCGTCGAGAGCGGCAAAGAAATCGAGGTTCTCAGCAGCGGAGAGACGAGGGAAGAATGAGCGCTCCGTGGCGACGGCGATGCCGACCTGCCGCCGGACCTCACCAGCATCGCGCCTTGCATCGAAGCCGCCTACGTGTACGGATCCGGCATCTGGCAGGAGCATGGTCGATATCAGCTTGAGGGCCGTGGTCTTTCCGCTGCCGTTCGGCCCGAGCAACACTAAGACCTCTCCGCGGCCGACCGAAAAAGAAACGTCTTTCAGGGCAGTGGTTGCTCCGCCTCGCTCCCGTCCAAGCCAATTGAATAGAGCTGGGCGATGTTGAAATATCTTGCGGACGGATTCGAAATTGACTCGGTCCATGAAAGTGGGATGGCGAAATTGCGAACCGTGCTTCGGACGCGCGCCGAAGACTCTGTATTATAGTGGCGATTCGCGTTCCCAATTGATTTTGGGTGGCGCAGCGCTTCAGCGCTGCGGCAACGGGCCCACTCCAGTTCCGGCTTTAGCCGCTGCGGCCAGGCCGTCGCGCCGAAGAATCCGCCTCCATGACCGAACTCTTGCCTCCGTCCTCCATGTCGAGCAAGACGCTGCAGACAGAAAACGGATTCGAGCTCCTGTGCGTGCTGTCCAGCGTGGAGTTGTCTCCGGAGCGGCGCGAACGCATTGTGAATTGGAATCTCTCAGCCGTCGACTGGAGCGAAGTCATTGGCCTGGCTGAGCACCATGGAGTCCTTCCGCTCGCGGCGCGCAACCTGATCGAAACTTTTCGCGTCGAAAATGGCCGGGGGCTTTCTCCGGAAGTCGAGCGATCGCTGCGGTCCGCGTACGATGAGAACCTGCGGCGCAGCTTGTGGTTTACCGCCGAACTGGCGCGCATCATGCAGCACTTCGACCGCAGGCAGGTGCGGGCGCTCCCGTACAAAGGGCCGGTGCTTGCGCGATCGATTTACCGCGATCTCGGCCTGCGAAGTTTTTCGGATCTCGACTTTCTGATTTCTCCCGCGGACTTCTACAGAGCGAAGCAGGCATTGGCCGAAATCGGATATCGCCCTTCGGCGCAGCATAACCCGCCTGTTGAGAGTCCTGCCGTCGAACGTCTGTGGCTGCGGACAGGCTACGAGCTCTCGTTTGACAGCGCTGATGGAAAGAATCTGGTCGAGCTGCAGTGGGCGTTGCTGCCGCATTTCTATGCGGTTGATCCTCACTCGGACGATCTGCGCGTCCAAGATCTGCTGGCGCGAGCCGGGAAGACTGTCGTCGGCGAACTCGAGGTACCTTGTCTGTCTCCAGAAGACTCGCTATTGGTGCTGTGCCTGCACGCTGCCAAGCATCTTTGGACGCGGCTGATTTGGCTTTCGGACATTGCAGAGACTCTGCGAACTCACTCCGGAACCCAGACCATCGACTACTCGCTCGCGTTTTCCCGCGCGCGCTCTCTGGGGATCGCTCGTATTCTCGGCGTAAGTTTCTGGTTGGTGAAGAACTTACTTCGGGCAGAGATTCCTACACCCGCAGAGGAGATGATTCGGGCCGATCCTCGGGTGCTCGCGCTCGGCAGTGAATTCGCCGTGCGTCTCGCTCGCGGTGCAACCTACGATTTCGAGTCCACGGAATACTTTCGGCTGATCCTGAAGCTGCGGGAGCGGCGCGGCGACCGCTTGCGATATCTCTGGCGGCTCGTCTGGACGCCCGGCGCGGGAGAGATTGCACTGGTGCGATTGCCGGAAGTGCTTTTTCCACTTTATCGGATCGTACGGATTGGCAGATTGGTGCGGAAGTTAGTGTGGTGACGGGCGTCTCGCGAGCCCGCCCCGAGCGAAGTCGAGGGGTCCAGCCGTGCGGGGGCCCCCCGATTCCCCGCCGAGCGGCACTGAGAACTGAGAACTGAGAACTGAGATCTGAGATCTAAGATCTAAGATCTGTGAACTGGCCCTTAATGCGTTTCGCCATCGCCGGGCGCGACGTCTGGAGTGTCGACTCTCCGCGCAACGGCTGAGTTTCGGGGAGCCAGCGCGGGCTGGAATTCGCCGGGATCCTTGCCAGCCAGGGCCTCGTTCATGAACTGTATCCAGATCGGCAAGGCGGCGTGTCCTCCGCTCTCTTTCTCGCCAAGGGACTTTTTTTCGTCGTAGCCGATCCAGACGCCGCAAGTGAGCGATGGAGAAAAGCCGACGAACCAGGCGTCGGTGAAGTCGTTGGTCGTTCCCGTCTTGCCGGCCAGCGGATAAGGCATTCTGGCGGCGGCGACCGCTGTGCCATGGAGCACGACCTCTCGCAACATGGAAGTCATGATGCGCGCCGTGCGCGAACTGATCGCGTCTTTGATATCGGAAAAATCTTCTTCGAGAATGCGGCCTTCGTAGTCGGTCACTTTGGTGATGTAACGCGGAGCGACGCGCACACCGTCATTCGGAAACACGCTGAAGGCCGAGGTTTGCTCGAGCGGTGTGATTTCCGCCGACCCGAGCGCTACCGGAAGATATGCGGGAAGGTTTGCCGTGATGCCGAAGCGGTGCGCGTACTCGATCACGGTCTTGATGCCGATGCGGTCGGCAAGCTTGAGCGCCGGAATGTTTCTGGACTGCGCGAGCGCGCGGCGCAGCGTGATGGTGCCCTCAAATTTATCGTCGTAGTTGTGCGGCGAATAAGGGCCGGAGGCAGTTTGAAAAGTTACCGGCGCGTCCAGAACCGTGTCGTCGGGGCTGCCGCCCTGGTCGATCACAGCGGTATAGACGTAGGGCTTGAAAGACGAACCGACCTGCCGTAGAGCCTGCGTGGCACGGTTGAACTTCGAGACATTGAAGTCGCGGCCGCCGACCATGGCTTTGATCTCTCCGGTCGCGTTATCGATAGCGACGAGCGCCCCCTCGGCTCCTGAATCCTGTTCCAGAGTGATGCGAGATTTGCCGCCCGGATCGAGCGAGAGCACTTTGACGTAGACAACGTCGCCCGCATGGAGAATGTCAGGAATCTTGAGCTTGAGCTTCGTCCAGGCCACGTCGGCCGGCGCGACCGTGGCCGTGTGCTGGCCGAAGCGAACTGCGGCAGCCACCGGCGATACCTGTGTGACCAGCGCGTGCGTGGATCCGTTGATCTCGGGCTCCTCATCCCAATATGGATCCGCGTACTTTTCGAGCTTTTGACCCTGGGCAATTACGTTGAGGAGTTTGCCGTGCCAGCCATGCCGGCGCTCATAGGCGGCGAGCCCATCGAGCAGCGCCCGGCGCGCGGACCTCTGCATATCCATATCCAGCGACGTGTAGACGCGCAGTCCGCCCTCATGAACCTGGTCGCTGCCATACTTCGCTTCCAGGTA
>WNFN01192986.1_pt2 | contig 18267 bp, 18 predicted proteins | sample 5400161 | NCBI WGS metagenome assembly WNFN01 (sample SAMN13153353, study PRJNA577476) | soil metagenome | isolation source: 80 cm saprolite on Douglas fir-dominated hillslope | place: USA:California | collected 2013-09-17 | reverse complement strand
TTCCGCCTCGGCGACGCGGATTGCGATCATCTGCGCGGCATAGTTCCACTCGTAGACGGCCGTCGAGACGTCGAGACCCTCGTAGCACTGCAGGCGGATTAGGTGGCGCCCGAGCGTTGTCGAGAGCACCTTGGCGATCTCGGTTTTGCCGACGCCGGCCTCGCCTTCGAGAAACAGCGGCCGACCCATCTTAAGCGCGAGGAACAGCACGGTCGCGAGCGAGCGGTCGGCGAGATAATCGGCTGCCGCGAGTAGATCGAGGGTGGCGTCGATCGAGTCGGGCAGCGAACGCGGCGTCGGTGTCATCACGCCGAGCTTATAGCCCGTCGCTGATGGGGTTGTCTTGCGAAGAACGCAGATCAGGAATCGCCTGATCCCTGGCGCTCACGCTGCCGCCGCGACCGCCCGCCGCGCGAGCACGCCGACAAGGTGCGCCCGATATTCGGCGCTGCCGTGGATGTCGCTCGCCATGCCCTCGGCAGGCACGGTCAAGCCTTCGAGCGATTTCGGACCGAAGCGCTTCTTGAGCGCCTCTTCGAACGCGGTCACGCGAAAGACGCCGTTTGCGCCCGCGCCGGTGACCACCACGCGGATCTCGGAGCTGCGCTTGGACACGAATACGCCGACCAAGGCGTAGCGGGACGCCGGGTTGGGAAATTTCACATAAGCCGCCTTGTTGACCTTGGGGAACTGCACTTTGATGATGATCTCGTCCGGCTCGAGCGCAGTCTCGAATAGCCCCTTGAAGAATTCGTCGGCATGGATGCGCCGCTTGTTGGTGATGATGGTGGCGCCGAGGCCGAGCGCGGCGGCCGGATAATCGGCATTGGGATCGTTGTTGGCGATCGAGCCGCCGATGGTGCCGCGATGGCGCACGGCGGGATCCCCGATCTTGCCCGCGAGTTGCGCCAGCGCCGGAATGTTTTCCTTCACGATGGGCGAGGTTTCGACTTCGACGTGGGCGGTCATCGCACCGATGACGAGCGAGCGCCCTTTCAGCTCGATGCCGCTCAACCCTTCGACCTTCGACAAGTCGACAAGGTGCTTCGGCCCCGCCAAGCGCAGCTTCATCGTCGGAATCAAAGTGTGGCCGCCGGCGAGCAGCTTGGCCTCTTCCTGTTTGGCCAAGAGGCTCGCGGCCTGCCGCACCGTTGCCGGCCGGTGTTGGGTGAATGCATACATCGTGAACGCTCCTATGCCGCTTTGCGTCTGTCGTTGGCTTTCTGCAATGCCCACCACACCGCCTGGGGAGTTGCCGGCATGGACAGATCCTCGGTGCCGATGGCGTCCGTGATGGCATTGATGACCGCGACCGGCGCGGCGATGGCGCCGGCTTCCCCGCAACCCTTGATGCCGAGCGGGTTCGATGGCGATGGCGTCTTTGTCATCTCGACTTTCAGCGCGGGCAGATCCTGCGCCCGCGGCAGGCAGTAGTCCATCAGCGAGCCGGTGACGAGTTGTCCGTCCTTGTCGTAGACCGCGCCCTCGAGCAAGGCCTGGCCCACCCCCTGCGCGATGCCGCCATGCACCTGGCCCTCCACGATCATCGGATTGACCACCGTGCCGAAATCGTCGACCGCGGTCCAGGCCACGATCTCGCTTTCGCCAGTCTGCGGATCGACTTCAACCTCGCAGATGTGACAGCCGGCGGGAAACGTGAAGTTGGTTGGATCGTAGAACGCGCCTTCCTTCAACCCCGGCTCGAGCTCCTGGCCGGTAAATTTATGCGCGGTATAAGCGTTGAGCGCGACCTCGCCCCATGCCGCCGACTTGTCGGTCCCTGCGACCGTGAATTTTCCATCCTCGAACACGATGTCGCCTTCGGCTGCCTCCAGCATGTGCGCGGCCACCTTCTTCGCTTTGGCCTCGATCTTGTCGAGCGCCTTGACGATCGCGGAGATGCCGACCGCGCCCGAGCGCGAGCCGTAGGTACCCATGCCGAATTGCACCTTGTCGGTATCTCCGTGCACGACGCTGACGTTCTCGAAGGGAATGCCGAGCCGTTCGGACACGACCTGCGCGAAGGTCGTCTCGTGGCCCTGGCCGTGCTGGTGACAGCCGGTGAGGATTTCGACCGTGCCGGTGGGATTGACCCGCACCTCCGCCGATTCCCACAGCCCGACGCCGCAACCCAGCGACCCGACCGCCTGACTCGGCGCGATGCCGCAGGCCTCGATATAGGTGGAGAAGCCGATCCCGCGCAGCTTGTCGTGGCGAGCCGATTCGCGTTTGCGCTTGCCGAAGCCGCCATAGTCAGCAAGCTCCAGCGCCTTCTTGAGCGAGGCGTGGTAATCGCCGGCGTCATAAGTCATGATCACCGGCGTCTGATGCGGGAACGCCTTGATGAAATTCTTCTTGCGCAGATCGGCCGGATCCATGCCCATCTGGCGCGCCCCGACTTCGATCAGCCGCTCGACCACGAAGGTCGCCTCCGGCCGGCCGGCGCCGCGGTAGGCGTCGACCGGGACCGTATTGGTATAGACCGCGTCCACCTCGCAGTAGATCGCCGGGATTTCGTACTGACCCGACAACAGCGTGCCGTAGAGATAGGTCGGCACCGAGGAGGAGAACGTCGACATATAGGCGCCGAGATTGGCGATGGTCTTGACGCGCAGGCCCGTGACCTTGCCGTCCGGATCGAACGCCATCTCCGCGTGGGTAACATGGTCGCGCCCGTGCGCGTCGGTGAGGAACGCCTCCGAACGCTCGGCCACCCATTTCACGGGCCGAGCGATCTTGCGGGCGGCCCACAGGCAGACGACCTCTTCCGGATAAATGAAAATCTTGGAGCCGAAACCGCCGCCCACGTCGGGCGCGATGACCCGCAGCTTGTGCTCCGGGGCGAGGCCCACGAAGGCCGACATCACCAGGCGCGCAACGTGCGGGTTCTGGGTCGTATTCCAGAGCGTCAGGTTGTCGGAACCGGCGTCGTATTCGCCGATCGCCGCCCGCGGTTCGATCGCGTTCGGCACCAGACGATTGTTGATGAAATCGAGCTTGGTGACGTGCTTTGCGGTCCTGAACGCCGCCTCGACCGCCTCGGCGTCACCGAGATGCCATTGGTAAATGGTGTTGCGCGGCGCGACCTCATGAATTTGCGGCGCGCCTTGGTCTTGCGCCTTCGCCGGATCGGACAGTGCCGGCAGGAGCTCGTAATCGACCTTGACCTTCTCAGCGGCATCTTTCGCTTGGGGGAGCGTCTCGGCGACGACCACGGCGACGGGATCGCCGACATGGTTCGCCTTGCCGTGCGCGATCGCCGGGTGCGGCGCCATCTTCATCTGCGAGCCGTCCTTGGACGTGATCATCCAGCCGCAGATGAGGTTGCCGATTTTGTCGGCGGCAAGCTCTGCGCCGCTGAGCACCGCGAGCACGCCCGGCATTGCTGCGGCCGGCTTGCTGTCGATGCCCTTGAGCCTGGCGTGGGCATGCGGCGAGCGCAGGAAATAGGCGTGGCACTGGCCCGGACGGTTCACGTCATCGGTATAGTGGCCCTTGCCGGTGACGAAGCGTTGATCCTCTTTGCGGCGGACCGCCGGGCCGATTCCGGTCGCGCTCATGGCGATCTCCTGACGCTTTCCTCCGCTAGGACTGGGCTTGCACGTGCCCTTTCATGGCCTTGGCGCCGGCGGCAATGGCCTTGACGATGTTGTGGTAGCCGGTGCAGCGGCAGAGATTGCCTTCGAGCTCGTGGCGAATGGTGGGGTCGTCGAGCTCGTGACCTTTGCGATTGACCATGTCGATCGCGGCCATGATCATGCCCGGCGTACAATAGCCGCATTGCAGCCCGTGATGTTCGCGGAACGCCTCCTGCATCGGGTGCAGCGGTCCGTTCGGCTCCGCGAGGCTCTCGATGGTGGCGACGTTCGCCCCCTCGATCTGCCACACGAACACCGTGCAGGATTTGACCGCCTTGCCGTTCACGTGCACGACGCAGGCACCGCACTGGGACGTATCGCAGCCCACATGCGTGCCCGTCAGCCGCAGATTCTCGCGCAGGAATTGCACCAGAAGCGTGCGCGGATCGACGTCACCGGTGACGGCTTTGCCGTTCACCGTCAGTGCGACGGCGGTCATGGCTCTACCTCCTCGAAATTCGACCAAAGGCCTCGTTTTCGCACCGGCCGGGGGGACCGGCGGCGGATCGGGGCAAGATCGGGACGTTCTGGACGTTTTTTCTAGTCTCACCGGCTTGCGCTGGCAACCCGCCCCCAACGCCACTACGGACGCAAAAGGGCATTTTGACCGACTGGCAAACCTAAGCTTGGTCGTGCCGCCGATCATCAACATGACCGCCCCGTCCTAAGCGGGCGGCCGTTTCTCTCAGATTCGGGCGAGCGCGCTCGGGGGCGGGCTGTTTGACATCGTGAATCTGGGGGCGGTCGAACGCGGCGGCAATCTTGCGGCGGTTTGCACATTCACGGCGATGGTTCGCTTCTTCCATCCGCAATTGATCGCGGAAGGCGCGAATAAGCCCAGCCCACTTTGGATCAGATGATCGACTTTGTCATTCGTGGGCTCCAGGCGCAGCATCGGCCAGGCTCGCCCCACTCGAGCCGTTGACCGGTTGGCTTGCCTCTTGCAGTATCCCGGACGAAAGGCGCAAAGACCGTGGCATCGCATCGGCGGATCGAAGTCAAGCCTATCGCAGGAGCGCTCGGCGCCGAAATCGCCAACGTCGACCTCGATGGGTTGGATGATGAAACGTTCAGGGAAATAAAGGCGGCTTGGCTCGAGCATCTTGTGGTCTTTTTCCGCCACCAGACGCTGACACCCGAGCAGCAGATTGCCTTCGCCAAGCGCTTCGGCGAAATCCACTATCACCCGTTCATGCAAGGCATGGACGAGCATCCGGAGATCCTCGAAATCATCAAGGAGGAGAGTGACACCAGAGCATTCGGGGAGGTCTGGCACACCGACCAGATGTTCAATCCGAAGCCCGCAAAGGCGACGATACTGTACGCCAAGGAGACGCCTGATGCGGGCGGTGATACGCTATTTGCCAATCTGTATCTCGCTTACGACGCGCTATCCGATGCGATGAAAGAGATGCTCAAGAGCATCAAGACCTGGAATGTAGGTGACCGCAAGAAACTGAGCCGGACAAACGAGATAGGTTCTACGAAAAACGGCCGTTACGCCGGCAACGAGAAGATGGCAGCCAAGGTGCGCGACCCCGGCGACCTGCAGACGCAAGCGGCACACCCGCTTGTGCGGACCCATCCTGAAACCGGCCGTAAAGCACTCTACATCAGCAATCACACGCAAACGCTCGAAGGGTTTCAGCATGCCGAGGCGCGGCCCATTCTCGATTTTCTGATGCAGCATGCCGTCCAGCCGGAGTTTACCTGCCGATTCCGATGGGAGGTTGGTTCACTGGCGATCTGGGACAACCGCTGCACCCAGCATCGCGCGCTCAACGATTATCCGGGCAAGCGTCGGCGTATGCATCGGATCACCATAGCAGGTGATGCGCCGTTCTAACGCTAGTAGCCGTGCCGCCACTGTGGGCCTGCTCGGCGCGCGGCGCCAAATCAGCATCGCAAGCTTGCGTAAACGGCTCCTGTGCCGATGACCAACTGCTAAATCGTCATCATCATGGCGGTTGCGTTACCGCCGCAGCGAATTTGACGAAGAAGTCATCGGCGGTCTTCTTTGCCGCGCTGTTGATCAGACGCTGCCCGAGTTGGGCGAGCTTGCCGCCGATCTGCGCCTCCGCCTCGTAGGTGAGGAGCGTGCCGCCGTCCTTGTCGCTGAGCGACACCTTGGCGCCGCCTTTGGCGAAGCCAACCGCACCCCCCTCCCCTTCGCCGGAAATGCGATAGCCGTTCGGCGGATCGAGATCGGAGAGACGCACCTTCCCCTTCCAGCGCGCCTTGACCGGCCCGACTTTGACGGTGGCCACGGCCTGGAATTCGCTTTCGGAAATTTTGTCGAACTGCTCGCTACCTGGGATGCAGCTCTTGAGCACCTCGGGATCGTTGAGCTTGGCCCACACCACCTCGCGGCTCGCGGGGAGCTGAACTTGCCCGTTCATGATCATCGCCATGGCGTTCTCCGTCGTTCTCGAGCATCAGATATAAAGCGTCGACACGGGACGGGGAAAGCGCTTTCGGCATGGGCCGCGCGCGCTCTTGCGCCTTGGCGCGCGGCTTATCGGCGGATAAAGCTGTGGCGCTGCGATCATCGCCGAAGGAGGCACCATGCCCATCGTCAACGCCGACGGCTGCGCGATCTACGTCGAAGTCGATGGGCCGGAACGCGCGCCCGCGCTCGTGCTGTCGAACTCACTCGGCACCACATTGCACATGTGGGATGCCCAGGTCGCACCGTTTACTCGGGACTTTCGCCTCGTGCGCTATGACCGGCGCGGCCACGGCCGTTCCGGCGTGCCGAAAGGCCCCTATACGATGGAACGCCTCGGCCGCGACGTGCTCGCCGTGCTCGATGCGCTCGGCATCGAGCGGGTCAACTGGTGCGGCCTTTCCATGGGCGGCATGGTCGGGCAATGGCTCGGCGCCAACGCGCCGGAGCGCGTCGAGCGGCTCGTGCTCACCAACACGTCGAGCTATTTTGCGGACAAGACGATGTGGAACGAACGCCTCAAGCTCGTGCGCGAGAAGGGCGTTGCGGCCTTCGCCGCGGCGAATATGGAGCGCTGGTTCAGCAAAGGATTTCGCGAGCGCTCGCCCAAGGTGGTCGCTTGGATGCAGGAGATGTTCGCCGCAACTCCGCTCGAAGGCTATATCGCCTGCGGGGAAGCGGTACGCGACATGGACCATCGCGAATTGTTGCCGAAGATCAAAGCGCCCACCCTCGTCATCGCCGGCAAGCATGATCCGGCAACCCCGCCCGACGCGAACGAATACATCAAGGATCACATCCCGGTCGCCCGCTTTGCCCTGCTCGACGCCGCGCATATTTCCAACGTCGAGCAGCCGGAGGCGTACACGAAGGCGGTATTGGAATTTTTGCTCAACACGAGACAGTAATCGTAATCAGCTCTCAGTAATCAAAACGGCGCGATTGTGATGTCGCCCGACGGTCATCTCGATCTGATCACGATTACCGACCTCTGATAACCCGGAGCTACCCTCCCCTCGCCGTACGGAACTCGTGCGGCGTGGTCCCGGTCTGCTTGCGGAAGAAGCGGGCGAAATGGGACGGATCGGAGAAAGCGAGATCATAGGCGATCTCGTGGATCGGTTGGCTGGTGAACACGAGTTGGCGCTTGGCCTCGGTGAGCACACGCTGGCGGATCAAATGTCCGACGGTGACGCCGGTTGCGCGCTTGACGTGGTCATTGAGGCGATCGACCGTCATCGCGAGCTTGTCGGCGTAGAAGGCGAGTTGCCGCTCCTTGTGGAAGTGCTCCTCGACAAGCTTTCGCAACGCATCGACGGTTGCACCGGTCGGCTCGAGCGCAATGGCTTCGGCAGCCCCACGCGCGCGGCCGGCGGCCAGCCGCGCGACCTCAACCGCGATCAGCGCGAGCAGTCCGCGCATCGCGATCCGAAAGCCGGCGCGGGCAAGAAACCGCTCCTCGTGCAATTCCACCGCCAATTTCGCAAGGCGATCGCGCTCCGCCTCCCCAAGCGGCACGACCGGCTCCGCCGCGAGCGCCTTGAGCCGCGCGAGCGCTTCCCCGCGGCGATCGCCCATCGCCTCGGCAACGTCCTCGGTGAACGTCATGACCCAGCCATCGGTGAGCGCCGGACGGAAGCGAAAGCCATGCGCGACGGTTGCGGGCACGAGAATCGCGCAGGCTGCATCGAAGGCAATCGTTGCGGCCTCGAAGGTCATCTCGCCGCCGCCGCGTTCGATCAGCAGAATCTGGAAAAGATTGCGGTGGCGGTGCGCGCGGATCGTCCAGTCGTGAATGGAGGAGCGCGAGGCGATCGTCTCGATGTGAATGAAATCGAAAGCCTGATCGTCAGGCGGGTCGCCGTAGAGATGGAACAGCGGGAGCGCGGCCGTGGCCATGCAAAATCATAAGCCAGCTGGCGCGAGGAGAAAACGTGCCTCAATGCGCTCGACCGCCGCCATGCACATCATTCCAACAGCGTGCCGAGCCCTGGCCGCGCCGATCGCTTGCCCCTCACCCGGCCCTCGCCATAGCGCGCCGAAGACGCGCGTGAACGCACTTAAGGCCCGGGCCACCCTCCCGCCGCTTCGCGGCGCGAGGGTCTCTCACACCTGCTTATAAGCACGGTCGTGGTAAACGAGCGCAGGACCGCTAGGTCCGGCGCGCACGGTTTCGACCGCGCCGAAGAACACGTTGTGGCTTCCGACCGAGCGCACCTCGACGATGCGGCAGTCGAACGCGATCACGGCCGAGGCGAGGACAGGGCTGCCGGTCGACAACGTCAGCCAGTCTCCGGTTACGAACCGATCTCCGCCAGCAACGCCGGTGCGGCCAGCGAAAATGTCCGCGATCTCCGCGCCGTCGTGCCCGAGTGTGTTGACGCAGAATACACCGTTCTCGACCACGATCGGATTGGTCTGGCTGCGCCGACTGAGGCACATGAGGAGCGTCGGCGGCGCGTCCGACACCGAACAAACCGCAGTGGCGGTGGTGCCGGCCTTACCGGCCGCGCCGGCAGTGGTGATGACGTGGACTGCCGCGCCGAGCCGGCTCATCGCCTCGCGAAAGACCGCGGGCTCGACCGTGCGCACGGGCTCGGGTCCGACAGCAGTAAACGCGCCGTCCATCGCATCATCGGGCCGTTGGTCGGTCCAGTGCATGGAGCTTATTCCGCGGCACGCTTGACGCCGGCGACACCCGGATATGAGACGTCGTCGGGGTCAAGCCAGGCCGCGTCGCGCCAGCCGTTTTCATCGTAGTCCGCAAGGCACTGCTCCGCCAACGCGACCATGCCATCGAGCGTGCCGCTGGTGCGCGCGTTCCACAGCGCTTGAAGGCGAATATCCTCATGGTTACCGGCGTAGTTCATCTCGTAGAGCTCGTGCCGTCCGCCGAATTCGGTGCCGATCGCGTCCCACAAGAGCTTCATCACCTTGATGCGCTCCTTGTAATCTATGCCGTACGAACCGCGCACGTATTTCGCAAGATACTTGTCGATCTCGGGATTTTTGAAATCCCTGGCAGAGGACGGAAGATAAATGAGCGCCGAGGCGATGATTTTCTCGACGATCTCCTTGACGCGGCCGTAGGCATCGCCCGCGAATACGCGATAGCTCGACCCCGATTGCACGTTGGGGAGCACGGCACCGTCCACCCATGGCGTGGGATTTGCCGCCATTGCGTCGGTCAGCGCCCAGAACAGATTGCGCCAGGCGACCACCTCACCGAGCATCACCTGATTGCCGCGGAACTCATCGGCGCCCGTCGTGCGCAGCGCCTTGGCGATGATGCCGACCAAAAAGTCGAGCTTGACCGCGAGACGGGTGCAACCCTGGAACTGATAGCCGGCGAGGAAGCCCGACTGCGGGAAAAACGTCTTGAGCTTTTCCAGATCGCGGTGCAGGAGCACATCCTCCCACGGAATGAATGCATTATCGAACACGAAAATCGCGTCGTTCTCGTCGAACCGCGAGGACAGCGGATAGTCGAATGGCGTGCCCATCACGCTCGCCATCATCTCATAAGAGGCACGGCAGATGAGCTTCACGCCGGGCGCGTTCATCGGCGCGATGAACATGACCGCAAGATCGGTATCGTGGGTGGGCACGGCCGCGTTTTGGCCGAGGAAGTTGTAGTGCGTGAGCGCCGAAGCGGTCGCCACCACCTTGGCGCCGGAGACATAGATGCCGGCATCAGTCTCTTTCTGAATGGCGATGAACACGTCTTTGACCTGATCCGGCGCCTTGGCGCGATCGACCGGCGGGTTGACGATGGCGTGGTTCATGAACAGCACGTGCTCCTGGGCGCGGCGATACCAGGCACGGGCATTGGCCGAGAACCTGCCGTAAAAGCGGTGATTGGCCCCGAGCGTATTCATCAAGGAGGCCTTGTAATCGGGCGAGCGACCCATCCAGCCATAGGACATGCGCGCCCATTGGGCGATCGCGTCCCGTTGTGCAACGAGTTCCTCCCGCGAGTGGGCCGCACGGAAGAACTTGTGGGTGTACCCGCCCGAGCCGGTATCGGTCGGCCAAGTCAGACCGTCCTTGCTCTTGGGGTCGTGCAGCGCGTCGTAAAGCCTCGCGATCGAGCGGGCGGCGTTGCGGAACGCCGGATGCGTCGTCACGTCGTCGACGCGCTCGCCGTAGACATAGACGTCACGCCCATCACGCAGGCTCGCGAGATATTCCGCGCCCGTGAACGGCCGCCCTTTGCCTGCGATGACGTCCTCGGACTTCATCGGCCTCTGTTCCCTTGCGCACGCAGCGCCATGGCACCCGCGGAGGCAAGTGTCAATGCACGCGCTCGCTAGCAGCCGGGCAATGGGGCGCCACTCCGGCATGCCGGCTCGGGCTTTTTCTTCCCACAGGGCCCGCGGACACCGCGGTGCCGCCGTTGCTGGCCCTGCGGGCCCCTGCTAGAGCTTCAGCAATTGCCGGATCGCCAGGGATGCCTCGGGGAGGCGCGCGGGCATGGAAGTCTTCATCCAGCAGCTCATCAACGGCATCACGCTCGGTTCGATCTATGGCCTCATTGCCATCGGCTACACGATGGTCTTCGGCATCATCGGCATGGTGAACTTCGCCCATGGCGACGTATTCATGGTCTCCGCCTTCATTGCACTCATCACTCTCTTGCTTCTGACGACTTGGCTCGGCATCGGCTCGTTCGCGCTAGCGCTCCTGATCGTGCTCATCGTCTCCATGCTGTTTACCTCGCTGGTCAACTGGGCGATCGAGCGCACCGCCTATCGCCCGCTGCGGGGCTCGTTTCGCCTGGCGCCGCTGATCTCGGCGATCGGCATGTCGATCTTCTTGTCCAATTTCGTCCAGGTCGCGCAGGGTCCGCGCGTCAAATCCATTCCGCCGTTCTTCAATGAGGTGATCGTGCTGACGCCGGAGGGCAGCGGCTACGAGGTCGTCATCTCCTACAAGCAGATCGTGGTCTGGGCGGTCACGGCCGCCCTGCTGCTGGTGTTTTGGTTCGTGGTGACCAAGACGGCGCTCGGGCGCGCACAACGCGCTTGCGAGCAGGATCAGAAGATGGCGGCGCTGCTCGGGATCGACGTCGACCGCACCATATCGATCACCTTCGTGATCGCCGCAGCACTCGCCGCGGTCGCGGGCACCATGTATCTCATGTATTACGGGGTCGTGAGCTTCGCCGACGGCTTCGTGCCTGGCGTGAAAGCCTTCACGGCGGCGGTGCTGGGAGGCATCGGATCGCTCCCAGGCGCCGTCATCGGCGGCCTTTTGATCGGGCTGATCGAGACGATGTGGTCGGCGTATTTCTCGATCGACTACAAGGACGTCGCTGCCTTCTCCATTCTCGCCATAACCATGATCTTCCTGCCGCAGGGCATCCTCGGGCGACCGGATGTGGAGAAGGTGTGAGATGGAGGCGTCACCGCCTGCCTCCCGTGTCGATCTCGCTCGGGCGCTGCGCCAAACCGCGATCACCGCGCTCATCGCTTTCGGGCTGCTGCTTCCGCTGATCGGCTTCAACACGGTCCAGAACATTCGCAATGAACTCGTGCTCGAGACCCGCTGGCCGTTGCTGGCGGCGCTGGTTGCGATCATCGCGGCCGGACGTTTCCTGCACGCGGCCTTCATCGCACCCGCTCTCGCGCGTCGCGCGCTACGGCCGCGGCAGGAGGACGCGAAGCGTGTGGCAACTCGCGCGAGGCGCCTGCGCTGGCTTACTCCGTTCACGCTCGGGTTTGCCTTGCTCTATCCCGCGCTCGTGCTGTCGATCGTTGGAACTCAGGGCGCGGTGAAATGGATCGACAATTTCGGCGTCCAAATTCTGATCTACGTGATGCTCGGCTGGGGACTAAACATCGTGGTCGGGCTCGCCGGCCTGCTCGATCTCGGCTATGTCGCGTTTTACGCCGTCGGTGCTTATTCCTATGCGCTGTTGGCGCATAACTTTGGCCTGTCGTTCTGGATTCTGCTGCCCGTCGCGGGCTGCTTGGCCGCGTTCTGGGGCATCTTGCTCGGCTTTCCGGTGCTGCGCTTGCGTGGCGACTATCTTGCCATCGTCACGCTCGCCTTCGGCGAGATTATCCGGCTGATCCTGATCAACTGGGTGCCGGTGACCAACGGCTATGCTGGTATCAGCGGCATCCCGCGGCCGACATTCTTCGGGATTGCGTTCAATGCCTCGGACGAGGGCTTTGCCGCGCGATTCGGCCTGGAGTTCAGTCCGGTCTACCGCACTATCTTCCTTTATTATCTCATCCTGGCGCTCGCGTTGGTTACCGCCGCCCTGACCGTGCGGCTGCGCCGGCTTCCGATCGGGCGGGCATGGGAAGCCTTGCGCGAGGACGAGATTGCCTGCCGCTCGCTCGGCATCAACACGACCAACACTAAGCTCACCGCGTTTGCGATGGGCGCCATGTTCGCCGGCTTTGCCGGATCGTTCTTCGCGGCGCGGCAGGGATTCATTTCCCCTGAAAGCTTCACCTTCATGGAGTCCGCGGTGATCGTCGCCATCGTCGTACTCGGCGGGATGGGCAGCCTGCTTGGGGTAGCTATTGCCGCCGTGATCATGATCGGCGGCACGGAGATCATGCGCGAGCTCGACTTCCTCAAAGTCGTGTTCGGCAGCGCCTTCGATCCGACCCAATACCGCATGCTGCTGTTCGGCTTCGCGATGGTGCTGATCATGGTATGGAGGCCGCGCGGGCTGATTGCGACGCGCGAACCTTCGACGCTGCTGAAGACGTCGCGCCGGGCGCTCTTGCGCGAGCAGAAAACGACGAAGCCTTCGCTTGCGCAGGAGCGCCACGGATGAGCAGCTCCGCGAGCGTGACCGGCGCGCATGCGAGCGCGGCCGCGCCGCCCTCGAATCTTGCGCCCGTGCTGCGCGTCGAGCATCTCAGCATGCGCTTCGGCGGCCTCATCGCCGTTAATGATCTCTCCTTCACCGCCCACCGCGGCGCTATTACCGCCCTGATCGGGCCAAACGGCGCCGGCAAGACCACCGTCTTCAACTGCATCACCGGCTTTTACAAGCCGAGCGAGGGACGCATCGCTTTGCAGTTCGGCGACCCCGGCGTGTGGGATGAGCTGAGCGCCTTGACCGAGAGGGGCACACGCAGCATCCGCCGCGGCGACGGCGTTCTGTTTTTGCTCGAGCGGATGCCCGACTATCTGGTCACGCAGCGCGCCCGCGTCGCTCGCACGTTCCAGAATATCCGGCTGTTCCAGGGCATGACGGTCTTGGAAAACCTTCTGGTCGCGCAGCACAATCCGCTGATGTGGGCCTCCGGATATACCGTGCTCGGGGCGCTGGGGCTTCGCTCGTACGCACGCGCGGAGCGCTCAGCCATCGAGAAGGCGCGCGACTGGCTGGAGCGTATTGGGTTGAGCGAGCGTGCCGACGATCCGGCCGGCGAACTCCCCTACGGGGCCCAGCGCCGCCTCGAGATCGCTCGCGCAATGTGCACGGACCCGGTGCTGCTTTGTCTCGACGAGCCAGCCGCCGGGCTCAATCCGAGCGAAAGCGCCGAGCTTGGACGCTATCTGTTTGAAATTCGCGACGAGCATGCGACGTCAATCCTTCTGATCGAGCACGACATGACGGTCGTGATGGAGATTTCCGACCACATCATTGTGCTCGACCACGGACAAAAGATCGCGGACGGCACGCCGGACGATATTCGCAACGACCCCAAGGTGATCGCCGCCTATCTAGGCGTCGAAGAGGAGGAGGTCGCGGAGGGCGAAGTGAACGGCGGCGCGCAAGGGCGCACATGACCGCGCCGCTTCTGAGCGTACGCGGGGTCAAGGCCTATTACGGCCATATCGTCGCTCTGCGCGGAGTCGATGTCGATGTGGGCGAGGGTGAGATCGTGGCGCTCATCGGTGCGAACGGCGCCGGGAAATCGACGCTGATGATGACGATCTTCGGCAATCCGCGTGCCCGCGAGGGTCGCATCATTTTTGCCGGCCGCGACATCACGCAACTGCCCACGCACGAGATCGCGCGGCTGAAGATCGCGCAAGCGCCGGAAGGCCGCCGCATCTTTTTGCGCATGACCGTGCTAGAGAACCTGCAGATGGGCGCCGTCGCCGCCGAGGCTGCGCATTTTCAATCCGACGTGGAGCGCGTATTCGCGCTTTTTCCGCGCCTCAGAGAGCGCATCGATCAGCGCGGCGGCACACTCTCGGGCGGTGAACAGCAGATGCTGGCGATTGCACGCGCGCTGATGGGGCATCCACGCCTTCTCCTCCTCGACGAACCCTCGCTGGGCTTGGCGCCGCTGGTCGCGCGGCACATCTTCGACGCAATCAAACGGCTCAACAGCGAGGAAAAGCTCACCGTGTTTCTGGTGGAGCAAAACGCCTTCCACGCCCTAAAACTCGCGCATCGCGGCTATGTCATGGTCAACGGCCGCATCACGCTGAGCGGGACCGGGCGCGAGCTTCTGGCGCGCCCCGAGGTGAAAGCGGCCTATCTCGAAGGAGGCAGGCACTGAGCCACTTCTCGATCCCCGAATTTCTCTCCGACGAGCACTCGCTCGGCGTCTTTCTCCTCGTGAGTGTCGTCATGGGCGGCGCCGCCGCCTGGCTCGCCGGTCGGGCGATCGCCGCGACTTGGCGGCCGTGGTGGCATCTCGCGCTCTACATGCTTCCACTGAGCCTTGCCGTGCGTTTCCTCCACTCCGCCTTGTTCGAAGGCAAGTTCTTGTCGCTGCACTATTATCTCGTCGATTACGCGGTCTGCTTCGCCTTCGGCTTGCTCGGTTTTCACCTCACGCATGTCACCCAGATGGTCACCCGGTATAAATGGATCAACGAGCGCGCCGGCCTCTTTCGTTGGCGCCGCCGCGACGATACGCCAGCCGCGGATAGATCAAAATCCGGGTGACATTTCCTTCGTTTGCGGCTTGAATCTCCGCCACGAACGGCTCGCGCGCGGGGCCGAGGCGCGCTTACCCGCGTTATTCAGGGGTGAACATCATGAAACAATGGCTCACGCTTGGCCTCGTCCTCGGCCTTGGCCTGGCTTTCGCGGACGGCGCTTCGGCGCAGGTCAAACTGGGTGTTGCCGGACCGATTACCGGCGGCAGCGCCGCCTTCGGCGCCCAGCTTAAGAACGGCGTCGAGCAGGCGGTCGAGGACATCAACGCCCAAGGCGGCCTTCTCGGGCAGAAGATCCAGGTGTTCGTCGGCGACGATCGCGCCGATCCGAAGGAAGGCGTCTCCGTCGCCAACAAGTTCGTCGGCGACGGCGTGAAATTCGTCGTCGGCCACTTCAACTCCGGCGTCACCATTCCGGCCTCCGAGGTCTACCAGGAGAACGGCATGCTCGTAATCACGCCGGCGGCCACCAATCCAAAAGTGACCGAGCGCAATATGTGGAACATCTTCCGCACCTGCGGGCGCGACGACCAGCAAGGCGCGGTAGCGGCCGATTACATCCTCAAGAATTTCAAGGGCAAGAAAATTGCCGTCGTGCACGACAAGACGACCTATGGCCAAGGGCTCGCCGAGGAGACGCGAAAAAACATGAACGCCAAGGGCCTCAAGGAGGTGCTCTTTGAAGGTGTGAACAAGGACGACAAGGACTTCTCAGCGCTCGTGTCCAAGATCAAGGCGACCAACGCCGACCTCGTTTATTGGGGCGGGCTGCATGATACCGGCGGTTTGATCCTACGGCAGCTGCGCGCGCAAGGCGTCAAGGCGCCGTTCATGGGAGCCGACGGCATCGCCGACGAGGAGTTCGCCGCGATCGCCGGCCCAGGCGCGGAAGGCACGCTGATGACCTTCGGGCCGGATGCGCGCAAGCGGCCGGAGGCCAAGGACGTGGTGGCTAAATTCCGCGCCAAGAACTTCGAGCCGCAGGCTTACACGCTCTATAGCTACGCCGCCGTCCAAATCATCAAGCAGGCGGCCGAGGCGGCGAAGTCGCTCGATCCGAAAAAGGTCGCGACGCAGATCAAATCGGGCATGAAATTCAAGACCGTGATCGGCGACTTGTCCTATGACAAAAAGGGCGACGTCACCCGCATCGATTACACGGTCTATGTTTGGAAGAAGGACCCGAGCGGCAAGATCACCTATACCGAGATCGAGTGACGCCATTGGCCCGCTCGACGGCAAGCCCGCCTCGCACCGAGGCGGGCTTTTGCTTCGCCTCCACAAGGCGCCTTCGGCGGCCTCAACCAATGCTCTGAAGCGCCGGGAAGGTTTCGATCAACCAGCTATTCAACTGCGTAAACACGCCGGCCAGAAAGGCGATGCCGGTGAGCACGAGAAGGCCTCCCATGAGGCGCTCGACATGCGCGAGATGGGCGCGAAAGCGCGCGAGGAAGGCGGCAAAAGCAGGCCCGCGCCCTTGGCGACCGTCGCCTTCGATGCCGCGACGGCGAGAATTGCCGCGAGAATCGGCCCGATGCACGGCGTCCAGCCGAGCGCGAACGCGAGCCCCAACACATAGGCGCCCCATAGGCCGACCGGCTTCGCCAGATGAAAGCGCGCTTGCCGGTGCAGCAGGCTGATGGGAGTGAGCCCCAAGAAGTGCAGCCCCATGACGATGATCACGATGCCTGCGATGATCGCGAGCTCGTTCGAATAAAAGCGCATCAGCGCGCCGATCATGCTTGCGCTGGCCCCGAGCGCGACAAAGACCGTGGAGAAGCCCAGCACGAACAGGACCGCGGCAATCACCGTATCGCGCCGTACCCGCCGCGGCGTTTCGTCTTCCGCCAAACGCTCCAGCGATGTGCCGGCGAGATAGACGAGGTAGGGCGGCACCAGCGGCAACACGCAGGGGGAGAGAAAGCTCACAAGACCGGCAAGCAGCGCAGCCAGGATGGTGACGTCGGTGGGCATGCGCCTAAATGCGGTGCATTTGCATCCGCGCGCAAGCCGCTAGTTCCGCTCTCGCTCGGATGTGATGGCGCGGTGATCTGGCCTGCCAAGGCCGCAGCGGCTAGGTTCGCACGGCGAAGCGAGGCGGTATGGCGCAAAGGAACCTCATCACGGATGTCGCGGGCGTTCTCGTCGGACACGCCGAGGACGCGCGGCTGGCATCCGGCGTCAGCACCATCATTTTTGCGGAGCCTGCGGTCGCGGCGGTCGACGTGCGCGGCGGCGCGCCCGCCACGCGCGAGACCGACCTGCTCGAGCCCCACCGCACCGTCGAGCGCATCGATGCCGTGGTGCTCTCCGGCGGCTCAACCTTCGGTCTCGACGCCAGCGCGGGCGTTCAGGCGTTGCTGCGCGAACGCGGGCGCGGCTTCGAGATCGCGAGCATTCGCGTGCCGCTCGTTTGCGGAGCCTCAATGTTCGATCTCCTCAACGGCGGCGACAAGAACTGGGGCCGCTTCCCGCCGTATCGCGATCTCGGCTACAGCGCCGCCGCGCAAGCTGCCGACACGTTCGCGCTCGGCACCGCCGGCGCGGGCTTCGGCGCAACCACCGTCAACCTCCAGGGCGGGCTCGGGTCGGCCTCAGCCATCACGCGTGACGGGCACACGGTCGGTGCGCTGGTCGTCGTCAACGCCTGCGGCAGCGTCAATGTCGGCGCCGGGCCGCATTTCTGGGCAGCCCCCTTCGAACTGGATGGCGAGTTCGGCGGCCTCGGCTTTCCGGCGCGCGTGCCGGCAGCGGCACTCACGCCTATCGCGAAGGGCCGGCCAGGCGAGAATACGACCATCGCTATCGTGGCGACGGACGCGGCGTTGACCAAGGCGCAGGCCAAAGAGCTCGCCGTCATCGCGCAAGATGGGCTCACCCGCGCCATCTACCCCGCCCACACCACACTCGACGGGGACACCGTGTTCGCAGCGGCGACCGGGCGCAGGCCGCTCGCAGATGCGGTGAACGAGCTTACCGAGCTCGGCGCGGTCGCCGCCAACACGCTGGCGCGCGCCATCGCGCGCGGCGTATTCGAGGCCAAGTCGCGCCCAGGCGGGCTGCCGAGCTGGCGCGATCGCTACGGCAGGTAACACGAAAGGATCTCATTGCAGCCGCGCCGCGGCAGCAGCGGCAAGGGCCGAAATCCGTAACCACCGGCGGCGGCTATGGATTTCGGCTCGCGGACTTCGCCCACGCCCCGCAATGGCGACTCGCGGCGATTGGCGGGCGTCGCGATGAGCCGCTTTTGCCCGAATAATTGCGGGTTTTGTTGCTTCCGCCTCGAATTGGCCACTTAAGGTTGGATTAAGGGAT
>WNFN01208673.1_pt1 | contig 18284 bp, 21 predicted proteins | sample 5400161 | NCBI WGS metagenome assembly WNFN01 (sample SAMN13153353, study PRJNA577476) | soil metagenome | isolation source: 80 cm saprolite on Douglas fir-dominated hillslope | place: USA:California | collected 2013-09-17 | reverse complement strand
CGGCTGGCGGCGCAGCAGCGTGCCGACCACCGTGTCGGTCAGGCCGGCGACCAGCTCGCGGATGCGCGCCGAGGCCGCTCCTTGAGCGCCGTTGACGGCAAGGAAGGCCTTGGTCATCGCCACCGAGACCTTGGAGGGCTCGAAGCCGACTACGGCGCCGTTACGCCGGATCACCTTGTAATCGGTATACACGCCGCGCGCGCTGCCCGTCGTCTGCGACAGGCTGCTGCCAAAACCGGGGGCGACTGCGGTGTTGTCCTGAGCGATCTGCATGTCGGCCTCCCCGTTCCCGTCTATACCCAATATCTAGGGCTGTATTACGTCTTTGTGACTAGCTGTTGTGGGTCAATGTACACACGCGAATTTTTTTTTGCAAGCTCGCCCACTAAATATTGTGCGGGATGTCGCAATCAGCACTACATATAGACGCGTTGCCGCGCCGCAACACCAGGCGTTGGTGCGCAAGACGTTGCGGTGACTAGATGTTGTGGTGAGACAGCGCCGCGAGCAGCCGCGGCCAGTCGAAGCCGGCACCCGGATCGGTCTTGCGGCCGGCTGCGACGTCGCTGTGCGCGGCGATGTCGCGCAGCGGCAGCGCGGCTTGCAAGCCGCGAATCAACTCGACCAGACGCGCGTATTGCGCGTCGGTGAAGAGGTCGTCGTCAGTGCCTTCGAGCTCGACCCCGATCGAGAAGTCGTTGCAGCGTTCGCGGCCGCGCCACGACGAGACGCCGGCGTGCCAGGCGCGCCGCTCGACCGGTACGAACTGCAGCAGCTCGCCGTCGCGGCGAATCAGGAAATGCGACGACACGCGCAGCTCGGCGATCTCGCGGAAATAGGGATGCGCGGCCGGGTCGAGGCGATTGGTGAACAGCCGCTCGATCGCATCGCCGCCGTATTCGCCCGGCGGCAGGCTGATCGAGTGCACCACGAGCAAGCTGATTTCGGTGCCGGGCGGACGTTCGTCCTGGTTGGGGGATTCGACCCGCCGGTCAGGCCTTGGTGTCATCTTTTATGCCGAGGCGCTGCATCCGGTAGCGCAACTGCCGGAAGGTGATGCCGAGGACCTTGGCGGCTGCGGTGCGGTTGAAGTCGGTCTTGCCGAGCGCCTCGATGATCGCCTTGCGCTCGATATCGTCGAGGTAATCGGGCAGCGCGGAGGTTGCGCTGTCGGCCGCCGCGCCGGCGGCCACCGGGGCGCCCGCAGAGGCGCTGAGGCGCAGATCCTCGACATCAATTTCGCGGCTCGCGGACAATGCGAGCGCTCGCTCCAGGATGTTTTCCAGCTCGCGGATATTGCCGGGAAAGTCGTGGCGCGCGAGCTCCTCGACCGCCTCGGCGGTGAGCCGCGCCGGCGGCACATCCGACTGCCCCGAAAGCCGCTCGAGGATGGCGGCCGCGATGACCGGGATGTCCTCGCGGCACTCGCGCAGCGGCGGCATGGCGAGCTCGATCACGTTGATGCGGTAGAACAGGTCCTGGCGGAAGCGTCCGGCTGCGACCAGCTGGGCGAGCTTCTGGTGCGTGGCGCAGATGATGCGCACATCGACCGGGTCCTCCTGGGTTGCGCCGACCTTGCGCACGCGCTTTTCCTGGATCGCGCGCAGCAGCTTCACCTGCATGGCGAGCGGCAGGTCGGCCACCTCGTCCAGGAACAGCGTGCCGCCGTTCGCCGCCTGGAAAAAGCCTTCGCGGTCATCCGCCGCCCCGGTGAAGGCACCCTTCTTGTAGCCGAAGAACTCGCTCTCCATCAGGTTCTCGGGAATCGCCCCGCAGTTCACCGGCATGAAGGCGCGCTCGCGGCGCGCGCCGTTCTCATGAATCAGCCGCGCGGCGAGCTCCTTGCCGGTGCCCGACTCCCCCGAGATATAGACCGGCGCCTGGGTGCGGGCGAGCTTGGCGATCATCTCGCGCACCTGCACCAGCGGCGCGCTCTCGCCGAGCAGCCGCCCGTGCAGGTGCTTGTCTCGCGCCGGCGCCTCGCCGCGGTCGGGCAGCGAAAGCGCCGCGCGCACCAGCGCGCGCAGCTGCTCGAGACCGACCGGCTTCGAGACATAGTCGAAGGCGCCGGCCTTGAGCGCGGCCACCGCGTTCTCGGCGCTGCCGTAGGCGGTGATCACCGCCACCGGGACATCGGCGGCCTGCCCGGCAATGTGGCGCACCAGGTCGAGTCCTTCGCCGTCGGTGAGGCGCATGTCGGTCAGGCAAAGGTCGTAGCGCTCCTGCTTCAGCCGCTCCTTGGCCTCGGCGATGGTGCCGACCGAGGCGACCTCGAGCCCCATGCGCACCAGCGTCAGCTCGAGCAGCTCGCGGATATCGGGCTCGTCGTCGACCACCAGGACGTTGGCGGGGGGGCGCTTCAAGCGGCGCGTGCCTCCCGGCACAGGATGCGAAAGTGCGCCCCGGCCGTGTCGTTGACGTATTCGAGCGTCGCCCGGTTCGCGGCGCAGAGCTCGCGCGCGAGGTACAGGCCGAGCCCGGTGCCCTTCGCTTCGGTGGTGAAGAACGGCTCGAACAGCTGGCCCTGGCGCGCACGCGGCACGCCCGGGCCGTTGTCGATCACGGAGAGCTCGACGCGCCCACCGTAGCCGCGCAGCGCGATGCGCACTGCGCCCACCTCCGGCCCGGCATAGTGCGCCGCGTTGCGCAACAGGTTCCACATCACCTGGCGCAGGTGCTCGCGGTCGAACTCGACCCAGGTATCCGCGGCGGCCTCGACCGCGAAGCGCGGTGCGGCAGCCGATTCGTTGGCGACGAACTCGGCGAGGAACTCGCGCAGCCAGGGATGCAGGCGAATCGGGTCGGCCGACATGCGGTCGCGGCGGTTGAGCTGCAGCACGTCCGAGACCAGGCGCTCCAGGCGCTGCGTGTTGTCCTGGATGATGCGCGTCAGGCGCCCCGGGTCGTCGCCCTTCTGCTCGGCGAGCAGCTCCGAAGCGTGGCTGATCGCGGCAAGCGGATTGCGGATCTCGTGCGCGATGTTCGCGGTCAGCCGGCCGAGCGCCGCGAGCTTGAGCTGCTGGGCCTGCTCCCGGGCGCGCGTCGTGTCCTCGACGAAAAGCACGCTGAAGCCTTCCTCGGTCCCGGTGTCGAGCAGGCGCAGCCCGATGTCGCGGCCGCGCACGGCGAGGTCGGCCGCCGACCCCGCCGCGGCCCCGCCCGCGCGCCAGCTGCGCCAGCGCTCCGAGAACTCGGGCAGCAGCGCCTCGATGTCGGCGCCGAGCAGCTTATCGGCGCGCAACAACACCGGTGCCTGCGGGTTGTGCTGCACCACGCGCCCCTCGCGGTCGAGCACCAGCACGCCGTCGTGCATGTCCTGCAGCACCAGCTGGTTGACCCGCATCTGCGTCGCGAGCTCGCGCCCGCGCAGCATCGCCAGGCGCTCGTTGGCGGCGACGCGCTGGGCGAGCCAGCCGGTGATGCCGGTCGCCATGAAGCAGCCAATGGCGAGAAGCCCCGGCTGCATGAAGCTGTTGATCGGCGCATCGTGGCCGAGCACCCAGTAGGCCTGGTCGAGGAGCAGCGCGATGGTGGCGAGCGCCGCGTACAGAAAGCTCAGGCGCCGCGGCGCCACGATCGCCGCGCCGATGAGCGAGATCACCAGCATCACGCCAAGGCCGCTGCGCCCGCCGCCGCTTGCGTTCATCAGCAGCGTGATCGCGAACACGTCGGCGCAGGCCTGCAGCGAGAGCTGCACGTTGAAGAGCTCGCGCACTCTGCGCAGCGCCACCTGGAAGCTGATGGCAAGGATCAGGTAGCCGGCGCAGGTGTAGCGGAACAACCCGAGCGAGTGCGAGCCGAGGTTGAGCGCGTCCTCGTAGATGAACGACAGCGTGAGGAACAGCGCCGCTACCGTCAACCGGTAGAGGTTGAAGTAGCCTAGCGAGATCCAGAACGACTCCGGCGTGCGCTCCGGCGGCGCGAGGAACAGCTCCGGATAGCGCTGCGGCACCTGCATCAGCGCGCCCCGGGTCCGAGGCGGGCGTGCTCCTCGGAGCAATAGAGCACCCCGCCCGCCATGCGCGCCTCGGCGCGCGGCAGCAGCACCGCGCACTGCGCGCAGCGCACCAGTTCATCGCTGCTTTTTTCACTCGGCGCACCGGCTTGCGGCGCACTGGGGCCCAATGCGCGGCGCAGCGCGCGGCGCACCAGCCACACGGCGATGACGATGAGCACGACGAGGACCAGGAGGCGTCCCATGGTCTGGCTATCATAGCCAAGATGAAAATCCTGGTCGCGGTGCCTGGCAATCTGCACACCGTGCGCATGAACCGCTTCGTGCCCGATGCGCTCGCCGCTCTCGGCCACGACACGCGGGTGGTCGACTATTCACCGACGCTGGTGGAAAAGCTGCGGCGCAAGCTCCTGCGGCGCGAGGCCGCCGAAGTGGTGGAAGCACGCCTGCTCGCCGCGGTGGAGGCGCATCGCCCCGACCTGTTTCTCGCGCTGTACGGCGTGAATGTCAGCCAGCGGGTGCTGGCCGAGCTGCGCCGCCGCGGCGCGAAGAGCGTGAACTGGTGGCTGAACGACCCGTTCCAATGGCAGCGCGCGGTACCGCTCCTCGCGCAGTACGACCTCGCCTTCACCAATGCCAAATATTCGGTCGACGCCTACGCGGCGGCCGGCCTGCGCCAGGTCCGCTTCCTGCCGAGCGCCTGCGACTCGTCGGTGCACCGCCCGCTCGAGGGCAGGCCACGCGAATCCACGGTCTCGTTCGCCGGCGACTGGTCGGCGCTGCGCGAGCGCATGGTGGAGAGCCTGGTCATCGCGGGCGTGGATCTGCGTGTGTACGGGCCCTGGCGGCGCAAATTGCGCCGCGCCTCGCCGCTTCGGCGGCGACTGGCGCACGGCTTCTTTTCGCCCGAGCGCGTGGTGGAGATCTTCGCGGCCTGCGATGCGACGCTCAACATCCACACCTGGCGCGAGCGCTTCGACTTCGGCCTGAACCCGCGCGTCTTCGAGGCCGGCGCCTGCGGCACGCCGCAGCTGGTCGACCATAAGCGCGAGCTGGACGAGCTCTTCACGCCGGCGCAGCGCGCGGCGATGCTGATCTACCGGACCGACGACGATCTGGTGCGCCTCGCGCGCTCGCTGCCCGCGAGGGCTGCCGAGCTCAAGGCCGCCGCGCTCGCCGCCGCGCCGTCGTTTCAGCGCGAGCACTCGTATGGCGCCCGGGTTGCTGAGCTCCTGCGGATTGTGGGGTCTTGAACACCAAGAGTGGTCGGGGTGAGAGGATTTGAACCTCCGACACCTGCGTCCCGAACGCAGTACTCTACCAGGCTGAGCTACACCCCGACTTACGATTGGCGCACTACGGAAAAGGCCGCCAATTCTAGCAAAGATCGCTTGAATTCCGACTGCGGCAACGGCGCGAGCGCGGCAACGGCGGCGTCGGCTTCGCGCTGCGCCGCGGCGCGCGCGTAGTCGAGCGCACCGCTGCCGCGGATCGCGTGCAGCACCGCGCCGAAGTCGTCGCGGCCGCCGCCGACGATCGCCCGGCGCACCACCGCCTGCTCGGCCGGCGAACCGGCGCGCAGGGCGTGGATCAGCGGCAGGGTCGGCTTGCCTTCGGCGAGATCGTCGCCCAGGCTCTTGCCGATCGCCGCCTCGTCGCCGGAATAGTCGAGCACGTCGTCGATCAGCTGGAAGGCGGTGCCGACATGAGCGCCGTAGCGCTCGAGCCCGGTCTCGATCGCCGCGGGACTCTTCGCGAGCACCGCGCCCAGGCGCGCCGCCGCCTCGAACAGCTTGGCGGTCTTGCGGCGGATCACTTCAAGGTAGCGGGCCTCGTCGACCTCGGGATCGTGGCTTCCCATCAGCTGCATCACTTCGCCGGCGGCGATGGTGTTGGTGGCTTCCGCCAGCACGCGCATGACGCGCATGTCGTCGACCTCGACCATCATCTGGAAGGCGCGCGAGTAGAGAAAATCGCCGACCAGCACCGAGGCTGCGTTGCCGAACGCGGCATTGGCCGTGCGCATGCCGCGGCGCAGTTGCGATTCGTCGACCACGTCGTCGTGCAAGAGTGTCGCGGTGTGGATGAACTCCACCACCGCGGCGAGCGTCAGGCGCGCCTCGCCGCGGTAGCCAAGCGCGCCGCAGGCGAGGAGCAGCAGCGCCGGCCGCAGGCGCTTGCCGCCTGCGGCGACGATGTACTGGGCCACCTGGCGCACCAGCGCCACATCGGACTCCAGCCGCTCGCCGACCAGCTCGCCGACGCGCCGCATATCGTCCGCGACCGGCGCCAACATGGACACGAAGCTCATGATTCCCTTATAATTGTCGGCTTTTCCGGGTCTCAACACACAACCAATGTACGCAGTCATCAAGTCCGGCGGCAAGCAATATCGGGTCGAGTCTGGCGCAAGCCTTCGCGTCGAAGCGCTCGCCGCCGAGGTCGGCGCCAACGTCTCGTTCGAAGAGGTGCTGCTCGTCGGCGCCGGCGACAGTGTCAAGGTCGGCGCGCCGTTCGTCTCGGGCGCGCTCGTCAAAGCGACGGTGGTCGGACACGGCCGCGGCGACAAGGTGCGCATCTTCAAGCTGCGCCGGCGCAAGCATTACCAGAAATCGCAGGGCCATCGGCAGTCGTACACCGAGGTCCGCATCGACGACATCATCCAAGGTTAGAAGCAAATGGCACACAAAAAAGCAGGCGGCAGTTCGCGCAACGGGCGCGACTCCCAGTCGAAGCGGCTCGGCGTCAAGGTCTACGGCGGCGAGCGCGTCAATGCCGGACAGATCCTGGTGCGCCAGCGCGGCACGCGCGTGCACCCGGGCGCCAACGTCGGCATCGGGCGCGACCACACGCTGTACGCGCGGGTCAACGGGCAGGTGCAGTACGCGGTACGCGGCGCGGACAGCAACAACACCGTCAGCGTCCTAGCGGAAAAAGCGCCGGCGTAGCCGGACCCGCCCAAAAACGAAGCCCTATCGCAGCCGATAGGGCTTTTTTATTTACAGCGCATGAAATTCATCGACGAAGCCAAGATCGAGGTGCACGCCGGCAAGGGTGGCGACGGCGCGGCCACTTTCCGGCGCGAGAAGTACATCCCCTACGGCGGGCCGAACGGCGGCGACGGCGGGCTCGGCGGCAGCATCTGGGCGCTCGCCGATCGCAACATCAACACCCTGATCGACTACCGCTTCGAGCGCATCCACCGCGCCGAGCACGGCCGCCGCGGCGCCGGCTCGGACTGCAACGGAAGAGGCGGCGCCGATGTCGAGTTGCGCGTGCCGGTCGGCACCCTGATCCGCGATGCGGAGACCAGCGACCTGGTGGCCGATCTGGCGAAGGATGGCCAGCGCGCGCTGCTCGCACGCGGCGGCAAAGGCGGCCTTGGCAACGTGCACTTCAAGTCGAGCATCAACCGCGCGCCGCGCCAGTTCACGCGCGGCGAGCCCGGCGAGAGCCGGCGCCTCACCCTCGAGCTGCGAGTGCTCGCCGATGTCGGGCTGCTCGGCATGCCGAACGCCGGCAAGTCGAGCCTGATCCGCGCCGTGTCGAGCGCGCGGCCGAAGGTGGCCGATTACCCGTTCACCACGCTCAATCCGTCGCTCGGCGTGGTGCGCGTGGGCGAGTCGAGCTTCGTGGTCGCCGATATTCCCGGACTGATCGAGGGCGCCTCCGAAGGCGCGGGCCTCGGCCACCAGTTCCTGCGCCATCTCGCGCGCACGCGCCTCCTGCTGCAGCTGGTCGACCTGGCGGACGAAGCGCCGGCGAACGCGGCGCGCACCATTGCCGGCGAGCTGAAAAAATACGACGCGGCGCTGTTTCGCAAGCCGCGCTGGCTGATCTTCAATAAGATCGACGCCGTGAACGACGCCCCGGAGCGCGCCGCGAAGGTGCTGCGACAGCTGCGCTGGAAGCGGCCATGGTTCGCCATCTCGGCGCTGACCGGCGAAGGCTGCCTGGCGCTGACCAAGGCAATCGCGAAAGAGCTTTCCTCCAATGAGCCCGCTCGCAGCCGCTAAGACGCTGGTCGTCAAGGTCGGCTCGTCGCTCGTCACGGCGGCCGGACGCGGGCTGGACACGGCGGCGATCGCGCTGTGGGCCGAGCAGATCGCGCGCCTCGTTGCCGGCGGCCGGCGCGTGATCCTGGTGTCGAGTGGCGCCATCGCCGAAGGCATGCAGCGCCTCGGCTGGACGCGGCGTCCGCAGACGATGCACGAGCTGCAGGCCGCGGCGGCAGTCGGCCAGATGGGGCTGGTGCAGTGCTACGAGAGCTGCTTTCGCGGCCACGGCCTGCACACCGCGCAGGTGCTGCTGACGCACGCCGACCTCGCCGACCGGCAGCGCTATCTCAACGCGCGCTCGACACTGCGCACGCTGCTCGAGCTCGGCGTCATCCCGGTGATCAACGAGAACGACACCGTGGTCACCGACGAGATCAAGTTCGGCGACAACGACACGCTCGGCGCGCTGGTGACCAACCTGGTCGAGGCCGACGCGCTCATCATCCTCACCGACCAGCAGGGGCTGTTCGACGCCGACCCTCGCGTGGCGGCCGGCGCCAAGCTCGTCGAGGAGGCCGATGCGCTCGATGCGCGCCTCGAAGCGATGGCGGGCGGCACCGGCAGCGCGCTCGCCAAGGGCGGCATGCTCACCAAGGTGCAGGCTGCGCGCCGCGCCGCGCGCAGCGGCGCGCACACGGTGATCGCCGACGGGCGTGAGCGCGACGTGCTGGTGCGCCTCGCCGCCGGCGAGCGCCTGGGCAGCCTGCTCACCGCGAAGACCGTGCCGCTCGCGGCGCGCAAGCAGTGGCTGGCTGACCACCTCACGGTGGCCGCACGCCTGAAGCTGGACGCCGGCGCCGCCCGGGCGCTGAAGAGCGCCGGCAAGAGCCTGCTGCCGGTCGGCGTCACCGAGGTCTCCGGAGAATTCGAGCGCGGCGCGGTGGTCGCCTGCCTCGATCCCGACGGGCGCGAAGTGGCGCGCGGACTGGTGAACTACTCCGCCGCCGAGGCGCGGCGCATCATGCGCCGTCCCTCGAGCGAGATCGAATCGATCCTCGGCTACATGGACGAGCCCGAGCTGATCCACAGGGACAACCTGGTGCTGCTCTAGCGCCCGCTTTCAGGGCGCACGCCGCGCTCCAGCGCGCGCACACCCTCTCGCGCCGAGGCGACCGGCTCCTTTTGCGGGCACAGGAATTCACGGAACAGCGTGATCTGCCGCGGCTGCGCCGCGGTGATCGAGTGCCATCCGCTGAAGGACCGCGCCCAGGTGCCCTCAGTGCCGCCCATGGCGCGGCCGAGGGCAAAAACACGGTGCTCGCCAGTGGCGCAGCGGAAGCCTTCGAAGCTCACATTCTGCGCAGCCGCGCTGCGCGCCACCAGCACGTAGCGCACCACGCCGTCCTTGCCGACGCTGAGCGTCGCGCGATCGACGAAGTAGCGAAAGCCGCCGGGGTCATCGATGCTGAACTCGACCAGGTTGCTGGCTACCGGATACGCGGGCAGCGCCACGCTTTCATCTGCGGCGGGGCGCGCAGCCGGCGCGCGTTGCGCCTGCTCGCGCTCCCAATCGCTCAAGGACCGGTCGGCCGTGGCGCAGCCCGCCAGCAGGAGCAGTAAAACAAACCTCAATCGAGGTCGGCGGCGAGCGCGGCGCGCACTTCGGAGCCGAGCTCGGCGTTGGCGCGGTACGCCGGGTGCTCGACGCCGATGATCACCTGCGCGCCGGCGCGCAGCGCCTCGCGCATCGGCGCGGAGAATTCGAAGCGCACGAAATGCACCGCGGAGGTCTTCTCGTCATTCTCGCGCTCCAGGTCCTCGTCCGCGATGGCGCCGACACGCTCGCATCCCTCGACCTGCACCCAGACCTGGCGCTCGATGCCCTTCATGCGAGCGAGCATGCGCTTGCGCTCCTCGGCGTCGGGGTATTCGATCAGCATCGTCGCCTTCCAGTTGCTGCCGTCGGGCAGGAGCGGGTTGTAGGCATCGAGCTCGCCCTGGATGCCATCCTCCTCGAAGATGCGCTCGATGCGCAGCATCTCCTGCACCTGGTAGCGGATGGTGAGCTCGTCCTCGAACTGCAGGGTGAGGTGAGCGCCCAGGTGCACCGTGCGGCGCTTCTTGTGCAGCATCACTTTGGCGCGGAACTCGTTGCGCTGGCGCGCGTAAGCCTCGAGCGAAAGCAGCGAGCCGCGCTCGATCGGCGCGCGTTCAGTCCGCAGGGGCATCGAGCGCTTTCTGGAAGCGGTTGGCGTGCGTCTTCGTGCCTTTGCGTGCTTTCATCGGGTCTCGCTACAGTTCGACTTACTTGATGGCGGATTCGATTTCCGAAAAGGTGCGCGCCACCTCGCCGACGCTCGGCACCGCAACGCCCAGCTGGCGCGCGATCTGCGAGATCGAGAAGATACCGCGCACCATGTTGCGCCCGTCGTCGTGTTCCACCACCAGCGCGTGCTGGCGGCCGGCGCGGCGCAGCGTCTCGAGCACGTGGCCGACGCGCGCGCCCTCGACGTCGGCGTAGGCGATGACTTCGACCTGCTCGGCGCCGGTCATGACGTCGCCGACGGTGAGCTCGTCGCGCCGCATGCCGCGGTCGATCGCCGCGCGCATCGGGCGCTCGGAGAGGATGTCGGTCGCGGTGATGACGCCGAGCACGTTCTCGTGGTCGTCGGTGACCAGGAGCAGGCGCACGCCGCGCGTGATCATGAACTGATTGGCGCCCGCGAGCGGCGCCTGCGGGCGGATGGTGGCGGGCGCGACGCGCGTGAGATCGGTCATCACCTGCGCCGCGGGCGACTCGGCGCTGACGCGCGCCGACTGCGGCTGGATCGGGCGCCGGAAGCCGGCGTTCGCACCCAGCTCGCGGATCGGCAGCGGCTGGAAGTCACGCTCCATGGATTCTCTTACGGATGCGCCGCTTCGAGGCGCCGCGCGCGGACGCGGCGGTGGTCGGCCTGCAGATAGCGATGCAGCTCGATCAGCGCCTGGCGGTAGACCTCGCGCTTGAAGTCGATCACGGTCTCGAGCGGGATCCAGTAGTCGTGCCAGCGCCAGGCGTCGAACTCGGGATGGCCGCTCGCGCGCAGGCGGACGTCGCAGTCGCGCCCGGTCATGCGCAGCAGATACCAGATCTGCTTCTGGCCGCGGTACAGGCCCTTGCAATCGCGGCGCATCCACTTCTCGGGTACCTCGTAGCGCAGCCATTCGCGCGTGCGCCCGAGGATGCGCACGAGCTCGCGCTGCAGCCCGATCTCCTCCTCGAGCTCGCGGTACATGGCCTGCAGCGGGGTTTCGCCGTGCTTGATGCCGCCCTGGGGGAACTGCCAGGCGTGCTGATGGACCCGCTTGCCCCAGAACACCTCGTTCCGCGGGTTGGCGAGGATGATGCCGACATTCGGACGGTAGCCTTCCTTGTCGAGCATGGCCTGCACCGCCTACGTTAGAATCCTTATCGATTTTTCCACAGCCCACCGGTAAAGACAATGCTGGTGCGGGCGCATGAAAACCTCGAAGTTTTTTATCGCGACGCAGAAGGAAGTGCCCGCCGAGGCCGAGATCGTGAGCCATCGGCTGATGCTGCGCGCGAGCCTGATCCGCCGCCTCGCCGCGGGCATCTACACCTGGCTGCCGCTCGGCCTGCGCGTGATGCGCAAAGTGGAGGCGGTGGGGCGCGAGGAGATGATCCGCGCCGGCGCCATCGAGCTCCTGATGCCGGTGGTGCAGCCCGCCGAGCTCTGGCAGGAGTCGGGGCGCTGGAAGGAGTACGGGCCCGAACTCCTGCGCTTGAAGGACCGTCACGAGCGCGACTTCGTGATGCAGCCCACCTCCGAGGAAGTGATCACCGATCTTGCGCGCAACGAGTCATGCGCTCGCGCGAGTTCGTCATGAAGGACGGCTATTCTTTCCACGCCGACGTAGCGGATCTGGAGCGCGAGTACCGCAACATGCACGACACCTACACGCGCATCTTCACCCGTCTGGGGCTGAAATTCCGCGCCGTGGCGGCCGACACCGGGGCCATCGGCGGCACCGGCTCGCACGAATTCCACGTGCTCGCCGACTCCGGCGAGGATGCCATCGCCTTCAGCCCGCAGTCGGACTTCGCGGCGAACGTCGAGCTCGCCGAGGCGCTCTCGCCCGGCGCCCGCGCGGCGGCCAAGGAGGCGATGCAGAAGCTGCCGACGCCCGGAAAAACCACCTGCGAGCAGGTAGCCGAGCTCCTTGGCCTACCGCTGCAGCGCACGGTGAAAGCCGTAGCGGTGATGCACGAGCGCGAATTCGTCCTGCTGCTCGTGCGCGGCGACCACCAGCTGAACGAGATCAAGACGCAGAAGCTGATTGGCGCCTTCCGCTTCGCCAGCGAAGCCGAGATCCGCGAGCATCTCCACTGCGCGCCCGGCTACATCGGCCCAGTGGGTGCAAAGGCGAAGGTGATTGCGGATCGCACGGTGGCAGCGATGGCCGATTTCGTCTGCGGCGCGAATCAAGAGGGCTATCACCTCACCGGAGTGAACTGGGGCCGCGACCTCGCGGAGCCCGAGGTGGCCGACATCCGCAACGTGCTGGCGGGCGATCCCAGCCCCGACGGCAAGGGCCAGCTCGAGATCGTGCGCGGCATCGAGGTCGGGCATATTTTCCAGCTGCGCACCAAGTACTCCGAAGCGATGGGCGCGACCTTCCTCGACGAGAAGGGAGCGACGCAACCATTCGAGATGGGCTGCTACGGCATCGGGGTGACGCGCATCGTTGCCGCGGCCATCGAGCAGAACCACGACGCGCGCGGCATCATTTTTCCGGCGCCGATCGCGCCGTTCGCGGTTTGCATCGTGCCCATCGGCATGCACAAGAGCGCCGCGGTGCGCGAGGCCGCCGAGCGTCTGTACCAGGAGTTGGTGAAAAGCGGCATCGACGTGCTGCTCGACGATCGCGAGGAGCGGCCCGGAGTGCTGTTCGCCGACATGGACCTGATCGGCATTCCGCACCGCGTGGTGCTGGGCGAGCGCGGGCTGGCGGCGGGCAATGCCGAGTACAAGGGGCGGCGCGACGAAAAGCCGGCCGACGTGCCGCTCGGCGAGATCGTGCCGTTCCTGGTCAAAAAGCTCGCTTGAGAAGCCCGCTCTTCATCCTGCTGCTCGTACTGCCATTGACGGTGCTCGCCGGAGCGCAGCAATACGAGCCGCTCGCCGACTCGGTGCGCGCTCGGCTGTCGCGCCTGGTCGCCGACAAGGCGGTGCCGTCGATGGCCTTCCGCTCCTCGAGCGACGCGCAGCGCTGGCTGAACGACATGGATGTGCGCCTCGAGAAGCGCATCCCCGACCGCAAGCAGCGCCTCGAGCTCCTGCGCACGGTGCATTACGAGGCGACGCGCGCGCGGCTCGATCCGCAGCTGGTGCTCGGCGTGATCGAGGTCGAGAGCGGCTTTCGCAAGTACGCGGTATCGCGCGCCGGCGCGCGCGGCTACATGCAGGTGATGCCCTTCTGGGTGAAGCTGATCGGCCAGCCGAACCACAATCTGTTTCACCTGCGCACCAACCTCGCCTACGGCTGCGCCATCCTGCGTTTCTATCTCGACCTGGAGAAGGGCGACTACTACCGGGCGCTCGGGCGCTATAACGGCTCGCTCGGCCAGCCCGAATATCCGAACCTGGTGCTCGCCGCGTGGCGCGGGCGCTGGAAGTACGATGGACCCACTGCATGATCGGCACGCTGCTCGACAGGCACCCCAAGGTGGCGAACTGGATCTACGGCTTCACGCCGCCCGAGCGCGGCACGGTGGTGCTGGTGCACCGGCGCGTGTACATCGTGCCGACGCAGCTCGGCTACCTGTTCGCCCTGACGCTCCTCATCCTGCTGGTGGGCTCGATCAATTACGCGCTGTCGCTCGGCTTCGCGCTGACCTTCCTGCTCGCGGGGATGGCGCTCGCAGGGATGGTGCATACCGCGCGCAATCTCGCGCGCACGGCGGTGAGCCACGGGCGAGCCGAGCCGGTGTTCGCTGGCGAGGCGGCGCAGTTTCGCCTGTACCTCGACGCGCGCGCCGACTTCGACCGCCCGGCGATCCTCGCGCGGCATCTCGCGTCGCGCGCGCAACTGGTGGTCGATGTGCCGGCCGGCGGCATCGCCGAGGTGGTGCTCGGCGTGCCGGCGGCGCGGCGCGGCTGGCTGGCGCTCGGTCGCGTGATGCTCGAGACGCGCTTTCCGCTCGGCATCTTCCGCGCCTGGAGCTACGTCGAGCCCGACGCCCGCTGCCTGGTCTATCCGCGGCCCGAGCGCTCGCTGCTGCCGCAACCGTCCGCCGAGAGCGCGCGCGGCGTGCTGCGCTCGCCCACGCCCGGCAACGACGATTACTCCGGCCTGCGCGCCTACCAGCTGTCGGATTCGCCGCGCCACGTGGCGTGGAAAGCCGTGGCGCGCAGCGAAGATATGCTCACCAAGCAGTTCACCGGCGAGGCGGCGGCCGAGCTGTGGCTCGACGCGGCGCGCCTTGCGCATCTCGGCGTCGAGCAGCGCCTTTCGCGGCTCGCCGGCTGGGTGCTCGAGGCCGAGCGCTCGGGCGCGCAATACGGCCTGCGCCTTCCCGGCAGCGAGATCCCGCCGGCCCACGGTGAGCTGCACCGCAACGCCTGCCTGCAGGCACTCGCGCTTTACTCCGGGGCATGAAGGCGGCACCACACCCGCTGTCCGCCGAGATGCGCCCGCTCACGTTGCGCGATCTGGGCTGGCTCACGGCGTCGCTGGTGATCGTCATCGCGCCGCACGCGCTGCGCGCGCCGTGGTGGCTGACGCTCCTCACGCTGTGCCTTTACGGCTGGCGCTTCTATTCCACGATCAACCGCGCGCCGCTGCCTTCGCGCTGGCTGGTGATCGCGGTCGCGGGCATCGGCCTGCTCGGCGTGTGGATGGAATACCGCACGCTCTTCGGCCGCCAGGCGGGCGTGATCCTGCTGATGCTGTTCTCGGGGCTGAAGCTGCTCGAATCGAGGACCCACCGCGACGGCGCGGTGGCCGCCTTTCTCGGCTACTTCCTGATCATCACCAATTTCCTCTACACGCAGTCGATCCCGACCGCGCTGATCATGTGCGTCGGCGTCTTCATCATCACCGCCACGCTGGTCGGCTTCAGCGCGCCGCAGCGCGCGCTGCGCGCCAACCTGCGCACCACGGGCCTCATGCTGCTGCACGCGGCGCCGGCGGCGCTGGTGCTGTTCGTGCTGTTTCCGCGGGTGCAGGGGCCTCTGTGGGGTCTCCGATGCGATCGCGTTTCGCGCCGCGTTCGAGGGCGAATCGCCGCCGCAGCCGCTGCGCTACTGGCGCGGACCGGTGCTGTGGGACTTCGACGGGCGCACCTGGTCGACCGGCGTGAGCTTCCTGGTCCCGTTCCGCGAGCCGCAGGGCGGCAGCGCACGCTACCAGTACTCGGTAATCCTGGAAGCGCACAACCGCTACTGGATGTTCGCCCTCGAGACCGCCGCGAGCCTGCCCGAGCGCTCGCGCATGACCTTCGATGGCCAGCTGCTGTCGAATACGCCGGTGCGCAGCCGCCTGCGCTATGAGATGGCCTCGGTGATCACGCCGGAGCGCGAGGCGAGCGAAGGCCGCAGCGCGCTCAGCCGCGCGCTGCGCCTGCCGGAGGAATACAACAAGCGCACCGTTGCCCTCGCCAACAGCTGGCGCGCAGCCGGCGGCCGCGACGTCGACATGCTGAACCGCGGCCTCGATCTGCTGAGGAAAGGGCGCTTCACCTATACGCTCGAGCCGCCGCTGCTCGGGACCGACTCGGTCGACGAGTTCCTGTTCGATGCCAAGGCCGGGTTCTGCGAGCACTTCGCCTCGGCATTCACGGTGCTGATGCGCGCCGCCGGCGTGCCGGCGCGCGTCGTCACCGGCTACCAGGGCGGCGAGTTGAACCCGGTCGATAGCATCATCACCGTGCGCCAGTCCGACGCGCACGCCTGGACCGAGGTGTACATCGCCGGGCGCGGCTGGCTGCGCATCGATCCGACGGCCGCGGCGATGCCGCGGCGCCTCGACGGCGGCCTCGCGCGCGCGCTGCCGCAGGACCAGGCGCTGCCGCTGATGATGCGCCCCGAGATGGAATGGCTGCGCAGCGCGCGCTATCGCTGGGAGGCGGTGGCGCACAAGTGGAACGTCTGGGTGCTGGGCTACAACCCCGAGCGCCAGCGGGACCTCATGTTGTCGCTCGGCATGCGCGACGCCGACTGGCAGAAGCTCACCGCGGTGCTGTTCACCTTCCTCGGCGCGATGACGGTGGCGCTGCTCGTCTGGTCGCTGCGCCGCCTGACGCGTCCGGACCCGGTGCAGAACGCCTGGCAGAAGTTCTGCCGCAAGCTCGCGGCGCGCGGCGTGGTGCGCGCGGCACACGAAGGACCGCGCGACTATGCCGCGCGCGCGGCGCGCGCCCTGCCTGCGGTGCGCCGCCCGATCCTGCGCATCGCCGCGCTCTACATCGCGCTGCGCTACGGCGCGAACGCCAGCAAGCCTGGCATGGCTCGCTTGAAACGCCTGGTGCGCCAGCTCGAGATCGCGTGAGGCTGGCGCTCGCCTCGCTGCTGGTCGCGCTGGCGGCGCCCGCGTTCGGTCAGGGGTTCGTTGAACGCCCCGAGGTGCAGGCGTTCATCGGCGAGGTGGTCGAGCGCCACGGCTTCGTCGAGGGCGAGCTGAAGAAAGTGTTCTCGCGCGTGCAGCGCGTCGAGCCCGCGCTGCAGTCGATCGTGCCGGTGGAGCGCCCGTCCTGGGACGACTACCGGGCGCAATTCGTAAACGAAAAGCGCGTCAACGGGGGCCTCGCCTTCTGGAAGGCGAACCGCACGGTGCTCAAGCGCGCCGCGCAACGCTACGGCGTGCCGGCGCAATACATCGTCGCCATCATCGGCGTCGAGACCAACTACGGCCGCAACATGGGGCGCTACCGCGTGATCGACGCGCTCGCCACGCTCGCCTTCGACTATCCGCCGCGCGCGCGCTTCTTCCGCGGCGAGCTCGAGCAGTACCTGCTGCTGGCGCGCGAGGCCGGGCTGGATGTCTTCGCGCTGCGCGGCTCGTATGCCGGCGCCATCGGCATCCCGCAGTTCATGCCGACGAGTCTCAGGCGCTACGCGGTCGACTTCAACGGCGACGGCAGGATCGACCTCACCGGCTCGAGCGCCGATGCGGTGGGCAGCGTCGCCAATTTCCTGAAGGAGCACGGCTGGCAGCCGGGCGAGGCGGTGCTCTACCGGGCTAAGCCGTCGCCCGAGGCGCTCGCGCGCTTCGTCGACGGCTCGGTCGAGCCGAAGACCCGGATCGCCGACCTCCTCGCCAGCGGTCTGGAGCTGGACCCCGTTCCGTCGTCGCCAGAGGCGCTCGGCGTGCTGGTCGCGCTGGGCGCCGAGTACCGCGTCGGGCTGCAGAACTTCTACGTCATCACGCGCTATAACCGCAGCGCCCTGTACGCGTCGGCGGTCAACGATCTCGCCGACGCGCTCGCCGAGCGCGCGCCAGTCGCGGGCAAGTAGCTACAGGCCCGGCAGGAATTGCTTCGGATCGAGCGGCCGGCCCGACTTGCGGATCTGGAAGTGGAGCATCGGTTTCTCGGTGTCGCTGGTGCCGATCTCGGCGATCTTCTGGCCGCGCTCGACCAGCTGCTGCTCCTTGACGAGGATCTGGCTGGTATGGGCATAGACCGTCAGGAATTGCTCGCTGTGCTGGATGATGAGCATCTTGCCCAGCCCGCGGATCCCCGAGCCGACGTAGGTGACCTTGCCCTTGGCCGAAGCCACCACCGGATCGCCGACCTTGCCGCCGATGTCGACACCCTTGCCGCGCGTCTGCTCGAAGGCGGCGATCACCTTGCCCTTCGCCGGCCAGACGAACTTCAGCGCATCGGCGTCCACCGCCGCGGCTGGAGGCACGACCGCTGGTGCAGGCTTCCCCGCGGGCGGTGCTTCCAATGGGCGCGACTCGAACCGCCCGCCGATGTTGGTCCGGCCGATCTGCACGCCGCTTTGCACCCTTGCGTCCTCGGGCTTGACGCGCAGCACCTGCCCGACGCGGATCTTCGTCGGGTCGTCGAGGCCGTTCCATTGCGCGAGCTCGCGGTAGTCGACGCCGTGCTCGAGCGCGATGCTATAGAGCGTGTCGCCGCGCTTCACTTCGTACTCGGCCTCCGCCAGCGTCCGCGGAGTGGGCGCCGTCGCCTTGGTGACGGGCGGCGCCTGCGGCGCGCCGCCGCGCGCAGTCCGATCGACCACCGGCGCCGCGCCCTGCTGCGAAGCGCAGCCGGCCAGCGCCGACACCACTACCGCCACCAGCGTCCATCTCATGCTTTGCCC
>WNFN01257680.1_pt2 | contig 18286 bp, 14 predicted proteins | sample 5400161 | NCBI WGS metagenome assembly WNFN01 (sample SAMN13153353, study PRJNA577476) | soil metagenome | isolation source: 80 cm saprolite on Douglas fir-dominated hillslope | place: USA:California | collected 2013-09-17 | reverse complement strand
AACATTTTTGACTCTACTCGCATCGGCGAAACCATTAGTGATGTGAAAATCGCGCTTGAGGAGGGCGTCCACACTTCGGATGATATAGGAGACCACTGGTTCCGGTGTGTAATAAACGCCACGCATTTCTCGGATTTTAGGATCATACTGAGCCAGGAACGTCTCGTAAAAATGAATAACTGGATCTTCCTGATGCATTTGTCTGCTAAAACCACGTAATATGGCTTCGATATCGGTTCGGGCCAGCATAGCTACAAGATTATCGACAATCCAGACAATACTTTCATCAAGCTTCGGGCCAACAATATCGCTGAACATTTGACGCAAAAAAGGATTCGTGTGAGGAATATCATAAGCAGCGCGCTCGCGGGTAAACGATGTTCCGAGTTTTGTTTGGCAACGCGCCGCAAACAAGCCGTAGCAAATAGCTTGCGAATACATATCGGCAAAGCGCTCAGGAGTAAGATCAGGAAGCAGCACTTTCTTGAAACTTTCAAACTGGCCATGGAGAGAACCAGCTCCCCTTTCGCTGTTAAATGCGAACTGAATGGCGTTACGAATTAACTGGGCAATTGTAGCCATCCGTGATGCTAATTCCTTGGAGGTGGAAATAGTTGGTACTTGAGAAAGTAAAAAACCACGCAGAAGATCATTGACTTGTTGCAGTCCTTCTGTATCGACAGTCCACCGTGATATCTTTTGTTGCTTTTGTCTGAGAGGCGTAACCAGACGTGCCTGCATGCGAGGCTGTCCAGCAACATACCAGCGAAATTCGAGATAGTCCGTGAGGATAAGATTTCCCAAACCATCACGATAGCGGCGCATTTGCTCTGTGCGTTCTACTTGATCCAAGGAAACACCTATATCTTTGGTTTCCAGGTAACCAAGAGGCACCTGATTACGGGTGATAACAAAATCAGGCGCGCCGCAGTACTTAATATGTTTCGGTTCGTTCGTCGCTACAATGCCAGGTAAAAATGCTTCTAGTAAGCGTTTGAGGTAAGATCGATAGGAATGTTCAGTCGCATTCCCAGCACGATATGCTATTTCTATTTCCCTCGGATAGCGTTGGAGAACATCATTCAGAGAGTGTTGGAAAGCATCGCCCATATAACCCCATCCTTTCTTTCATGTTCCACGCGCAGCATGAATCAAGAAGAAAGGACCGCCCCCTCATGAAATAGGATTCATATGTGCGGGTACATGCCTTAAACAGTTGATCCATTAAGCTCAGCTATGGTCTCTGTCGTTAAGAAAGAAAGAGAATGTCTGACTTCATAGGAACAAGCACAAGATACATAACCATCGATACTTGTAGCCTAAAAGACATCTGGTCAGAATATCGATTCTACATGGATAAAGGTGATAAATAACCTACAGAGAGAGCCTAAGGGAGATATAAGTAATTATAGTAGAGAGAAGGTGATAAAGTCAATAAACGTTAGTTCCAATTGTGCGATCTGACACAAAAAAAACATAAAAATAGTTTATGAATGATTACACAAGATTGCTTGATTAAAGATCGTATATTAATCATCTCAAACAAATTTGAGATAGTGGAAAGGGGTGATTGTTTGCCCAAGTAGTCGTACACTCACACTTGCTATCAGCACCGATAAGTATGGGCGATAAAAGCGGTAATATTTTCAATATTGTTGAAATACTCGTCTTCGGTCTATTTCAACCATTTAATGCAACGAAGGCGCTCTCTTTGTGCATGAAATTAGCTATAAACTGTGTTATACTGCACAGCGTAAAAAGCATTCGTAGTATTCCATACAGGCATTGTTAGCTATCGGTCCTGATAATCGCGCGTTGATTTTCATCAGAGATATGCTACAGATAACGAGAGAAGAGAGTTAGAGCAGTATGCTAACGGAAGCCGATGTTCGTGTACGTAAGATTGATGAACAACTCGCTCGTGCCGGATGGAGCGAAGAAAGAGCAACATTGGCGAAAGAGTTTTTTCTGAAAGGAACTCTCGCTCCAAAACAGGTGCGTGAGCTCCCAGGTTCTTACGAAAGTGGCGATGAACGGCTTGACTATCTCCTGTTTGGGTCTGACGGAAAGCCTTTAGCCGTCGTTGAAGCCAAACGGAATGGCAGAGATCCCCTTGAGGGAAAGCGTCAGGCCGAAGATTACGCCGATCATATTTTCGCGCGCTATCACGTGCGGCCCTTTATCTTTCTCTCCAATGGCGATGTTCACCTTTTCTATGATCGAGAACGGGGCTATCCTCCCAGAGAGGTCAGTGACTTTTTTACACGCGAGGATCTCGAACGGTTGGTATTTCAACGACTATACGCGAAGCCATTGGATAAGGTCAAAATCAATCTCGCGATCGCAGGAAAAGGCGATCGTCTGTATCAACGCGAGGCAATCGAACATATCACCGCTGCCATGGAACGTCGTGAACGTAAATTTCTCCTGGTTATGGCAACAGGTACGGGCAAAACGCGCACGATCATCGGACTGGTGGATCTGTTGCTGCGTGCCAGGTGGGTTCAGCGCGTTCTTTTTCTGGCCGACCGGCGCGCATTGGTGCGTCAGGCGCAAGGTGAATTTACAACTCATCTTCCCTTTACCCATCGCACACGGATCGAAGGAGGAGAAATCGATCATGATGCATCTATTCACCTGGCAACGTATCCAAGCATGATGCAGGTGTACAAACAGCTTTCTCCTGGCTATTATGATCTGGTTATTGCAGATGAGAGCCATCGTTCTATTTATAACTTCTACAAGGGAATCTTTGACCATTTTGACGCGATGCAGCTTGGTCTGACAGCGACCCCAACCGACTACATTGACCACAACACCTATCAACTTTTCCGTTGCGCAGATGGGATGCCTACCTACCATTATCCTTATGAAACAGCCGTCAAGGATCATGTACTCGTTTCTTTCAAAACATTGGCATCTCAAACGACATTCCAGGTTGATGGTATCAAGGCCGAAAATCTTTCTCCTGAGTTACAGCGTAGCCTGGAGCAACAGCATATCAACCTGGAAGATGTCGATTTCGAGGGCAGCGACCTGGAGCGTCGGGTCACGAATACCGGGACAACCGACGCGTTGGTAAGGGAATTCATGGAAAAAAGCCGCAAGGATGCGAGTGGAACTTTGCCAGCCAAAAGCATTATTTTTGCCATCAGCCACCATCACGCGCTGGAAATACAGCGCAGCTTCTATCGTCTCTATCCAGACAAACCCTGGCTAGCCGAGGTAATAGATAGCCGAATGGAGCGTGCGGAGAAGCTGCTGGATGATTTTAAGTACAAAGATACACCGAGAGTCGCTATCTCAGTGGATATGTTGGATACGGGTATTGATGTCCCAGCGATCCAGAATCTGGTATTTGCGAAGCCTGTGTTTAGCCTGATCAAATTCTGGCAGATGATCGGTCGCGGAACTCGGCGCTGGACCGATGCTCTTACGGGAACAGAGAAAGAAAGTTTTCTCATTATTGATCACTGGCGCAACTTTGATTTTTTCCAGATCAACCCAGAAGGCGAAACGCCGAGCCTGACGACTCCTTTGCCGGTGAGTTTATTTCGTCTGCGCCTGGAAAAGCTTGCTCTCTTCCTCCGTTTGGAGAAACACGAGGCTGCGGCTCAAACCGTCGAACAACTTCAGCACATGCTCGCACTTTTACCTCATGACAATCCTGATATTCACCCGCATCAGACTGAACTGGATCGTCTGGCCAGCACAAGGGCATGGGAGAACCTGACAGAGCAAATGGAACATTTGCAGAAAACCATTGCGCCGCTGTTGCGTTTCCTTCCTGACGTTAATCTACTCTCGGTGACCTTCGAGATTGAGACAGAACAACTGGCTCTGGCCTTGCTTGAGCAGAAACCAGAGAGAGCCGCTAAGGTGCGCGAACATATTTTACATACGCTTTCTCTGTTACCAACAGGCTTACCACAGGTTCAGGAACGCCAGGCTGATCTGAGATTGATGACCAGTGATGGGTTTTGGACGAATCTGACTTATGAGCGTATTCTGGATTTGCAAACAACCTGGAAAGATCTGGTGCGCTTTCGGCAACGTCAACACAAAACAATGCTCACTCTCCATTTACCTGACAGCATCAGTAGCCGACGCTGGATTGTCTATGGTCCCAGTGGTGAGGGCGCTTTTGTCGATCACTATCGCGGGCAGGTAGAGACGTATATCAAGGAACTTGCGGATGAGTATCCACCCTTGTATAAAGTGAAGCATGCTTCGACAGAGGAGACGCCTTCGCTCGCGACGATGCAGATGATTGCGGATACCCTCAATCGTCCTGATCTGTTTATTACCGAAGCAATTTTGCGCCAGATTTACGAGCGCTCTGATGTGGGTTTGCTGGATTTTCTGCGCCATATCCTTGGGACACAGCCCTTACAAGGCCGCGAGGAGCGTGTCAAGGCTGCCTTTGACGCGTTTCTTACCAAAAATCCGAACTATACTGTGACACAGGCAAATTTCTTACGTGCTATCTGCTCTTTTGCCCTGCGCACAAGCCGATTGCAGCCGGAAGATCTAGAGCATCAGCCTTTTAGCCGTATTGGCTCAGTGCATCGTCTGTTTACCAGGGAAGAGGTAGAGACTATTATCACTTTCACAAACCAGCAAGTGGCTTGATACGTTGTAGCAAGTGTTGTGTGGAGAGCCACAAGTTCGTTCGTTCTATCAAAAAGAACTATATTTTAGGGATTGGAGATTGTGTGTTATGCTTTCGCCCAAGCTGCGACAAGATATCTATGAACTGTGGACCATGTTCTGGTCGAGTGGAATGACCAACCCACTGACTGCGGTTGAACAAATTACGTACTTGCTCTTTCTTAAACGCCTGGAAGCGCTCGACGTTACCCGTACCAGAGGGGGGAAACGTTCGATTTACGGACGCAGGGAACATTGTGAACTTGTCCACCATCCAGAGGACCATATCGGCGTTGATCCGCTAGATATCCCAGCAGGGGTTGATGAGACAACTTATTGCGAGGGGCATGGCACCTGTCGCTGGTCTTATATTGTGCGCGTATTAAGTGAATCTGATGACCCCGCTATCTCAATCAAACCGCACGATCATCTCAGTCAGTATGTCTTTCCCTGGATGCGTGTCCTGGAAACAACCTTGAAAGCGACCGGCAATGGTGATACGAAAAACAATGGGTTGGAAGCGACGGCGGAACGCATGGAAGATGCCTATTTTCAATTGCCACGTGAAAAAACGGCAACCTTACAGAAAGCGATAAGAACCATCGACCGTCTTTTTAGTCGGGTTGACGCGAGTGATGATCTGATGGGCGATATTTTCGAGTTCTTACTCAGCGAGATTCAATCATCAGGAAAAAATGGCCAGTTTCGCACACCGCGTCATATCATTCGTTTTATGGTAAACCTCGTTGACCCCGACTGGATGGAGTCAATTGCCGATCCTGCTGCGGGCACTGGTGGTTTTTTGCTTAATACCATTCAGCATGTGCTGCAACGCTATACCAATCAAAACTCGGCTTTGATGGAATGGGATGGTACGCCTCACCGGCTGGATGGCGCGGGAATTCCCTTACAAAGGGAAGCTCCCTATGATTTTTATCCTTCCTCCCAGCTTTTTACCGCCTATGATAATGATCGCACTATGGTACGCATCGGCTGGATGAACCTGATTCTCCACGGTTTGGAAGATCCGCATATGTTCCTCCAGGATACGTTAGGGAAAAATTTTACTGAGGCCGATAAATACGACGTTGTTCTGGCCAATCCGCCGTTTACAGGTACGATTGATAAAAACGACTTTAGCCCGCGTTTTCGAGATTTGCCTACCAATAAGAGCGAATTGCTTTTCGTCTTCCTTATTCTGGATCTACTGAAAGTGGGCGGGCGGGCCGCTGTGATTGTGCCTGAGGGTGTGCTTTTTGGTTCAACGAACGCGCACAAAGAATTACGTCGTCGTCTGGTGTTGGATAATCTCCTGGAAGGTGTGGTATCTCTGCCAGCAGGCGTCTTCCAGCCGTATACGGGCGTCAAAACCTCCATCCTTGTTTTCCGCAAAATTGATGAGCACTGTAAGCCTGGCATGCAGCCACATACCCAACAGATCTGGTTTTACGAGGTTGGTGCCGATGGTTATACGCTCGACGCCAAACGGAATCCTAAGCCAACGCCGAACGATCTCTGGGATGCGCTGGAAAAATGGAAGAAAAAGGGGAATGAGGATACCAATTATTATCGACCAACTATTTATACTGTGCGCTGGCGGGTGGTGGACGAGAAAACCATGCAGATTTTCCCTGAACTGGCTAGTGAAGAGCATCAAGTGCGAGGCATCCACGAGTTATTTCGGGAATTGAATGCGGACCCCGAAGAAGCGAAAAAACAGGTTGTAGAACAACAAAGGCTACGTATTCAGCAAATTTACCAGACTTGCCTGGGTGGTTTCGAGGGAAGCTTGATGGTATATCCTCGTCCCCAAAAGGCCACAAGGGCCATGCTAGATGATGTAGTTCGCGAACTCAATGGACTTTTCGATGATGCCGCTAAAGAACGGTTAGAACGCGGAAAAGGCTTACCAGAGTATGGGCGCAAGGCTCTGGAGCCGGTCCTGGCGGAGATACGTAGACCACTGGAGGAGGATATACGGGAGCGAGTCGAACGCATTATTGAGGAAACGACGGCGAATCTTGAAGAACGCTTCATGGGCGAAAGTACGAAAATCAAGCAGCTTGAAATCAAGCAGATCAGGTCTGCCTGGGAGAAGGATATCCACTCCATTGTACGCGAGTTTGCCAAACTGGACGGCTACAATGTGCAACTCCGTTCCTGGAGTATTGAGAGGACAACAGACCTGGCCGAAAGCAAAAACTGGGTCCGGCCAGTACGTATTTTCGCGCAAACCGACACTTGGGTTAGTAGCAATGGCCTGTTACGCGGTAGCTACAATGAGCAAGGTCAGGTACGCTCCGAATTTATCGCCGATCGGCGTATCTATAACGCTGATGGAACCGTCAAAGAAGAGTATTTGGACGAGGATTGTATTGAGGCCAAAGACTTCAATCTCTCGGCGGGCCGGTATAAACCATTCTCGTTGAAAACCATTGAATACGATCCGCCAGAGCAGATTATTCGGGAGCTACAGGTGTTGGAAGAGCAAATTCAGGATGGGCTGGTGAGTTTGTTGGCGGTGGTGGAGGGAAGAGAATGAGTTTCAAACATCAGATTCCTGAATATTGGACAATAGAAACATTGGGAGATATTCTCATTCGAGCAGATGAAAGAGTAGATCCTAGTGTGAATTATCAGCACCAGCATACCTTTTATATCGGGTTAGAGAATATTGAAAGTCATACAGGAAGGCTAACCTCAGTTTCTGATACTCCACATGAAGAACTAAAGAGTACTAAAAACGTCTTTCATTCTGGAGATATACTTTATGGGAAGTTGCGCCCATATCTTAATAAAGTATATTTGGCACAAGAGGATGGCATTTGCAGCACGGATATCTGGGTATTCAGAACAACATCCCAGGTTAGTGCAGAATACATTGCCTACTATTTGCGGTCTCCCATAGTGGTTCGGCAAGTTAGCCAGCTAGCAGTAGGTGCTAACCTTCCTCGCGTTAGCGCTATAAGCTTTGATTCCATATCTATTCCACTTCCTTCTCCATCCGAGCAACAGCGCATCGTCGCTATTCTTCGACAGGCCGATCATTTGCGTCAGTTAAGGCGAGAAGCAGATGAGAAAGCTCAAGGTCTTATAATGGCTCTATTTTTTAGAATATTTGGGGATTGTGACCCGAGCAGGAAATATCCTGAAGGCTGGCAAGTCATTCCTCTAGCGCGCTTAATAACAAGTGCTCAGTATGGCCTTTCTACGAGTCTGGAAAGCGAGGGAGATATTGCAGTATTAAGAATGAATAACATCTCAGAGCGAGGAAATCTAGATTTCTCCGATCTTAAATATCTATCAAAGTATATGGTAGACCTTGAGGTCTATGATCTTCGTCCTGGTGATCTTCTTTTCAACAGAACAAATAGCAGAGAATTGGTTGGAAAAGTTGGTTTATGGGACGTGACAGAGGGCTCCTATACCTTTGCCTCTTATCTCATCCGAGTAAGATTAGCTCCCACTGTCGCGCCTCAATATATTTGGGCCTTGCTAAATAGCCCATATGGAAAACAGCAGCTTTTTGCTTTAGGAAAGCAAGCTGTAAGCATGGCAAATATTAATGCGCAAGAATTAGGGACTATTCCCATTGTTTTACCTCCTCCAGAACTGCAAGAACGCTTTGTTCAGGTCTACAGATCATTTAAAGCTCAGAAACAGCTAAGTAATAAAGCCAAAGAGCCTCTGGAGCTTCTTTTCCAATCCCTCCTCTCCCGCGCCTTTAGTGGCGAGCTTACTGCTACCTGGCGCGAGCAACATAGAGCCGAGGTGGAGCAAGAACTGCTCGAACGCTCGCAGCGTGTATTACAGGATCTTGCCCCAAAACATCTGAAATCAGATGCGTGGCTTGCACTTCGAGAGCAGCGGCCAGAACTGCTGGCGGCTTTGAGTGAAGAGCAACGCGAACTGCTGCGTGAACTGCTCCAGATGCAGGAGTACTTTACGTTGGAGACAATCAAGACCAGTAGCGGGTTCTCTTATCATGCCATTCGCCAGGGATTGCAACTCTTTTCGCAGATGGGCCTGATCCAGGCAGTACGTTTGCCGGATCGTCCAACACAGGGCGTTGTTGTCTACGTGCTGGCGTATCGCGCTCTGACAGAGGCGGATCAGGCGCGAGAATTAGACATGGATATGCTTCAGAGAGAAATCCAGTCCAGAGAACTAGGCTTTGATTATACCGAGGAAGAGGAAATTGTTTCATGAGGCTGCGCTATCTTCATCTCCCAGAGCTTCCTCCTCTGGAGGATATTACGATCACCTTCGGTTACGAGCCAATTCTGGGACGAGCCTGCGCGCTGCATTTTATCGTGGGAGTCAATGGTAGCGGCAAGAGTCGCCTGCTGCGGGCAATCGCGGAAATTTTTCTCTGCCTGGAGCGAGGCGCGCCGATCCCATTCCCGGTCACGCTGGTGTATGATCTTGGACCTGGAACAGCCAATGCCTTTGCCGACACATTTTCAGAAAGCGAGCGCGCACTGGCCCAGGAGCGCCATACCATCTACTTGCATCGACCAGAACAGGGGCAAACGCTCCTCATCGATCTGGACTATGTGCCTCCCTTGATCCGTGAACATGAGCGAGATTGGGAAAATCTGGCAACAGCCGACCTCAATCATCTGGACCTAAACGAATATACAGTTCGTCTTTCTCAACAAGGCGATAATATTTCAAGTACCTATTTACCAAAGGTCTTGTTAGCATATACCTCTGGTGCTACACTTGAATGGATGCAGTTATTTGCTCCGCAACGCACCAGTGTTGAGGACGATCTTACCGTCACGCTCAATAATCTGACCCCGGAGCAGGAACGACCAACACAATGGGATGCCTTTGCCGAAGTAAAGTGGCAGCAAGAACAGGAAGAAGTCATCTCGATGGGAGAGCAGATTGATCTCAGCGTAGAATATGAAAGCACGCGTGCCTCTGGCATGGGCATTTTTGTGCCTCCCGCTGCTTTAAAGCTGGCACTATGCACTGCCGTGCTTGATCAGGCCACCAGGGATTTCGCGGAATTTACTGATGCCAGGGTTTGCGTGGGATTTTGAATGAAATCGATTGGCTCTGGCCAGTCACGATCATGCTACGCATCACCTTTCCAGCAAAACTGCTTCCATTACAAGCCCAGCGTCTTAAACTGCTCTATGAAGCGGCGACCGCCGTAATTCGCGAACCAGAGCCAGGTCAGGGACGCTCGCTTTTCTTTGATTTACGTAGTACGCCGCGAGCGGAGAAATTTCAAGGAGGCAATACCGCCCAGGCGTTGATTCAGGCACTTACTCCCCTGGGGAATGACGAAACTACGCCATTTCAAATGTTTCAGGAGTTAACCGCCTTGCAACGGCAGGGCATTCTGGAAGATATCACCTTAACGCTTTGCAAGAGAACCATAGACGATGTGATCGCCTATGACTGGCTGAGCGATGGAGAGCAAATGTTTCTGGGGCGCATGGCGTTTTTCCATCTACTGCAAGGCACAGAGGACGCGTTGATCTTGCTTGATGAGCCAGAAACCCACTTTAATGACTATTGGAAGCGCGAGATGGTGGATATTATCGATAGCAATTTGCGCGATGATTCGGTGGAAGTGGTGCTTTCCACCCATTCGAGCATCGCTCTTTCCGACGCTTTCGACACCGAGATTGTTCTACTCAACAAAGATCCAGATGATGGAAGTATCGGCGTCGAACACATGCCCATCAAAAGCTTTGGAGCATCACCTGCTGACATTATGCGTGATATTTTCCACGCGCCGGAAAGTGTCGGACAACGAGCTGCCGAGTTTCTCGATTTAATGCTCTTGATAGCGCTACATCCACGCGAGGTAGTGATTAATCGGCGTCTTCCTCGCGCTTTGAATCGAGGAGAAGATCCTACAACTCAGCTCGACAAACTGCTGTTGCGATCTTTGCGCTCGGTCTATTGGTATACCCAGCAGGTCAAGCAGAGCACGGACATTACCCTGATCGATGCACTTGACGCACTCTATCGCAGGCTTGGTCCTGGTTACTATCAGTTTGAATTTCACCGCCGTTTACAACAACTGAGAAGGGATTCCAATGCTGCATCGAATTAATCTCCCGCCCTATGAAAATATCCTCAAGGAATTCTTGCAGTTTCAGCGCCAGCTTCTTGCATTTGCCTGTACACAACCTCTTGCTCATCCAATTCCAGATACGCTCGTCAAAAGCGCCATTCCTGGCTATATTGGCGAGTGGCTCTGCAAGAAACTTTGGGACAGGGATGGCAAGCTTGCTGGCTATCTGATAGATCTCTCCATGTATATACAGCGTTTGCCTGATGCGCAAACCAGAAGCGACGCAAAAATTTCCATTCTTGAAGCATTCGACCATGATATCGTTTTCCATAACGACATCCAAGACAATACGCAGTTTCATTTTGCCTATTTGGGCCTGGACAACGCCATCTGTAAGTATATAAAGCCGCTCATGATCTACTGCTATGACTTACTCTGCCAGGGATTTCCGACCCAATCCGGCACGAAAATCACCCGTTTCACTCGTAGCGATCTGGTAGAGGCATTCTGGGATCAGAACGAGCAGATACTCACTGTCTGTCCAGCTTGTGATGGGCAAAGGCCGCGCCGTGCCAATAGAGCGGATAAAAAGACTGGCTCTCGCAGCACAGGCAAGAAAAGCAAGAAAACCTATGCAGATGCCGATCATCTCTTTCCTCGCTCACTCTATCCACTCCTTTCAGTGCATGCATGGAACCTGGTTCCCATGTGTGGCACCTGCAACGAATCCAAAGGAGGCACGGACCCAATCGAGAATCACGCGCAACAAACCCTGGAAGATGTCTTTCATTCACAGAAAAAGCCCGCAGTGGATGATATAGCGATGTTCGTATCAAGTCTGCCTCCCATGCCAGCGGGAAGCATGCAGCCACGCGTATCCAGAACCTCAATCGTGTTTTCCACTTGGAAGACACATGGTCAGGTTCATATATGGACGATGTCCTCTCCCAAATCCACCGGGACCTCAGCGCAGATGGGAAATATCGTTTGGGGAATCAGATGCCAGTCGATGCCAGCCTGGTCGAGGACTACTTACAAAAGATCCTGTTCGATGAAAGCAACAAGATAGGTAAAGAGCAGTATTATTTACTAAAGCGAAGTTACGCCAATTATGCTCTGACGAATGCCGATGAGCGTAATCATCTGGTAGGAATACTATTCGGTCAGGAAGAAAAAGCGGCGACAAAAGAAGAAGAAAATAGCAGAGAAACAATAGATGAGAGAGGCGTGAGATCTCCTCTTTCGTAATAATCTCTTATATAATCGCGTAATCTCCCTGCTCCTCACACTCTATCGCTATTCGGCGATATCTCGTCCAAAAACCAACTGGCAAGTCGTTGGATGCGAATTTCGTTTGGCCAGCGGGTACGAGCCAGCCGGTAGCACTCGATTGCTTCGGCATAACGATGGGAGCTGCCCAGATGCCTCGCACCCAGGATGCCCTGGATTAAATATGCTTCCACACGCTCTAAATCGCCAAGATATGTTGCGGTTATTGCCTGGTGGTTGAGAATTTCCAGACGGTTCCGTTCCGAGATGACAAGCGATGGCTGTGCACCACCAAAGGGTGCAAATGTTTCCCAGGCTCGAAGCAAATGCGAGGGAGCAGCTGACCGACCTGCATTGCTCTCTCCCAGTGCCAGGTGAGTCAGCCCATCCCACAGCGAGAGTGAGGGAACACCACAATCAGCGTAGAGGAAGGCAGGATCTCGCTCGGGATGGGAGGGAAACGCGCGATACACTTCTTCCAACAAGCGCATTGCTTCCTGCTCCTGCCCGAATTGGGCGAAAACAGCCGCTCGCTTCATACTCAGGCTACACTGCAAAAGCGGTGAGACACCTTGACATGAAGTCAGCGCTTGCCGATAGATCGCGCCAGCCTGCTGAGGCTGATCAGCATAATAAAAGGTCACGCCCAGCTTCACTAAGGCCGCTACAAGAAGTGTCGAGTCCTGGGCCTCTTCGGCCAACTGAACCGCGCGCTGACAGTAGAGGGCGCACTGGCGGAAGTTATTACGGTGCGATACAAGAATCCCAGCTAGTTGATAGGCTTGTGAAAGTAAACGGGCGATCTGCTGTGCTTGGGGATGCTTCGCAGGAAGGGCAGAGAAAAGGCGCTCCAGTGGCGCAATCTGAGTGGCCGCAAGTTGCTCGGCAGAGGGAAGGAGGGATTCCTTGCTTTGCTGCCAGTAGTGTTCCATTGCGCTGGTATAGGACGTTAGGTCTACCTCTCTGAACACGGGAGTACTATTCTCGCCTTTCTCTTCCTGAGCTAACAAGGATTGCGGGTGCTTGATTATCTTGGTAAGCATATTACGTCGGGAGGAGGCAAGCGCCTTGCGATGTTGCTTCATACTGACACTATTCTTTCACCTGAGCCTAAGCAAGGAACTGTTCTGCCAGCGCATGTACACGATGTTCCTGCGGCCATTGCTGGCGCGCCAATTTATAGCAGTCAACTGCCTCTTGCAACCGACGAGGGCTCTTGAGTTGTTTCGCTCCTTGAACCCCAGCAACCATGCATTGCTCAAACAGCTCCATATCATTGAGAACCAGCGCCGCCTCTGCCTGGTGATTGAGAATCTCGACTCGACTCCTTTCTGAAGTAATTGCGTTCTGGTCTAACCGCCCAACACGAGAAAAAGTATCCCAGGCTTCAATCGGCGCAGCTTTACCTTTTCGCGCCAGTTCTAATAGTGCCAACCCTTCCCACATATAGAGGTTTGAGGTGCCAAAATCGGCGAAAAGAGAAACCGCATCCTGCTCAGGAGCAGCGGGAAACCGCAACCGGCCTTGGTTCAGACATTCGCGCGCTTCTGTTTCCTTCCCACGTTGAGCGAAAGAAGCGGCCCGCTTTACGTAAAAATTGCTTTGCGCGAGGAGAGAGCTAGCTTCGAGAAGGTGCTCTGCCTCTTCGTATCGTGGAATCGCTATTGCTGGCTCGTCAAGGTAAAAAAAGTTACTCGCCCATTGCACATACGCAATGATTTGCAGGTTTTGATCCCTGGCAAACTGACTCATCTGAACGGCGTGTTCGCAAGCGTATTCTCTTTCAGACCAGCGAAGTCGGTGCGCTGCAAGGGTTCCTGCAAGAATATCACATTGTGCGACCAAATGGGCCGCAGCTTGCTGGTACACCGATGGTTGCCGCGTAAGGCTAAGCAAACTTGGCTTCATGCGTGCCAGGACGCGTTCAACGTAAAAGAATTCCTGGCCTTTCATCAACTGCTTGCATGCGATCAAGCTCGCGGCACAACGTGGCAGGAAAGTTTCAGCTGCATACATGGGAGTATTTGCTTTGCGTAGTGGAAGCAGGGCCAGCGGGAGCGTCGCGAGCATGGTTAACATTTGCCGGCGCGAGTATCGTGATTGATCCTGATTCATCCGCGCGGCCACTTCATCTATCTGTGCGAGCATAACGTGTAGGGGCATCTGTAGCTCCACGCATAAATCAGCTTGTCCGCTCCATTGATCGAGCCAGGACAACACGTGGGTCTGTTTTTCGCCAAAATAGCTCGCACACTCCTCTGGAGATACCGACACAGGATTTAATGCCTGGGCGAGCAATTCTCCCACCTCAACTAGCTGGTCAAAAATGTGTGGCTCAATTGAGACGTTTAGGTGTTGTTCCTGGAAAGGGTGCGCAAAGATTTGTTTCTCCGCTCCCTGATAGATCGTAATATCGGATGATACCAACCCTGCCGTTTCTTCCACGTCGGCAGTTGTGGGAGAGCCATCCTGTCGAATTTCCTGGTGGAAGGTGTCCACAACACGATTCTCCTGTGGCTGGATGGGTAGGGCCATTATACCTGCTTCTTCCTTCTTTCTCTCGCCTGGCTGTGGAAGCAACATGCGCGGGTGCTCTTGGATCTCCTGGACCACCTGCTCGATCTCCGGTGAGAGCGGCAGACCCTGTTGATCGAACAGAGCCAGCGTCTCTTTATAACGCCGAAGCGCTTGTGTCGTTAACCCTTGCTTGTGAAGAAGGTGCATCAAGCGGATGAGTGCAGTTTGATCTGTCGGATCTCGTTGTAACAGCCTTTCGATCATTTGCTCGGCTTGCCGTAGCTTCTCCTGAGCTTCGTAGGCTTCTGCCAGCCAGATCGCGCATCGATAACTTGCTGTTTCCAGTTCCCCTCGCCGCGCATGGCACCAGATTCCCTTTTCTTGCTCCAGAAACGGCCCCCGTTCCAGACATGTCCAGGCTATTTCCAGCAACCGGCAACCCTCCACGCTGGTAGAACCAATTTGTTCCGCTTGCTGCAAGGCTGCCTCACAGGCATCCACATCTGCCCAGATCACCGATTGATTTGCCAGGGTGTACAGCGTACGACTATGCATGCAGGTCAGAATGGAGCCGCGTTCTTCCTCAGGGAACAGGCCGCGGAGCAGACTGGCTGCTTTATTGAGGTATTCGTCGAGATAAATTGAAGCGCTCTCAGGCCACAGATCTCCAATAATATCCCCACGCCGGGCATTGCGTTGGTGAGCGACCAGATACTGTAAGATGCGGCGAGCGTTGGCGTTGGTGCCCCACTCCACTGGGGAAACGGGCTTCCAAGTGCCATCAGCCTCGCGCCGTTCGACGCTAAAGGCTCCCAACGTCCAAATCCGTGCAATGATTGTCGGTGTCTCCCAAATCATGCTCACAAAACACACTCCTTGCGGAAGAATCTCACATGAAGAAAGAAATGAACGCCTGCTACTATAGTTCCCTGTCAGTATAGCATAGCCTTGTTCGATCTTGCCATTCCCCTTTTTCTTCCAGCGAGTCTTCCAGCGGGATGCTCCAAAAATCTTCCCCCGCTCTTTTTCATGGATTTGTACGCTCTCTCTGGTAGAAGTGAGTAGGAGGAGACGCTTACCAGAGAAGGAGTTGCTTGTGCCAAAAACGTACCTTCTTTCAGATCGTGTAGTAAATCTCCCAGATTATCTTCCTGCCAATGCTTCCTTCGCTTGGCCTATACTACTCTCTGGTAAAAGAAACAAAAGGAACAAAGCATATGTTTGGCGAAAAGAAATATGTGGAGCTTTTCTGGTTGTTCGCGTTCTTCTTAGCTGGCTAGATTGACCTTTGTTCCTGTTTCGACGTTCATCTCCAGATCCCGGAAAAACGAAGAAAGAAGCGCTTTTATGAAGATAAGCGAAGTCACGCTATTCCGTGCCCAGCAAGCGCTACACGAAGATGCAGCGCGTCTCGGCCTCTCTGGCCTAGCTATCACCTCGCGGCATGAATTGATCAATGCACGTGCTACGCGCGGTGCAGAACGCATCTTACAGCTTATTGAACAAGGCAAGTACGCGGAGGCGCAGGCACTGATGAACACGCCGAACTGGGGAGTGGAAGAGGAGGGAAAAGAGGACATGTCCCACTTTGATACAGCCAGCCTGCACTAGTGGAAAGAAAGGACGCGCACCCTCACGGCTCTGTGGAAGAGGCGTGAGGGTGCAACTCTGAGAGGAGAGATCAGAACAAATCGATCCTGATCATCGACGATTCGATCACAGTGCGAACCATTATTGAGGTCAACCTGAGCCGAGCAGGTTACTCCTGCGTCAGTTTCGCCGATGGTGTAAGCGCTCTACGCTGGTTGCAACAAGAGACACCGTGCATACCGCGTCTGCTCCTGCTAGATGTGGGCCTTTCTGGTATGGATGGCTACCAGATCGCGCATGCTCTCCGCACCAATCAGCGCTGGAACGATATGGTGATTGTAATGCTAACAGGCCGCGATCGTGCAACCGATCGCTTGAAAGGGCATCTGGCCGGAGCGTATGTGTACCTCACAAAACCGTTTCAGATCGAGCGGCTTGTTGCCATTGTGCAATCCATTCTGCATGGTACGCAACCAGCAGCGTGGTAGGCAAAAGACGAGAATCTTCCATTCCCAAGCATCGGGAGGAAGTACGCCGACGAGCCATCGCCTTTGTCCTGCGCATCCAGATCACGCCTCAGACAATGGTGCTCAGATATCGTAGAGGCGCCTATCAGGTTCGGGTGACAGGGTTGCCGGGAAAGACCGTGTGTTAGCCTGCCGACGGGAACGCTCAGATCTTTTGCAGGTCTTTCCGATTGAAATGCACAAGACCGATTTTTTGCAGCGAAGGGAGTGGCGATATGGAACAGCGAAAACGAGGCCCAGTGCCGGGTTCACCGGCTGCCAAGCGCGGTGGGCAGGCCGTGCGCGCAAAGTACGGAACGCAGTTCTTTGCCCGGATTGGCAAGAAAGGCGGGAGCGTCGTCAACGCGCGGCATGGTCGGGCTTTTTATCAGGCCATCGGCAAGAAAGGCGGTACGTCTACCAGGGACCGGGGTGGCTCAGCTTTCTACACCGCCATCGGGCGCAAAGGAGGAAAAAGCACGCGCACATCGGGCGTTGGGCTTGCCCCTGGCATAGCAACGCACCTGCCAATCTCTGATGAGGATGGTGATTGATGGGTGAGCAAGTGGGAGGCAGGGGACAGGAGCGTACAAAGGTGCGTGGGCATTATCTGCTCCCGCTCGACGCACTGCTTGTAATCATGAGCGGTATTGACCATGTGTCTCTGCACGCACGGGTCACGACTCTGCCAGAGCTGGTCAAAGGGAGGTATCAGGTCGCGCTCACGCTGCACCATGGAGCAATCGCCTACTGCCAGATTGCTACGACAGACGGCAAAACCGTGCTGGCAGGAGAAGCCGCCATGCGCGCCTTGCTGGTCATCGGAGATATCGAGTGGAGCCTGGCGCTCTCTTCTTCACCGGAGCAAAAGCCGGAAGGGTTACGCCATCCTTCTGTGGCTGGCAGTGGCTGGTCTGGTCTGGTCCCTCACCGCACGCTTGCTACTATCCCGCTCCAGCAGTTGCCCCAGCGCGCCCGGCACGTCCTGAGCCTGGTGGATAGCAACCGGAACCTCCCGCAGATCGCGCACCTGTTACATCTTTCGATCGAAGAGGTTTTCCAGATTCTCCGCCAGGCGCGCGAAGCTGGATGGATTGACGAATAGCGAACCAAAGGAGAAATGATTTTCATGGATACACATGCCCCATCGACTGTCTCGCCCGAACGAGACACCTGGGTTTATCGCGTGCTGGGTGATCAGAATTTCCGCCAGCAACGCGGCTTTTTTGCCTGGTGGTATCGACTCACTTCGCCACCCGACGCGCCCGCCGGGGTCACCTTTGCCCGGCGGGACCGTGTACGTCGCGGGCAGTTGGCCAGCGCCCTCATGCTCTTTTTACTCATTGTCTTATGCATCGCCTCCGCGATTGGCTTCTTTGGCACGAATCACACTATTCTGGCGGTAACGACAACCATGCTCGTAGCAATTGTATTCAGCATTCCCTTTAACCGGCGCGGGTCTGTGGAAATCGTAGGGATCGTGATGGCGCTGGGATTGACTGGTGGGATGTATACCAGCATGCTGGCGGCTCCTGGCGGCATTTCACCCGCCGACAAAGATATTTTGTACTTGCTCTTCTTCTCGGACCTGTTCGTGGCGGCCATTCTCCCCGTTAACGTTGTCTTCCTGGTCGCCGCACTCAATATCGCTTTCAGCATCTACGCATTGACATTTGCGCCTCACACCCCAGCGCTTACATTACTGCTTGCCCAC
>WNFN01237822.1_pt1 | contig 18289 bp, 17 predicted proteins | sample 5400161 | NCBI WGS metagenome assembly WNFN01 (sample SAMN13153353, study PRJNA577476) | soil metagenome | isolation source: 80 cm saprolite on Douglas fir-dominated hillslope | place: USA:California | collected 2013-09-17 | reverse complement strand
CGGCGCGCTCGACGACTTCCCGGTCGCCACCTTACGGGTGGTGTCACAGCCGCTTCGGACGCGGCTTGCCGCGGAGCTGGCCACCGTATCCCTGGCCCGCGGAGACGGTGACGGCGGCGCGCGGACACTGGCGCGCAGGCTCGCCACGCAAGTTCGCATTCACGGCAGCGGGAGGGTGGGAGCCGGCATCGCCAGGCTCCTGACGACCTCGGGCATCTCCTGCGTCACGCAAGCGGACCCGGAAGGCGATGCGGGAGGATCGCCCGGCGCGACACCGCCGAGCCCCGCGCAGCCCGACCTCGCTATCCTGACCGGCCGCCACCTCCCGGAACTCCAGGCCGACCTGATGCGCGATAAGACAGCGCACCTGGTCGCCTCGGCGAGCGAGGCAATCGGCGTCGTGGGCCCGCTAGTCATACCCGGCCGCACCGCATGCCTGCGGTGCCTGGACCTCTTTCGCACTGATCGTGATCCGGCCTGGCCGCTCATCCTCGCCCAGCTCGCCGGCCGCCCGCCCAGTCCCGTCGCGTGTGACGCGCCGCTCGCGGCCGCGGTCGCCGCGCAGGCCGCATCCCAGGCGCTTGCGTTCATCGACAGCGCATCCAGCGCGGGCGCCGTGGCCAACGCCACCCTGGAACTCGTCCTCCCCGGCTGGCAATGGCGCCGCCGGACCTGGCCGCCGCATCCCGGGTGCACCTGCGGCAGTCACGCTCGTGGCAGCAGGGACTGAGCCAGCACCGGTCGGCCTCAATCACGGGCCGGATTCTCGTGCAGTCAAGGAACAGCCAACTTTTTGGCCCGGTGCGTCGTGCAATAACTATGTGGGCAGTGATGCGGGACTGGTGATGAGCGAGGCAGGGCCGCCCGACATTATCGGCTTGGATGACACATCCTTCGAGGAGTTCGTGGCGGGCTCGTCGGCCCGCCTGTTCACGATGGCCACGCTGCTGACCGGCGGGCACCGTGCCGAGGCCGAGGATCTCCTCCAGGGTGCGTTCGAGCGTGCCTACCGGCGCTGGAGGCGGATTTCCCGCCGGGCTGACCCTGAGCCCTACGTGCGGCAGATCTTGGTCAACGCGTCGGTCGACCGGTGGCGGCGGCTGCGGCGCCACCCCGAGGCTCCGCTGGCGGTCACCGGATTCGATCCGGGCACCGCGGACACCGCGGCAGCGGTCGCGGACCGTGATCTCCTGCTGCGCGGCCTGGCGACCCTTCCTCCCCGGCAGCGGGCCGTCCTGGTGCTGCGGTACTTCGAGGACCTGTCCGAGGCCCGGACGGCGACGATGCTCGGCTGCACCGTCGGCACCGTGAAGAGCCAGACCGCGCGGGGGCTGGCGCGGCTGCGCGAGAGCGTCGGTGCAGCAGGCGACCAGGATCCCGGTACGCGGAAAGGCACGGTGCGCCATGACTGACTTCGAGCGGTGGCTGCGGGCGGCCATGGCGACAGCCGCCGAGCCGCCGCCGGCCGGGCTGCTGGATGGCGTGCGCCGTAGGCACCGGCGCCATGTCCGGCGGGTCGGCGCGGCCTGCGTCGCGGCGGTCGCGGCCGTCGGCATCGCGGCGCCGCTGGTCACAAAGGGGATACAGGCTGGCCCGGCTGGCACCGGCCCGGCCAGGTCGGCCGCGAGCAGCCCGCCCGTTACCATCTCGCCGACGGTGCCGACGAGCCCGCCCAGGACGGCGCCGGGCACCGTGCTTAGGGACTGCCAATCCAATAACAACGGCACGCTGGGCTCGAACTGGAAGGCAGACAGCGTGCACGCCGGCCCGGTGTGGTTTATCTACGCGCGACCTAGGAACAACCCGCCGCCGGGTCAGCGACTGACCACCGGGAAGCTGACCGCCTCCGCCATGGTCATCGCGGTCAGTAACGGTCGTGCGGCCATAGTGACGGTCGCCTCCGCGGCTGGCGGAGACTTCCGGTTCCTCGCCAGCTTCCACAGCAACGGCGAGCCCTACACCCTGGCCGAGGGTGGCGGGAGACTGAAGCTGGTCGGATGCCCCGCCGGTCCGGCCCGGACCGGCATCCCAGCAAGCTACGCGCCCGGGCTGACGATGTTCTGGCAAGGTTACGTCACCGACCTCCGGGGCTGCATTCCCCTGGAGGTGCGCACGTCACCGGCTAGTCCGCCGATCCGGGTTGCCCTGCCCGCCGCCGACGGAGGGTGCGGCTCCTGACCGCCGGGCCGACTGCGGCGCCTGCCAGCCCCTCCCGCGATGATCGCCGACGGCAGGTCAGTTCCACGTGTGCGGCTGCCGCAGCGCCAGGCCCCGCAGGCACGGCGTTAGCTATGCCGCGCCGGGCGAAGTAACGTCATGCGCATATATCAGCGTGCTTTGGGCGGTGCGGCCATGCGTGACATCCTCAGCCAGGGCGGGGACCGCGAGCCCTCCCCGGGGCCGCGCCGCGCGGCGGTGGTCGCTGCCTTGCTGCTGGTGACTGTCGTTCTCGTCTGGCAGCTGCCTCGCGGTCGGCATGCCCCGGCGCGGCCGGCCCGGTCAGCCGTCACCGCGAGTCCGGTACCGCTGCCGTCGTCCGGCTCGCCCGCGCCCGGCCTGGCGGACGAGCCCAACGGCCTCATCGGGCAGGCCCTGCCCCGGGATGGCAGCCTTCGGCTGCCGGTCACCGGCGAGCAGCCCGCCTGGTTCTGGCCGGCCACCGGCCGCGTGAAGCCGATCGGCGGCCTGCCCCGTGACAGGTCCGGCTACCAGTTCATCCGGCTGGCCGGCGGCTGGGCGGTTCAGGCCGGTTCTGGTGCTCGGCTCCGCTGCGGCAGTTGCGCCGGGCCGCTGGTGCCCGTCTACTTCCTCGGGGACGGCGCGCAGTCCGTGACCCAGGTCGGCCGCGCTGACCAGGTCGCGCCGGGCGCCGCCGCCCGCACCGTGTGGCTGACCAGCTACCCGCTGGGCACCGATATGGGCACGGCGGCCGGCACGGCCCGCGCAGTCAGCGCCGGCGGCGCGCCGCTCGGGCCGCGGCTCCGGCTTCCGGCCGGGTATGTGATCAGCCAGGCGACCGACCGCGGTCTGCTGCTGGCACCGGTGACCCAGCGACCGGGAACAACGGCCGACACACTGTGGGACCCGGCCGCTCCGCAGGCCAGCCGCAGATTTGACGGAGTGATCGCAGCCAGCGCGAGCGAGATCGCCTGGGCGGCGCGGTGCGCCCCGCTCTGCCGGGTGCAGGTGCTGGACCTGGCGACCGGCCGACGCACCTCGGTCGAGCTGTCGCGGGCGGGCTCGGCGGCCAACGGCGCGTTCAGTCCCGAGTGGGACTTCCTCGCCCTCGAAGTGAGCTTCGATAACGGCGGAGACGGCGGCGCGCTTGCGACGCAGCTTGACGTGGCATCGCTGGCCAGTGACCGCCTGACGGTCGTGCCAGGAACCTGGGTCAGCAGCGATGCCCTGGCTGGCTTCGGGTGGCCTGCATCGAGCGACAGCCTGATTGCGGAGCTGAGCTTCACGACCAAGGTGCAGCTGGCGTCGTGGCGCCCGGGTGCCGCCCAGCTGGGCGTGGCGGTCATCAGGCCGGGACAGAACCCGGCCTCCCTGATCGTCGGATAGCAGCCCGGCCGGGCGCGTCAGCAGTGCCGGCCCGGGCCAGGGGCGCGGTGCCCCCGCTATGCCTAACGGATCGTGGGCGATCTAGGCGCCAGCGGCGACGCGTACGGTCGGCTCGTGCCGGACGGGGAAGTTGACCGAGCGGGCAATAAAGCAGAACGCGTCGATCTCGTCGTGCAGCGCCACGGCCTTGTCCGCCATCGACGGCTCGGCGACCGTGACTGCCGGCCGGAGTACCACGTCAGTGAACTGGCCGCCGCCCGTCGCGTCCATCGTCATTGTGCCGACCGGAGTGTCGGTGTACTCGGTGACGACCACTCCCCCGTCCGCGGACAAGTGGAGATACCACAGCATGTGGCACTGGGCGAGCGCGGCGACCAGTAGTTCCTCCGGGTTCCAGCGGGCCGCGTCGCCCCGGAAGGCGGGGTCAGACGAGCCGAGAATGGTCGCCTTGCCGCTGCCGTGAATCTCATGATCGCGCCGGTAGCCGCGGTAATCGCTGGTCCCTGAGCCAGTGTCCCCGGTCCAGCGGACTATCATTTCGTAACGGTGCGTGACAGCCATTACCCCAGCCTATTACGGCACCCGTAGCAGCCCCGCCGATAACTGGGCCGCCGCCGCAACCCCGCTGGATCAGGTCCTGGGCCGTGGCGCCCTGGGTAGGCTTCCGACTCAAGACTCATGACTCATGACTCATGACTCATGACTTGCTATATTAAGTCGTAAAATTCGGATATATCATGGTAGTGATAGCCAGGCATCCATCGACTGGGCGGTCACAGCCGGGGCCGTGACCGGTGGCACCCTGGAACTCCCCCGACCTGACGCAATGGCGCCCAGGACACAGCCGCGTCATCGCGACCGCGCGCGTGGGCGCAATATCTTTTATGTAGCGGACAATGAGATCTTGGCATCCGTCCAGCCCCAGAAGGAGCACCAGTTGAGGTTCGCGGTCCACCGGGAGGCCTCCCGGCGCAGTCGCGGCGCGCCGGGCCACGACGTTCGTGGCCGCGTTCCCGCCGACGTCGCTGGCGGAGGCGCCCGTGCCCTCGGCGAAGACACGGGCGAGATACCCGGGGAGGTGACGCGGCGCCTTATGTCCGGCCCGGCCACCGGGACTTCCCGGCCGCGACGCGCATGAGCGACCTGCCCCGTCGTGCTGTGACGCGAACGGCGAAGCTCGCCACCTTGCCGGTCGGCCTCGCCGGCCGGACCGCGCTGGGCCTCGGCAAGCGACTCGGCGGGCGCCCGGCCGAGCTCGTGGCCCAGGAGATCCAGCAGCGCACCGCGGAGCAGATCTTCAAGGTCCTCGGGGAGCTGAAAGGTGGCGCGCTGAAGCTGGGCCAGGCTCTGTCGATCTTCGAGGCGGCACTGCCGCCTGAGATAGCCAGCCCCTACCGCGCCACGCTGACCAGGCTCCAGGAGTCCGCGCCGCCGCTGCCGGCGGCCGCCGTGCACAAGGTGCTCGTGGCCGATCTCGGTGCCAGCTGGCGGGACAACTTCGCCGAATTCAATGACCGCCCGGCCGCTGCCGCCTCCATCGGCCAGGTGCATCGCGCCATCTGGCGTGACGGCCGCCCGGTAGCGGTGAAGATCCAGTATCCAGGTGCAGGAAAGGCGCTGATCAGCGACTTCACCCAGCTCGGCCGCCTGGGGCGGCTGTTCGGCGTGCTGATGCCAGGACTCGACGTCAAGCCACTGCTCGACGAGCTACGCAGGAGGGTCGCGGAGGAACTCGATTACCGGCTCGAGGCGGCCTCCCAGGAGGCGTTCGCCGATGCCTACGCCGATGACGCCGACTTCCTCGTTCCGCATGTCATCGCTGCCACCGACCGCGTACTGGTCAGCGAGTGGATGGATGGCACGCCTCTGTCGAAGATCATCGCCGACGGAAGCAGCGAGGAAAGGAACCGGGCCGGCATTCTGATCGTCAGGTTCCTCTTCTCAGGGCCCTCACGGGTCGGCCTGCTGCACGCCGACCCGCACCCGGGCAACTTCCGGCTGCTAGACGATGGTCGGCTCGGAGTTCTCGACTTCGGCGCCGTGGACCGGCTCCCGGACGGTTTCCCTCCGTTGTTCGGCAAGCTGCTGCGCCTCATGCACGAGGACCGAGGCATCGAGACCGTGGAGCACGAGTTGCGGGCACATGGCTTCCTTAAAGAGGGCGTCACCGTCGATCTCGAAGCGCTCCGCGCTTACCTGGCGCCGCTCGCCGAGCCGTCCCGGGTGGAGTCCTTCAAGTTCAGCCGGGAGTGGCTGCGGGCCGAGGCGTCCCGGGTTACGGACATGCGGTCTGCCGCCGTCGGCCGCCGCCTCAATCTGCCGCCCTCGTATGTGCTGATCCACCGCGTCTCCACCGCCGGGATAGGCGTCCTCTGCCAGCTCGAATGCGAAGGGCCGTTCCGCGCCGAGGTGCTCAGGTGGATGCCCGGATACCTCGACCCCACGGATCCGGGGCCGGACTCAGATGACTCAGACAACGCCAGCCCGGCACATACCCCGACGTCCGCCGAGTGACTGATCCCCCACGGCTCCCCGGGCGCGGCCGGGGCCCGGGAAACTCGAGTCTCCCGGGCCCCGGCCCTGCCGTCGGGCCGACCCCACCGGAGCAGTGGACCGGACTCAGGACCGCTCCTCGGCCGTCAGCTGGCCGCGGAGCCGTGCGGCCCTGTGGCGCGACTGGGCCAACTGCCGCTGAGCCCGCTCGGCCCGGCGGTTGGCCCGGCGGAGGGCACGCGCCCGCAGCGCCTGGCGCTGCGCCGCGGCCTGCGACAGCATCGACTGTTGTCGTTCCCTCACCAATTCGTGAGGCGCATACATCTGTGACACCACCATTCGTAATGCTCGCAAAGCCTGCGTAACGGCTGGTCAGGCCGCTACCTCGTCCTTCCTCGGGCGCCCGCGCGGCCGCTTACGCGGCACGATCTCGCCGCGCAGGAACAGCTCGCCGCCCCAGACTCCCCACGGCTCCCGCCGCTCAAGTGCCCCGGCGAGGCACGCCATCCTTGCCGGGCATCCCCGGCACAGAACCTTGGCGCACTCCACGTCCTCCGGGGACTCGGCGAAGAACAGGTCCGGGTCATCCGTGCACGGCAGCTTGCGACCGCTTGGCACCCCGGCCAGCGTCACCGGGATAGCCGCGGCCGGCTGGGGCGCCGGGACAGCCGCGCCTGCCACCTGCGCCGGGTCTCTCCTAGCGATCGCCGCCATGTGCTCGGATACCGCCTCGAACCCCGCCGGGTCCGCCAGCACGGCGGTGGTGCCGGGCCGATGCATCGGTGCCATCCCCTCTCATCTACTCGTCCTAAGGTCTCTCACGCGTCTGACAAAACGGTGGCCTCGCATGACGAAGGCCGCGGACCCGATTTCGGGTCCGCGGCCTTTGAGGGGATCAGGCCGGTCGTTCTAGACCGGTTCCCTCGCCGGATGCGGACCCTTAGCGCCGCCGCTCAGCGCGGCGATGCGGGTCGTGTGCGGGTACTGCTTGCCGGAGTTGTGCTGCCCGAGCGCGACGTTCAGATCGGCAGCCATGCGGCTCCGCCCGAAGACGTCGGCGGCCCAGAAGGCACGGGGGCGCGCGAGTACGGCACCTGTGCACGGGGACTGGGCGATCCGGACGCCTGATGGCAGGACAGCGCCCGTGGCGAACGCTGCGTGCGACTCAGCGGCAGTCTCGAGACCCGAGATCGCGTTCAGCATCCTGGGCACCTCCTTCCATTTGGCGTCGACAGACCCGCAGGACATGGCAGCAGCCTACGTAGCACTGCCGGGGCGGGGCAACTTCTTTTCTGAGGGAATCTGACCGCCATTTGGGGCTGCTCGGGAGGTACGGATCAGCCCCTCCTGCACCACTGAGACCACTAGCTCGCCGTCGCTCGTGTAGACCTCGCCGCGCGCGAGCCCTCTGGCTCCGCGAGCGACGGGAGAGTCCTGCGCGTACAGCAGCCACCGGTCGGCGCGGAACGGTCCGTGGAACCACATCGCGTGATCGAGGCTCGCCGCCGTCGTCCGCCCGTCCGTCCAGGACAGGCCGTGCGGGAGCAGCACCGAGTCCAGCAGGGTCATGTCGGACGCATAGGTCATCAGGCACACGTGCAGCAGCGGATCGTCGGGCAGTTCGCCATCCGCCCGGAGCCAGACCAGGTTGCGCGTCGTCCGCAGCGCGGGATCGCGCTCGGCTTCGAAGGTCAGGGGTCCGATGTACCGGATGTCGATCGGGTTGCCGCCGGACCACTCGCGGACAGACGGGCCGAACACCTTCTCCATCCGTTCGGCCGTCGGAACGATCGCGTCCGGCGGCGGGACCACGGGCATCGGGTCGGCGTGCTCGATCCCCGGCTCGTCGTGATGGAACGACGCGGAGAGCGTGAAGATCGTCTTGCCGTGCTGGACCGCCGACACCCGGCGGGTGGTGAACGAGCGGCCATCGCGGACCCGCTCCACCAGGTAGATCAGCGGAACCGTGGGATCGCCCGGCCGGATGAAGTAGGCGTGCAGTGAGTGCACGGGCCGGTCAGCGGGCACCGTGCGGCCGGCCGCGACCAGGGCCTGGCCCGCGACCTGGCCGCCGAACACTCGCTGCCGGCGCTCCCCCTCCGGACTGCGCCCGCGGAAGATGTCGACCTCGATCTGCTCCAGGTTGAGCAGGTCAACCACATTGTCGAGCGCCTTGCTCATACTCCCGCGTCACCAGCCTTGCTCGCGCCGTCTCCCGCTTGCCTGCGGGGCCCCGCCCGCCTCCCCATCCTCTTCACTTCCGGCTCGCTCACGATCGCCCAGCGCCCGCGCGGTCGGCCGCGGGGCGCGCGGGGACGGATCTCCTCGACGAACCTGGACGGCTTGCGGCTCCGGCGCGCGTCGGCCGACCGGGCCAGCGCCCACGACAGGCAGACGAGGTCCCGCGCCCTGGTCACCCCGACGTAGAGCAGCCGCCGCTCCTCCTCGATGGCGTCGTCAGTCTGCGCGTACACGATCGGCAGCATCCCGTCGGTGAGGCCGGCCAGGAACACCGCGTCCCATTCCAGCCCCTTGGCCGCGTGCAGCGAGGCCAGGGTCACCCCGTCCATCGCCGGGGCCTGCCCGAGGGCGGTGCGCGTCGCGAGTTCGGCGGCAAGATCGGCGAGCGATGCCCGCGGCGACCCGGCGAAGAAATCGTCGGCCAGCTGGGCCAGCGCCTCCAGTGACTCCCACCGCTCCCGCGCCCGGCCCCGGCCCGAAGGCGGCTCCAAGGTCAGCCCGATCCCCGACAGCACCGCCCGGACCTGACCGGCCGGCCCCTCGTCGGCCGACGCCGAACGTGCCGCGGCCCGCAGCAGGCCGACCGCCTGGCGCACCTCGCCCCGGTCGAAGAACCGCTCCGCTCCCTTGACCACGTACGGGACACCGACCTCGCCCAGCGCCTGCTCGAACGGAGGCGTCTGCGCGTTGGTCCGCACCAGCACCGCGATCTCCCGGGCGGCGGTCCCGGACCGGATCAGCGCCGCAGCCCGCCGCGCCACGGCCGCCGCCTCCTCCTGCTCGTCCCCGTACTCCGTGAACTCAGGCTCCGGGCCGGCGGGCCGCTCCGCCACGAGCACCGGCTCGCCCGGCCGGCGCACTGATACTCCCGGGACGCTCGCCACCCCCGGGCCACGCCCGGAACCGGGGCCAAAACTGCGGCCGAGACGGTTCGCTAGCGCGACGACCTGGGGCGTGGACCGGTAGTTGCGCACCAGCCTGATCACGGTTGCGTCAGGGAACTCGGCCGTGAAGCCGGTCAGGTATGAAGGGGTCGCTCCGGTAAAGGAGTAGATCGTCTGCCGCGGGTCGCCGACCACGCACACGTCATCCCGGTCCCCGGTCCAGGCATCGAGCAGGATCTTCTGCAATGGGTTGACATCCTGATACTCGTCCACGACGAAGTACGCATACCGGTCCCGCACCGCGGCGGCGGCTCTGGGATGCTCGGCGAGGATCGCCGCGGTGAGCTCGAGCACTGACTCGAAGTCGACCAGGTGCCGCTCGCGTCGCAGTTCCTCGTAGGCGGCATAGAGCCTGGAGAGCGGGATTGGTCCCAGGGGCTGTGTTCGGGAGGCCTTGGAACTGGCCTGCGGGTATTCCTCGGGCCGCACCCCGGTGACTTTTGCCCACTCGATCTCGCCGGCCGCGTCGCGCAGATCGGGCAGGCTCAGCTGCAGCCGCAGCTGGCGGGCGGCATCTGACATCAGGCTGATCTTGGAGTCCAGAACCCGCGGCGGAGGGCCGCCCACCGTCAGCGGCCAGAAGTGAGTGAGCTGGCGCAGCGCGGCCGCGTGGAAGGTCCGGGCCTGCACTCGCTCCATCCCGCCACCGGGCAGTGCCTGGCGGCCCAGCACCCGCAGCCGGCCGCGCAGCTCGCCGGCCGCGCGGGTGGTGAACGCGAGGGCGAGAACCCGCGCCGGGTCCATCACGCCGGTGGCCACCGCGTAGGCGATCCGGTGGGCGACCGCCCGGGTCTTGCCGGTGCCCGCGCCGGCCAGCACGCAGACCGGACCGCGGGCGGCCAGCGCGACCTCGCGCTGCTCTGGGTCGAGCGCGGCCAGCACAGCATCCGCGGAATCCATGGGTACACCTCCCGCTGCTTCGCTCACCCGCGCCTCGCCGCCGCCTCGCCTGCCCGCCTGCCGGCCATCATTCCGCATGCCGCCGACGCAAGCACCAGGCACCAGGCCCGTCTGCCGTGCCCGCGCAACATGACGCGGGAAGCCTGCGAACCGCGTACGCGTTAGTAATGTTCACTAGGGACGGCAGTGAAGGGAAGGACGGCCGATGGCATCGCCGCTGACCATGTACACCACCACGTGGTGCGCGTTCTGCAAGCGCCTCAAGCGCCAGCTGGCGGCCGACGGCATCGAGATGACCGAGATCGACATCGAGCAGGACCCCGCGGCCGCGGACTACGTCATGAGCGTGAATGGCGGGTTCCAGACCGTCCCGACCGTTGTCTTCCCCGACGGCAGCGCGCTCACGAACCCGTCGGCCGCGATGGTGAAGGAACGGCTGCGCGAATTGGCCGCGCTCTGATGTCCCGGAAACGACACAAGACCCAATCGCGCGTGCTCGATTCCGCCACCGAGGCAGGCCCGGGCTGGAGCGAGTTTTCCGGGGGCGCATCCGCTTCCGCCGCGCCCGGTACCAGCACGTCTGCCCTCGATCCGTCCGGCGCCAGTCCGTCCGGCGCCAGTCCGCCCGGCGCTAGTCCGCCCGGCGCCCGTGCGCCCGGCGCCCGCGGCTCAGGCTCCGATCCGTCCGGCGCCCGTGCGCCCAGTGTCAGTCGGTCCAGCCCCGACACGACCGCCGTCGCCTTTTCCGGTGCGCTGCCCGTACCCGGCCAGGACGCTGTGGTCCGTCGCACCCCGGACGGGTGGCGGGTCGGCGATGATGACCTGCCCGACCTGACCTGCGCGATGGTGCTGGCCGACCTGCTCGCCGCCGAGCTGCCCACCGAGGTCCATCCGGCCATCCCTCCCGCTACTCCCGCTGCGGCGCAGCCCGGCGCCGACCGGCCGACCGACCGACGACGCGCGCGGGGACGGCATGCGGGCGAACCGCCAGCGGGCGAACGGCCAGCCGCGGAGGATGAGGCACACCGGCTGAGAACCACCGTCGGCCAGCTGGAGCACGCGCTGACCGCGCGGATCCGGGTCGAGCAGGCGATCGGCGTTCTGGCCGAGCGCCACCGCATCCGCCCCCGTCAGGCGTTCGAGCAGCTCAGATCGGCCGCACGGAACCGGGGCCGACGGGTAATCGACATCGCGGCCGACGTGGTCGCCAGCGCATCGAACCCGCTGCTGCAGCTGCCCGAGGAGCTGTCCCGGCAGCGCTCGGCTCCGCGGCACGGCGCCAGGCACTCCCGCCGCGTCCTCCGCTCCGAGTAGCTGGGGTAACCGGCTCCCTTCCCCGCCGAGTGGCTCGGTCATCGGCTCGCCCTCGGCAGCGCGCCACCCTCGCTTCCCCACGGTCGCCCATTTCATGATCTGGGTTCATGTCCCCAGGGATATTTGCGGCAGAGGTATTCAGATCATGAAAGATGACCCTTCGGGCGTTGCTCACGTGAGTGAGGTTACTCCTGGTTCATCCACGACCACGAAGGGTAGCAACAGGCCGAGGAGGGAGCGTGGACGACGAGCGGGACCACAGTGGGTATCCGGCCGCCTGACTACGGCCACAACGCCGCCGCGCTCGACGCTATGGGACGTATGGTCAGCAATGTCTCGGGCGGCAAACCGACCGCCGCCGTCACGCGGCCCGGGGAACGCCGCGACGACCTGATCATCCAGAACGCCGAGACCGCCGAGATCCGGGCCGCCGCGGCCGCCGAGATCCCAGCCCGAGCCGCCGCGGCCGCCCGCGCCGAGGCCGCGGTCGCCATCCCGGCTCCGCCGGACCTGTCGCCGCTGGCGGCCGCGGCCGAGCAACTGGTGCCGCCGCTGACGGCCGCGGCCGAGCGGGTCGCGCCGCCCGCGACGCTGGCCGACCGCGCCACGTCAGCCGCCAGGCCGCTGCGACACGCGGACCGGCCCACTCAGTGGAACCGCGGGCCGGGCTGAGCCGTCAGCCGGCAGCGAGCACGACGCCGGAGTGCGCCCACGGGCGGGTGAAGCCGATCGGGTTGCGGCCGCCGTAGGGCGCGATCCTGATCGCGAATCCGGTGGCGAAGGCCTCGATCATCATGCCGCCGCCGATCACCAGGCCAACGTGGCCAGGCGCGGTGGGCGTCCCGTCAGCGCCGACGAAGAAGACCAGGTCGCCCGGCTCGACCTGGCCGGCGGGCACCTGCGGCCCCCAGAGCCACTGCTGCCGGGAAGTGCGCGGGATGTCCACCCCAGCCGCCCGGTAGGCCATCATCACCAGGCCGGAGCAGTCGAAGGCGTCCGGCCCGGTCCCGCCCCACTGGTAGGGCTTGCCGAGCTGGGCCTCGGCGAAGGAGATCGCCGCGGCGACGGTCCCGTTCGGCTCCCGGCCGAGGCCCTTCTGGTCTGCCACCTGGCTGACGCCCGGCAGGCAGCCGGGAACGTTGTCGGCGGACACCGCGCTGACCGTGAAACCGCCGCTGGCGTAGCTCCCGGCGAAGGACATCACCAGCTGGACGTAGGAAGCCGAGTGGTTGTAGGCAAAGATCGCACCCGTGGCGTTGTCCAGCACCCCGTGCTCGACCAGGTACTTTGCCGCTCCGGCGATCGCGTCGGCAGGGTCATAGACGCTCGCGATCCCGTCGCCGTTGCCGTCGGTCGCGACGCCGTTCACCCGCTCGCTGGCCGGATGCACCGGAGCGCCGCCCCACTGGTTGCCCGCGGCGCCGCCGATGCCTATCTGCATCGGCCCGGCCGCGCCGAAAGCGTTCGCGCCGCTGTGCACGCCGGGCAGGGTGGACCTGCCGTCGTCGCTCTCCACCTTGCCGATGCCCGCCAGGACGACCCAGGGGACCCCGTACTTCCTCCCCGTAGCCTGAAACAGGGCCAGGTAGTCGGCGGGTATCGAGTTGCGGGCATCGGAGCTGACTGAGGGCTGCCGGCCCTGCGCAGCCGAGCAGCCGGTGCCCGACTCGAACAGCAGCCCGCTGCCGCCCACGATGAGCATCGGCGCGGTGATGAGCCCGGCCACCAGCAGGATGACGACGGTCACCAGCGCGAGCACCGCGCCCTTGCCCAGGCCACCCTCGCGCTGGCCGCCCGGGCCCAGCCGGTCCAGGCGGTCGAGGCGCCATCGCCATCTCATGTGTTGCCCGCCGAGGCCAGCTCGATGTCGCTGACCTGCCAGCTGCTGCCGACGCCGGTGACCGTCACCGCGTACCGCGCGGTCACCTGGCTTCGGCCGCTGGCGTCCGTGATCTCCTGGCTGATCGTCACCACGAAGGTCATGCTCGACGAGCCGAACGCCCGGAGCGAGCTGATCACTGCGGTGCCCGTGGCGACCTGCTTCTTGCTGGCCCGCTGGCTCGCGACACCCGGCACGGAATAGCCGGCCTCGAGGACCTGGGACAGCTCGGGCGTGATCAGGCTCCGCATCGAGTCGACGTAGGCGGCGGCGTTCTCGCTGTAGGAGTAGGTGCCGTAGGCGTCAGAGAACTGCGTGACCACGGCCGCGGCGCTGGCCAGCTCCGCCTGGGAGAACGGGAGCCACTGGTAGATGTCGAGGGCGGACGGCGTGGTCGCCGCCGGGGCCGGGCTGCTGGTCGCCGGTGCGGCAGACGGCCTGGTCTGCCGGGCCGGGGAATGCGCGGCGGCCTGCGGGCTGCTGTCGCCGCGCGCGGCCCGTGCCGCCGGCACGAACATGTAGATGCCCAGCGCGGCGAGGACCGCCGCGATCAGCGCGAAGAGCGCCTTCCGCTGGCCAGATGTCAGTTCCATGGGCGCATCGGTCTACTTCCGGCGCCGGATGGGGCGCAGCCAGAACGGTGCCGGGCCCGCTGGCTCGTCCGCGCCGGCGCGGCCGGCCAGGGGCAGGGCGGGAGGACCGGCATCCCGGGCGGGCTGGCGAGCGGGAGCCGCGCCGGCCGGGCGGGCCGGAGGCGCGACGGCGGGACGGCCCGGGGGCGCGGAGGGCTGGGCCGCGGGCGGCGCAGCGGCCGGGCCGGCCGAGGGCTGGGTCCTTGCCGGGCGCCCTGACGCTGGCGCAGGCCGACGAGGAGGCGGAGGAGCCTGGCGGCCTGCCGACGAGTCGGCCCAGGGTCCGCTCTGGCCATGACCGGCCGCACGCTGCCGCTCCCGCCCGCCCGCCGGGGCGGGACTGGCCGGGGGGCGCGCCTGCGGCTGCCTCGCAGGAGCACCGCGCCGCCAGGGCGATCCCGCGTCGGCGGGGCGGAGCGGCGCAGGCGCGGGCCCAGAACCGGCCGCGCCGGGGCCGGCCGGGGCAGGGCGGGCCGGGGCAGGGCCGGCCGGGGCTGGGCTTGACGGCGCCCGGCTGGCCGGGGCGGGACCCCCCTGCGCGCCGGACGACTGCACCGGCCACGTGGGGCGAGCGCGGACGGGGTCGGCCTGACCGGCACGCGCCTGACCGGCACGTGCTGGAGCGGGACGTGCCGGAGCGGGACGTGCCGGGCCGGGGCGTGCCGGACCAGGGCCAGGCTGCGCCGGGGGCTGGGCCGGGCGGTCGGCTCGGCCGGCCGCCGCTGCGGCGGCGTCCGCTGCCGTCCGGCCGGGCGGGATGGTCCCGGTGGCCGGGCCGCCGCTGCGAGCCCAGCCTCCCGGGGCTGACGCGACCGTCTCACGGGACGGGAGCTTCAGCGGCGGCGCGGTGCGGCCGGTGCCGTCACCGACCGAGGCGGCGGCCCAGGCCCGGGCGCGGGACGCCAGTCCCGCGCGGCTGCCCGCGCGCGCTCCCTCCGGCGCGATCCCGGCGCCGTTCCCGTCGGCGAGCGCGTAGCCGTCCTGGCCATCCAGGCTCGCTCCGTCCATGGCCTGCACGCCCGCCGCAGCCGCCCCGCCCGCGGCGGAACCGCCGACGCTGGCGGCCGCCCGCCCGGGATCGCGCCGCGCCCACCGGGCCGCGCGGTAGGCGGCGACGCCACCCGCGGCCGCGGCGGCGGCGCCGAGCGTGGTCGTGCGCAGGGTCGCGCGGGACCGCTCCAGGTCTATCTCGGCCCGCTCCCTGGAGCCGATCATGCCGTAGCCCACAGCGGAGAACAGGTGCTGGAACGGCCTGCGGTAGATGAAGACGGCGATGGTGACGAGCGCGATCATGAGGATCTTCAGCGCCCACGGGAGCACCGCGTCGCTGGTGCCCATGATCAGCGAGTAGGCGTAGAGCAGCACGCTGAGCACGAGCGCGACCGCCGCCTGCTTGAGCAGCACGCCGACGAGCATCTCGAACCAGCGCATCGCGACCACTCGCCCGAAGCCCGGATGCGTGCCGATCAGCAGGAAGAACGGCCCCGCCACGAGCAGCAGCAGGAAGCCGAGCTTCAGCATGATCAGCGTGACCGCGATCAGCAGCACCAGGACCCCGGCGACCGCCGCCGCGAACAAGGCCGCGAACGCGATCTCCAGCCGTGTCGTCCACTGCTTGCCCTGGAACAGCGGGTAGATGCCCGGGTCCCGCTCCTGGATGCTCGCGGCGATCCCGGAGTAGGTGGCCTGCTTGGCCTTGACCAGGGCAGGCGTCGGCTTCTCGTTGGCGGCGATGGCCTGCGCCCACAGCAGTTGCCGGCCGTAGGTGTTCACGGGGGTCGACGCGCCCGCGGGGCCAAACGCGGTGGTGCCGAACTCGCCGGCCAGCCAGGGCTTGCACACGAGCACGGTCCACAACTCGTTGGCGTTCTGGTCGACGACGCCGCCGCCCGACGAGAAGTTGAAGTTTCCCGGCTGCACCTGCGGGTCGGCGCGCGACAAGGGCAGGCAGTTGCTCTGGCTCGGAGCGGGGAGCTTGGCGAACGCGACGTTCAGCGTCTGGCTGATGCCGTCGGACACCGCCGAGCCCGCCCCGGTACCCTCGATGGTCCGGGTGCCGCGCTTGCGGATCAGCCCCTGCCAGGCGAGCCAGATCGCGCCGATGATCACGACGACGGCCAGGTAGGGGAAGTAGATGGCGTTGCCGAGGCCGCTGATGAGCTTGTCGACGACACTCGTCAGCCAGCTGAGGATGCCGCTGCCCGCGGCGGACTGGTACACGGTGATCGTGACCCGGTCGATCGATTTCGCAATGTCGAACACCATGCTGGCGACGTTGTTGCCGATCAGCGACGTCATGTCGGAGCACTGCAGGTTGCTCGCCGCCCAGTACTGCCCGGGGCAGCGAGGGCTGGCAGATGTTGTTCAGGTCGCCGGTCAGCCCGCCCTGCTGGCAGAGACTGAACAGGCTGGCGATGTCGCCGATTCCCGGTACCGAGCAGATCCCGCCCTGGGGGGCAGGCTGCCGTGCCGCAGTGGTGACCGCGGTGACCGGCCGACTCGCGGCGCTCCGGTCCGCGGACACGGGGGCCGCGGCGGACGCTGAGGCCGCGGGTGCCGCGGTCGCGGCGGGATGCCCCGCATGCGGAATGCCGGGCGCGACCGCGAGCACGGCGAGCACCAGCATCGTGCGATGCGGGGAATGGCGCAATCCGCGGATCTTGCGCATCTCGGGGGGCTCCTGGCGGGGGGGCGTCGGGGTCAGAGGGGACAGCCGGCGGGTGGAGGGGACGCGGCTGGTTGCGGAACCGCTGGTGGCGAGGTAGCGGAATGCGAAAGCGCTGGGTGCGGCACGGCAGGATGCGAGGCGGCGGGACGGGCGTCGCGCCCGGCCGCCGCTGGAGGCGGGACGGGCACCTCGGGCCTGGCCCTGGTCGGGTTGGTGTCGAGGCGCTGCCGCAGCTCATCGGAGATCAGGTCGATGCCGATCCGGCCCGCCCGGCCGTCGAGGTCACGGAAGATGCACTCGCCGTTGCCCAGGCCGCGCAGCACCGCCTTGTGCTCGTCGGACGGCTCCACGCCGAGCAGGGCCATGACGTTGGCGACCTCCATCCGCTCCGAGGACCGGAACGCGAACACCCCGGAGATGCAGTTCGTCACCTGCTCGTTCAGCAGGTCGCCGGCGTTCTGCGAGACGAGGATCAGCGCGGTGTTGCGGGACCGGCCCATCCGCGACACCTCCGGGATCAGCTTGGCGCCCTGCGGCGTCGAGGTGATCGCCCACGCCTCGTCGAGGATGATCGCCTTCGGCAGGCTGCGGTCCATGCCGTTCAGCAGCCTGCGGGCGAATTGCGAGACCAGGTAGAGCAGCGCCACCGACAGCCGCTGCTCGTAGGAGTAGTCGTCGCGCTTGACCCCGACGTCGGGCAGCGTCAGGCCGGCCAGCGTGAAGACCGTGGTCCAGCCGGCCGCGTCGATGCCCTGGCCCCCGGAGGGGGCGAAGGCGAGCTTGGCCAGCCGCATCTCCGACATCGACCCGAGCACGGCGCCGAGGTTCATCGACGCCGGGTCGGCCGACTTCTCCAGGTGCGTCACGACCTGGCCCAGGCTGGGCTGCTCGCCCGCGGCGACCGCGCTGACCGCCTGGATCATCGCGCTCTCCCGCTCCTCGCTCATCCTGGGCAGCAGCAGCCGCAGCGTCTCCGTCGCCATGGTCCGCCGCTCGGCGAGGTCATCGCCGAACGAGAACGGGTCGAGCAGGCCAGGTGCCGCGCTACCCAGCGGCAGCACCCGCGCCTGGCGGCCGCGGGACCGCAGCAGGGCCACCAGCGACTCCGCGTCGCCCTTCGGGTCGATCACCGCGACGGTCACGCCCCGCAGCGCCATCTGCAGGATCAGCAGCAGGGCCAGGGTGGTCTTGCCGCCGCCGGGCTCGCCGGTGATCGCCACCGCGGTAGGGCGGTTCCGCGCGGCGGCGACCAGCGGGTCGAAGTGCACGATGGACCTGGCCCGCCCCAGCGTCTCGCCGATGTAGGGACCGACCCAGCCCGCGTCCGGCGCGACGCGGTCACCCAGGTCGACGGTCGCGGTCGGCATCCCGCCCGCGATCGTGTACAGCGGCTGGCGCTGCAGGTAGGAGCCGAGCCGGACCCGGTCCCCGGGCATGGACTCGCACAGCAGCGAGAACTGGTCGCCGGTGGAGTTCACCACGTCGATCCCGGCGTCCCGGTAATGCTCGGCCACCGCCTCGGCCCGGCGCACGCACAGCTCGCGCGTGGGCGCGGTCACCATCAGCCGGTGCCAGCCGTAGACGAACGGCAGCCGCTCCTTGGTGATGCCGTGCTCGAGCAGCCGGGCCGCCTCGATCTGCTCGGCGAGCGCGA
>WNFN01199822.1_pt1 | contig 18290 bp, 14 predicted proteins | sample 5400161 | NCBI WGS metagenome assembly WNFN01 (sample SAMN13153353, study PRJNA577476) | soil metagenome | isolation source: 80 cm saprolite on Douglas fir-dominated hillslope | place: USA:California | collected 2013-09-17 | reverse complement strand
GAGTCATGCCCATACCCACGTTAACCGAAAAGCTGGAATGGCTGAAGCCGGCGAAAGCTTCTTCCTACGAAGAGGAATGCGCGAAGACGTTGCGGCAAGGCGACTATGAGATTGGGGTGCAGGTCACCAACGACATTCTCGATGAGGCGATGGAAATTTTCATCCGGTCTTCGCGAAGCTACTTTGGCGTTTCAGGCGATTCCATGGTGGCAATTTTCACGGCGGGCGGGGATCTGATCAACGCGGCTTGCGGCACCTATCTTCACGCCATCATTCAGCCGATCGTCATCAAATTTATTCTCAAGTATTACTCGCAAAACCCGGGGATTCGCGAAGGCGACATCTGGTACACAAACGACGCTCTGTATGGAGGGATTCATAATCCGGACCAGGTAGCGCTGATGCCGGTCTTTCATAAGGGCAAGCTGCTGGCGTGGACGACTGCGGCTTTGCACACGACGGAAACCGGCGCCATCGAGCCGGGTGGGATGCCGGTTAGCGCCAAGTCACGATTCGAAGAGGGGCTGAACATGCCCCCCATGAAAATCGGAGAGAGCTATCAACTGCGAAATGATTTTTTGGAATTTTATTCCGTCTATGGACTTCGTGCGCCGGCGATGTTTATTTCCGACTTACGCGCGAGATGCACGACGGCGGACAGAGTCCGCGTGCGATTGCTGGAACTGGTGGAGAAGCGCGGCGAGGAATATCTCGTCGGATTGCTGCGCAAGATGCTCGTGACCGCGGAGTCCGGCGCCCGCCAGAAGATAAAATCTTTGCCGGAAGGTAAGTTCCGCGCGGTTGTCTTCAACGACGCTATTGGTTGGACTCCCGCGCTGGTGCGAGCATGTTACTTGACGCTGACTAAGAAAGACGACAAGCTGATTTTCGATTTCGAGGGGACTTCTCCCGAAAATCCGTCTTCTTATAACGTTCATTCGCAGGCGGTCGTCGGACACATCGCGAACTTCATGTATGAGTACGTTTTCCACGATCTGCCCATTTGCAGTTCCACGTTTGCGCCTATCGATTTCATTTTCCCGCCCAATATTATTCTCAACCCGGATAAAGCCGCGGCAACAAGCTGTTGCGTTTACATCGGAATGCAGTGCCGCAACGCCACACACAACAGTTTTGCCAAGATGGCGTTCTCCTGCGCGGGACTTTGGCAGCAGGTAACGGCGGCGCCGGGCAGCCAGCATACCGCGCAGATTTGCGCCGGCCTCTCGCAGTGGAAACTCGCGGTTTCGGACGTTCTCTCTTTTTCGCTCAACACGCAGGGACAGGGTGGACGAGCCGCCAACGATGGCATGGACTCGTATGGATTCGCCTGGTGCGCGTTTGGCCGTGCTCCGGATTCGGAGCAGGTCGAGAGTGAACTGCCTCTGACCGTAATGCTCTCCCAGCATTGGAAAGACTCCTGCGGCCACGGGCACCATCGAGGCGGATCTGGCGCTGTCCAACAATGGATGATCCACAAAGTCAGCGACATGGTTTCCATGTGCATGGGAAACGGAAGCAAGGTGCCGCTCGGACAGCCGCTGTTCGGCGGGTATGCTTCTTCGCCGATTCCGGGAATCAGTGTGCGAAAGCCCGGACTGCTGGACGACATGAAAAAGGAGAATTCGCCGCTGACTATGGATCTTCTGGACATACTGCAGAAAAACACAATTCATGGCGATTGGAAATATGAGCTCGTTGCTCGAACTCCCAAAGTCTATCAGGAGGGAGATTTGCTCTTCGGTTTCAGTGGTGGCGGCCCGGGCTACGGCGATCCATTGGAACGAGATCCGGAATCCGTGATGGAGGATCTGAAAAAGAGCATCATTTCGGATTGGACAGCGCAGCACATCTACAAGATCGCTTATGAAGCCGAGCGCCGGAAAATCGATGTGGAGAAGACGAAGCAACAGCGCCAGGAAGAGAGAAAGGCTCGTCTGGCGCGCGGAGTCTCCTTCGACCGTTTTCACCAGGAATGGAACAAAAAGGCTCCGCCGAAGGAAGCTCTGCAATTCTATGGGACGTGGCCGGATGCCAAGCCGACTGGACCGGTCTTCAGGCCGTAATTGATGGAACGGAGTCCTACTCCCCGGCAGATGGCGAAAGGGCTGCTGAGTGGGATTGCGCCGCTGCGCCCGCTCTTTTTGCCGATCGTGTTCTCGCTCGGCGCCAAAGTGGAAAGTGTGCCGCTCAGCGCGTTTCTCGGGAATCCTGCCAAAATTTCGAGTGCTCTCCGCCAAATGCGAACGCATCTGCGCTCCGATGGCGTGGCCTGCTACTTCGATCCCTACCTTGAGGTGGAAGCGCTGGGCGCAACGCTGCAAAGAATCTCGGACGATCGGGCGCCAACAATTCACTGGCCCCGTCCAGCGCGGATGGGCGAATTGCCAGAGGGCTTGCGGTCGCGGGAAGAGGCGGCGAACTCCGGACGCGTCCCGGTGGCCGTAGAAGTGATTCGCAGAATGAATGCGCTGCCGAATCGCGATTTTCTGCTGATGGCTGGCGTCACGGGTCCGTTGACTCTCGCTGCGCGGCTCACCCAGTTGGAGAGCAAAGAAACTTTGCAGAGCGAGGAGTTATCCGATGCCGCGCTGGAACTGGCGGGTTCCGTCGTTACGCAGATGGCCACCACATTCCTCGAGGCAGGCGCAGACACGATCATCATCCAGGAAGAAATCGTTCCGGCTCTCTCTGCGGAGAGCTGCGCTGTCTGGGCGAATCTGCTCGCGCCCACAATCAATGTCGTTCGGTTTTATGAAGCGCTTCCTGTGCTCCAACTCTCTTCTGCTCCCTTCCCGCACGAGAACTGGGAACTGATTTTTCGACAGCACTGGGATTGCGTCAAATGCGCGCCTGTTGATGCCATAGCTTCGCGCAGGCAGAAGGGTTTGCCAGCAACTGATGGCTCTCCATTTGGCATTGCCCTGCCGCTGGATGCGTTTCGAACAGGAAGGTCACACGGCAAGTCACCTTTTCAAAATATCCAACCATGGAATTCGGAAGTGCGGCCCAGTATCATCACGACTGCTTGTGATGTCCCGGTAACAACCGAAATGAAACATTTGATCAAGGTTTTCGAGGGGATTCCGCGCGCCATTTAGCTATCCTATATAAATGATGCAGACGAGTCGTTTGCGCAGATTCTGAATGTAAGAGGGAAGTGAGTTATGAGTGCGGAAACAAGCGGGCTTTTCATGGGCTACGACGATATCTGGTTGCTGGATGGGGTCAGAACGCCATTCGTGGACTACAACGGGGCGTTGGGTCTCGTTTCGCCAATCGACCTCGGCATCAAAGTGGCGCGCGCCCTATTCGAACGGACAAAAATCGCTCCGTCGGATGTGGGTTCCGTCATCGCGGGAAGCGTGGCGCAATCCAGTTTTGACGCGTACGTCCTGCCTCGACATATCGGGCTCTATTCAGGTGTTCATATTGAGCGGCCGGCGCTGCTCGTGCAGCGCGTCTGCGGCACCGGCATCGAAGCGATCAGCCAGGCTGCTGATGCCGTCACGCTGAAAAAAATCGAACTCGGTCTTTGCGTCGGCGCGGAATCCATGAGCCGCAATCCCGTTGCTGCTTTTACGCACCGCAGCGGCTTTCGCACGGGCCAGGTGGAGTTCAAGGATTTCTTGTGGGAAGCGCTGTTGGATCCTGCCCCGGGCGTAACGATGGGGGAAACCGCGGAAACAGTTGCGGGGACGTATAAAATCACACGCGAGGACGTGGACCGTTTCGCTGAATTGAGTTTTTCGCGCGCGGTCGCTGCGCAAACGAGTTGCTTTTTATCGGGAGAAATCGTGCCTCTTGTCAGCGAAGTTTTCGAGTTTGACAGTTACAAGCCGCGCGGCATTCAACTGCCCAAAGGAGTGGAAAGTCTCACGATGGATACACACATTCGTCCTTCCTCATTCGAAGCGCTCTCGAAGATAAAGCCGGCATTTGGAGGCATTCAGACCGGAGGAAACAGCTCCGCGATTGTGGACGGCGCGGCGGCGGCGCTTGTCGGCTCCGGCGCGTACTCGAAGGCAAAAGGGATTGAACCGCTCGCGCGCATCGCCGCTGTGGCTACTGTCGGGGTGCGTCCGGAGATCATGAGCATGGGGCCGGCACCGGCAATTCGAAAGCTCCTCGAAGGCGCGGGGCTCGCGTTGGATCAGATCCATCGCTTCGAGATCAATGAAGCGTTTGGTGCGCAGCTCATCGCCGTCGAGCGCGAGTTGCGGATCGATCGCGACAAACTCAATGTGAATGGCGGCGCGATTTCGATCGGGCATCCGCTGGCGGCAACGGGAATCCGGCTGGCATTGACGCTTTCGCGGGAATTGCGCCGGTCAGATCTGCGCTACGGCATCGCGTCGGCTTGCATTGGCGGCGGGCAGGGAATTGCGATATTGCTTGAGAATCCGAATTGACTATTCGAATGCGCAGCGCGTGAAGCTTTCGCGCTCGGCCCGCACATCGTCGCCGCGCAGCTCGCGCAGCGCATAGGTCACAAATTCGGCGGTGACTCTCTTGCGCCAGGTCATGTCGAAATCAGTGTTGTCGAGCGGCTTGGCTATTCGAGCCGCAATTCCGGCAGCTTCTTCGATGGCTTGCTGATTTAATGGGCGGCCTAACAGCGAATTTGCCGCATCGGTAGCGGCCAGCGGACGGCAGGCTGCTGCGCCCACGACAATGCGAGCGTCCTCGACCACCTTATCCCTGGAGAGGCGCGCCGCGACCGCGATGGATAGGACGGGAAAGTCGAACGAGCCGCGGCGGCGGAGTTTCCAGTAGGCGCTCTTCCATCCGTGCAAAGAATCCAGCAAGACTTCGGCTAGAATTTCGTCCGGCCGGCGCTTGATGTAGTCGATTCCATCGTTGTTGTAGAAATCGGAAAGCGCGACTTCGCGTTCTCCGGAAAGTGAGACAAGGCGCACTCGGGCCCCCAGCGCCATCAGTGCCGGGCCCGTGTCCGTCGAGGAGACCGCCATGCACTTTGAACTTCCGGGCGCGACCCAGCAAGTCGTGCCGTCTTTTTTCAGGCAGAAATTGATCGACTTTCTCCACTCGTAGCTTTGATCGTAGTAGTTACAGCGCGTGTCCAGGCAGATGTTTCCGCCGAGCGTGGCCATGTTTCGAATCTGCGGAGTGGCGACTAGAGAGGCGGCTTGCGCCAGCGCGGTTAATCCGTTTCGAAAGCGCGGGTCTGCCGCAATATCGGAAAGCGTGAGGCAGGCGCCGAGCCGTGAGCCGGAAAGGGTCAATTCAACGTCGTTGAGGGGTTGGATGTGACGCAAGCTCATCAGAGTCCGCGGGACCTGTTGGCGCCGCTTCATGTTGGGAAGCAAATCCGTGCCACCAGCGAGCGGCATTGCATTGGCTCTCTCGCCGTCCAGAATGCGCGAGGCTTCTTGGAGCGTGCGCGGTGCGCGAAATTCGAAAAGTGGAAGCCGCATCATGGCGCGAGTACCTTTTCTTTCTCGCGGCGGGGTTTTTCGCGACGGGGAATATCGTTCACCGCGTTGCCGTCGCCACCTTCCCACGGCGGCGGAACGCGCAGAGCCTCGGGCCAATTGACTTGCGGAAAATGGCTGGGCCCAAAACGCGGGTCACGTCCAGCTTTCTTTTCGGAAAGGGCTTTCATGATTTTCTCCGGAGTGACTGGAATTTCATCGATCCGCACACCGACAGCATCGTATACGGCGTTGGCGACCGCGGGCATGATCGGCAGGAGCGGGCCTTGACCAACTTCCTTCGCGCCAAACGGGCCGCGGGGATCAGGCTCTTCAATCAGCTCGGTGATTACATCGGGCATGTCGAGCGAGGTTGGGCTCTTGTATTCGAGGATCGAAGGGTATTTGTGGACCAGCGCGTGAGAAAGTTTTTTCGGAAGGCGCCGGAATTCCTGCTCTTCCATGAGAGCTTCGCCGAGACCCATGTAGACGCCGCCTTCGACCTGGCCGCGCACCAGAGTCGGATTCAGTGCGCGCCCGATGTCATGGGCGATCCAGATTCGCGGGACAGTGACCCAGCCGGTGACCTGGTTTACTTCGACTTCGACGACAGCTGCGGAATAGGAATAGGTAGGAGACGGGCCAACGCCGCCGCCCTTGTACAGTGCGGGAGATTTTGGGGGAGTGTAAGAGCCCACAGTGCCGATTGTGCCGAAGCGAGCTTCGGCGAGGCAGACGGCTTCTTGAAATGTAAAACCCATTTCCGGCGTGGCGGAATCGAACACGCGTTTGCCTGCAAAGCGCAGCCGTTCTTTCGGAACTTCCAGTTTTTCTGCAACGGCGTCGGCGATGATGGCTTTTCCGCGTTCCGCAGCCTGCAACGCAGCGTTTCCCGCCATCAGCGTGACGCGGCTCGAATAGGAGCCAAGATCCACGGGTCCCAGGTCCGTGTCACCGGTGAACAACCGGATGTCGAACGTGTCGATGCCTAAAACTTCGGCGACGATCCCCGCGAGAACATCGTCCGAGCCCTGTCCGATTTCCGTTGCGCCGCAAAAAATACTGACGCCGCCGCTGCGGTCGAATTGGAGTTGAACTCCCGAGTGCGGCATTTTGTTCCAGTAGATCGGAAGCCCAGCGCCGGTCAGATAAGCGGAGCAAGCCAGACCTACACCGCGGCCATCAGGAAGTTTGCGGAATTTTTCTTTCCAGCCGGAGACCTTGACGATGCGGCGAATGCACTCGGCAAGATTGACGGTTCCGAGGCGGAAGAAATTGGCCGTCACTGCGTTTGAGGATTCAACAATGCGAAGGCGCAGATCCGCGGGGTCGATCTTAAGTTTCTCGGCGATTTTGTCGAGTTGGACTTCCTGACCAAAACGCGGTTGAGGAGTGCCGTGACCGCGCTTGGGGCCGCAAGGAGGCTTGTTCGTGAAGGTGCGGCAGCCTTGGTAAAGATAACGCGGAATGTGATACGTGGTGGTTTGCAATGCGCCGGCGTAGAACGTGCTGGCGACTCCGTACGAGCCGTAGGCGCCCCCGTCGATTAACGTCTGCAGATGCATTCCGGTGATTGCGCCGTCCTTCTTGACGCCGGTCTTGAATTTCATGAGGACAGGATGGCGGCCGCGATGACAATAAAAAACTTCTTCACGCGTCAGGCAGATCTTAACGGGACGGTCGAGCATGAGAGCGGCTTTAGCAACAACGATTTCGTGATTGAACGGATCGCTTTTCCCGCCGAAGCCGCCGCCGTTGGGCGTCGCGATCACCCGAATATGTGCAGCGGGTATTTCTAGAACTTTGGCGAGCGCGCGATGGAGATAGTGCGGGGTCTGCGTGCTGGACCAGATGGTCAGCTTTCCATCCGGGTCCCTGATGGCGACCGAAGCGTGCTGCTCGATAGGAAGATGGGTGCTCCCCTGAAAGAAAAAAGTGTCTTCGAAGATTTCATCCGCTTCGGCAAAACCTTCTTCTACATTTCCGAACTCCAGCGCCACGAATTTATGAATGTTTCCCTCTTCACCGTATTCGTGGATGCGCGGCTCGGGAGTTGCGAGGGCCTCTTCGGGATCGGAGATCGTCGCAAGAATTTCGTAGTCTACATCGATCAAGTCTAGCGCTTCGAAGGCGGTCAGCTCTTCGCGCGCGATGACGGCAGCGACGGGATCTCCGACGTGCCGCACGCGATCGACGCACAGAGCTTGCTCGTCCTGGCTGACGGGAAGAATTCCATACTGGATAGGGACGTCTTTCCCGGTTAGCACCAGATAGACTCCGCGGTGTGCGGAGGCGCGCGATGTGTCGATTTTTCGGATGCACGCGTGAGGATGGGGAGAGCGCAAAAGCTTACAGTACGCCATGCGCGGCAGGAAAATGTCGTCGGCGAAGCGCGTTTGGCCTGTGACCTTCGCGCGGGCATCGACTCTGCGCCGGGGGACACCGATCACACGGAGTTCATCACCGTTGGCCTTTGGAGCGTCAGCGGGTGTCATTCGCGAATCTTTTTCATTCGGCATGCTGCCTCCTGCGTGCTAGTTCCCGCCTTCGCCGCGCGAACTACGTCACAGAATCCTTCTGGTCTGCGATTTTCAGCATCGCGGCTTCGACGGCTTCGAAGATTTGCAAATAGCCAGTGCACCGGCACAGATTTCCGGAGATCGCTTCGCGGATCTGATCCCGACTTGGGTGAGGGTTTCGATCCAATAGAGCCTTCGCGGTCACCAGAATTGCAGGCGTGCAATAGCCGCACTGTGCCGCCCCGAGATCGGCAAAAGCATCCTGCAATGGATGCAAGTTACCATCTTCTCCGAGGCCCTCGACCGTCAGGACTTGCTTTCCGCCGCACTCGAGTGCAAGGACGAGACAAGAGAGCACGGGCTTGCCGTCGAGAAGAACGGCGCAGGCGCCGCATTCTCCCAGCTCACAGCCGTGCTTCGTGCCCGTATGACTGAGATCCTCGCGCAGGACCTCGAGCAAAGTTTTATAGGGCGCAAAGGAGACATCGGTCTCTTCGCGGTTCAACGTGAAGCGTATCTGTGCCGTCTTTTGCGATTCGATAGGCAATGTGGTCACGTTCAATTACCTCGCGAAAGTATTATCGGACCGATGCGCGCTTTTTTTCCTTCTGTGGAAGAGACCCGCGGAGAGCGCGATGTGGATCCTTCTCAAAGGAAAGGCGTTGTGGAGCACCAGGTTTGGCCAGCAAACCTCGGATCAGATAGTCTGCAAATCTCTCCGCGATTTCCGCCGCCGTTAGCGGTCCTTCCGGGCTGAACCACTGCACGCTCCAGTTCAGACCTCCAAGGATGATGCGTACTGCAAGCGCTGGATCGCATGGAGCGAATTCCCCCGAGCGCATGCCTGCAACGATCAAATTCCGCACGCCTGCTTCATATTTGTCGCGTTTTGCTACGAGATAGTGCTTTTGGCGGCGCGGAAGCGCAGTTGTCAGAAGATGCGCGGTGGATCCCTCGACTTCGTCGAGTACGCATCGCAAATGCGATACGATCACTATGCGGAGCTTAATCGCCGCGCTGGTTCTCATGCGGCGGGCATTGTCGAGCGTCGTGATCATGCGGTCCAGCGAATTGTCCTGACAAAAGAAGAGAATGTCGTCCTTGCCGCGGAAATAGTTGTAAAGATTTGCGGGAGAAAGAGCCGCGGCGGCTGCGATGTCGCGCATGCCGGTCTCCGCGAACCCCCGCAGGCGAAATTCTCTACCCGCGGCGCGCAAGATCTCCAGGCGCCGCGCGTGATAGCGCCGCTCGAGATGCCCGTTGCGCGGATCCTTCGCTGGGCAGATTGGCGACTTCATACTCCATCGTTCGAACGACAGTGAAGCTATAGGATCGTTCTACCTCCCTAGTGTCCGCCTTCGTGTCGCTTGTGTCAAAGAATTCTGAACAATCGTTCAGAAAAGGAACAACTGTTCAGATTGTGGCTAGGCGGATGTAAGGTTTTTGCTAGCTGGGCGTGCTGACGGAATTCCGGCTACCCTGGTTGCTTTCCAGAAGAGCCATCCAGGCGGCGGAAGCGGCGGGCTTTCATCTCAAAATGGGTGAGAACGCCTGGCTTTGCCACTTTGACCGTCGGACGCAGGGAAAGCGCCTGGTAGATGGCCTGCTCAACGTGTGTTCGAACTTGTTCCACATCATTGCCGGAGACGACTTCGATTTGCACTTCGAGGTGTTGCATCTCCCGCAACGTGGTTACTGTCACCTGGAACTCGTCCACACTGCCGAACTGGCGGATCACATTTTCGATCGCAGTGGGGTAAACGTTCACACCCCGGATCGTCACCATGTCGTCGCTCCGGCCCAGCAATCCTCCATCGAAGCGTGCGAAAGTGCGCCCGCAAGCGCAGGGAGCAAGATTCAACCGCACCAGATCGCCGGTGCGATAACGGATCGCCGGAAATCCGGCGCGCCCCAAATTGGTGATCACCAGTTCTCCGATTTCGCCAGTGGGCACTTCTTTCCCGGTTTGCGGGTCGAGAACCTCGGCAATGAATTCACTTTCGATGAGGTGAATTCCTCCGGGTTGAACTTCGCATTCAAAGCTATGCGCTCCCACTTCGGAAGCGCCCGCGTGATCGAAGCACTTCGCATTCCATTCTTTTTCAATGCGCGATTTCGTTCGCGCCACGTTGGCTCCCGGCTCTCCGGCATGGATCAGGGTGCGAACCTGCATGGCGCGCATGTCGAAATGTTCCTCGCGCGCAACCTCTGCGAGCCGCAGCGCATACGTCGGCGTGCAGCACACCACGGTCGCTCCAAGGTCACGCATCATGTGTAGGCGTTGAATGGAATCCCAGCCGCCGCCGGGAATCACCATCGCGCCTACTTTTCTTGCTCCTTCGACCGTTGCCCAGAAGCCGATGAAAGGGCCGAAGGAAAACGCAAGGAACACGCGATCTGCCGCGGTTACGCCCGCAGCCTTCAGGACATGCCCCCAACAGTCGCCCCACCATTCCCAACTTTCGGGCGTGTCAACGACACGCAGCGGCGTGCCCGTCGTTCCGGATGTCTGGTGAACGCGTGTGTAGGTGTCTACGGAGAAGGTCGCATTGGTGCCAAACGGTGGCGCTTCTTCCTGCGCGCGCACAAGCTCCGATTTGTACGTGAAAGGAAGTTTCTGGAAGTCAGCGAAAGACTGTATACCTGGCGCGACGATTCCTGCGTCGTTCCATTTTTTGGTGTAGAACCTGTTACGGCCGGAAATCCCGCCAAGAAGCTTTTGCAATTTCTGGAACTGAAGCGTTCGCAACCGCTCCCGTGGCACCGTTTCATTTGCCTGGTCGTAGAAGGACATCGGTTTTTCAGTTACTGAATAACTTTAGGATTTCACTGCATGAAATCAAGTTTCACAATTTGAAACACATGCTGAAAGGACCATTCAACGCGGAAACAGCCGCGCCGCATTGTCGTACAAGATCTTGCGCTTCGCCGCAGCCCCAATCGGCAGAGCGTTGAACTTCTCGACGTTTCCCTTAATCGCCGGCACGCCCGGCCCGGGCCAATCCGTGCCCCACAAAACTTTATCTGCCACGTCCTCGATTCGAGGAAAGTACTCCATCAGTTTCTGCGGTGGGATGCCGGAGATATCCATGTACATGTTTTTGTGCCGGCGAATCAGGAAAAACGCTTCATTCATCCACAGCGGCCTGCCTCCATGCGCAAGAATAACCACAAGATTCGGATAGTCGATGCACACATCATCGCAGAGCATCGGTTGCGCATGCAGATTTCTCGCGCCCGGAAAAATCGAAGTTCCCGTATGAATCATGATCGGCATGCCGTTGGCTTGCGCTCGTTCGTAAACAGCGGCCAAGCCGCGATTGCCGTCCATGTAATCGTTGGGCGAAAGCACTTGATGCGAAGGATGCATTTTGATGGCGCGAATTCCAAGTTTTGCAAGGCGGTCCACTTCCGCGCCGGGGTCGGGAACCGTCCCAGGAAGCACTCCGCCGAAGGCGATGAGACGATCCGACGCAATGCTGCAATACTTTGCGCTCCAATCATTCACTTCCGGCGTGAACCCGATAATCTTTGGGGCGACATAGTTGATCAGCCCCGCGCGCTCCACTCCAAGAGTGTCCAGAAAGGCGAGAAATGCTCTTGGGTCGGCTGAATATCTTTCCACATCCGCGTAATCGTTGCGCCCATGTTTGATCAAATCCAGCGCTGATGGTTTCACCATGTGGTACGGCATGATGTGAACGTGAATATCAATAATCGGTTCCAAAATTTCCCGTCCTTCACCGGATTCGAAACACGCTACCGATTCAAATGCAATTCATCCGATCGGTCTTGCTAGCTGTGTGCCGCCCCGCTCGAACTCGCCATTTTTTTCAAGTCAACGCTCTCATCCGCAGCCTGCTCGGGCGTCAATTGTACTCGGTTGGCGATTAATTTACGCCCCATCATATGGTCAAGCGGGCGATTTATCGAGTCGATTGCGACGAGACGGCCTTCTTTGAAATAAAAAACGGAAAGTTTTCTGCTTTCTGAATTGCCGCGCAAAACGAAGCGATCGTGTCCATTCGAAAGGCCGGCCATCTGCAGCTTGATGTCGAACTGATCCGTCCAAAACCACGGCAACGCTCGATAAACGTTTCGCCGCCCCGCAATCGTGGCGGCGACGCATTGCGCGTGATCGGCCGCATTCTGCACGGATTCCAGCCTAACCCTTGCGCCGGCAAATTCACACGGATGCTCGGCGCAGTCTCCAATCGCAAAAATGTTTTCGTCGTCGGTTTGCAAATATTCATTCACAGCGATGCCGTTCGCGAAGCAAAGCCCCGCATTCCGCGCGAGCTCGATATTCGGCAGAACGCCGACGCCCATCAGCACCAAGTCGGCCGGGCATCGAGTGCCGTCACTCAGCAAAACTTCCTGAACTTTTCCGCCAGTGCCTTCGATCTCCGAAATCGACGCGTCGCACACCACCTTGACGCCTTTGCTTGTATGCAGCTCTCGATAAAAGTCCGAGACCGCGGCGAGTTCAAGGCCAATGAATCCTCCGCCAATGATAACTATATCTTGCGCATTCCTCAGCCGGTCTTTCACGACCACTGCTTCATCGAGCGACCGGAGATAAAGGACACCGTCGAATTTCGCACCTTTGAGAGAAAGCGTGCGATTGCGGGCTCCAACGGCAAGCACAAGTCTCTCGTAAGGAAAATATCCGCCGGATTTGAGGCTCACTTGTTTTGCGGCTCGATCAATCGCGGTCACTTTCTCGCTGGCTATCAGATCGATTTGGTGGTCTTGATAAAATTGCTTTGGGCGCAGGTCGATGCTTTCGAGATCCTGCTTGCCCAGAGGGAAACCTTTCGAAAGCGGTGGGCGCTGGTACGGAATGTGGGGCTCATCGCCGATCAGGGTTATCTTTTCCTGGTAGCCTTCCGTCCGCAGCGACGCCGCCGTTTGGAAACCAGCTTGGCCGGTGCCGACGATGACGGTGCCGTTTTTCATTACCTCTGTTTCTCCGGCAATCGAACAATAAGGCCATCGAGATCATCGGTGACTTTGATCTGACAACTCAAGCGGCTCGTCGCTTGCCGCTCGACCGCGGAGATCTCAAGCACCGCTTCCTCGGTGTCTTGTGCGGGCGGAAGCCGATTGAAAAACTGTTCGTCCACGAAAACGTGGCACGTCGAACACATGCACACGCCGCCACATTCGGCGACGATTCCCTCGATTCCATTCTTTAGCGCCGCGGCCATTACAGTCGTGCCGGCGGGCACGTCGATCTCCCGGGCAACACCCGCGGGCGAAACGTAAACAACCTTTGGCATGTTCTAGGGCACCTTTATTTGTGCGCGCCGCGAGAATGCAGGCAGGCCACGCCCCGTGATTTGTCGACGGTTCTGCAATCAGTTGAAGCGAACGTATTCAAAGTTGAGCGGTTGATTGTTGATGCCGCGCGCCGGCGGCGCGATCCAATTCGCAAATTTTCCCAACTCCACAACGCGCCCGCTCATGAGCGATTGCACGAAAGCATGATCCTGAGGACTCGGCAGCCACGTATATTCCTGTTTCCTCCAGGCCTCCTCGGTCAGAACTTCCCCATCGAGGCTGATAAAGTGGCCCGCGAAATTGCCGATGGCGCGGTGAAAGCCTTTGTGCGGCAGGGTCAGGCAGAAGGGAATGCCTGCTTTATCGATGACGCGTTGCCAGCGGCTAACTCCAGACTCGATTTCACGAATGTAGTCATCGCGTAAGCGTTCGTTCAGCGCGGTCAACGCGGGCACTTCCTTCTGGACGATCTTGCCGCCAATCACTTCGTAAACGGGATAGAGAGCTTCACTCAGCACGTGGTCATCACCGATCTTGGTTTCCTCGAAGCGCCCCTTCAAGCCGTTGGTGTAATAATTCGCGGCGTTGGAAGAAACATCCGACCCGTAGAGGTCCAGTGTGACGCTGTAGTGAAAGTTCAAGTATCGCTGGATCGTCGGCAGATCGATCACGCCGAGTGCGCGCACGTCGGATGGATCCTCGACTTTGTTTTCCTTCATCACTTCGCAAGTCCGCTGAATTATGCGGCTGACGCCGGTCTCCCCGATGAACATGTGATGGGCTTCCTCGGTGAGCATGAACCGGCAGGTTCGCGCCAGCGGATCGAAGCCGGATTCGGCCAGGGCGCAGAGTTGGAATTTGCCGTCCCGGTCGGTGAAGAACGTAAACATGTAAAACGCGAGCCAATCCGGCGTCGCCTCGTTGAATGCGCCGAGAATGCGCGGATTATCGGTGTCTCCGGATCGCCGCGCCAGCAGAGATTCGGCTTCTTCGCGGCCATCGCGTCCGAAATAGCGGTGCAGCAAGTACACCATGGCCCACAGGTGGCGCCCCTCTTCGACGTTCACTTGAAAAATGTTTCGCAGATCGTACATCGATGGACAAGAGGCCCCCAGCATGCGCTGCTGTTCCACTGAAGCAGGTTCGGTGTCTCCTTGCGTAACGATCACGCGACGCAAAGTCGAGCGATACTCGCCGGGCACCTCTTGCCAGGCCGCTTGCCCTTTGTGAATTCCGAAATTCACTTCGCGTTTCTGGTCGCGCGGTTGCAGGAAAATTCCCCAGCGGTAATCGGGCATCTTCACGTAGCCGAACTGCGCCCATCCGTCGGGCTCGACGCTGATTGCCGTTCGAAGGTAAACCTCGTAGTTGTGACTCTCATTCGGGCCCATGTCATACCACCAGCCCATGTACGCAGGCTGCCAATGCTCAAGGGCGCGCTGCAAGACCCGGTCTCTCCCCAAATCAACGTTGTTTGGGANCTCTTTCCCAGTTGAATTTCACGGGCGCGCCCGTTCCATATACTTTCAGCGCGCCGCTCGCCCCGACGGCGTTTGGGCGGATGAAGATCCAGTTCTGCCACGCGGAGAGACGGCCAAAGATGCGCGTCTCAAGCGTCTCCCCCGGTCCAAAGCGCAGATTTGCTTCGAGTCCCGTGAGTGCATCGGGCGATTGCGCGGCACGCGATTCTATGGCTTGGCGGATTTCGTCTTCCCAGTCGAGATCATCCGGTGCGGCGGTAACCAATCCCGCTTCGAGCGCCTCCCGCGCGGAAAGCTTCTTTCCAATCGCGCCGCGCAAATTTTCGATCTGCGTCTCATCGCCGTAGAAGCGCGCCGCCATCCGAGAAAGTTTGCTCACCATTGGCAACGGGCCGAAGTTCATACTCGAAAGCGTCACCGTTGAGATACTTCCGTCTTCCTGCGTATCGCGCATGTAAATCCGATCGGCAGCGAGTGCCAATTCCAGCAGCGTGCCGGCAAAGCAGGACCCAGGCTCAACAATCGCATAGAGGGAACGGGACGTCACATCGATTCGCGCCAGCGTGCGGCGCATCATTCCCAGCACTTCGCGAACGAACCAATTGTCCCGGTGATTCAAAATGAATTCGTCGATGGCGAGTACCGCTTCCGGATTTCCGGCGGTCTTGATAATCCAGAGCCCCAAATCCAGTTCACTGGCGCGCAAGTTCAAAATCGCGTCATCCAGCTCGCGCGCCATTTGCAGTGGCCACCAATTCGCCCCCGCCTCGATAACCTTTTCCAAGCCATCTTCGGCAATGGACTCCGGCGCGCGCACCGTGATCGTCGCTGTGCGCGCTTCGCGATTGCAGTGCACATCGACGTAAGCGTAGTGCAGACCCGCTTCATCGATCATGCGCTTCAACGGAGTCAGCGCCACGCCTTTTGCAGCAGAAGGGCGATCGCTCCTGGCAGCAAGCGCCAACGCGCGCTGTTTGATGTGCTCCGCAAATTGCTGCGGCTTGACGGCGTCATCCACCAACCGCCAGTCCTTCGCTCTTTGGCCGCGAACACCATCCGGATTGGTGCAAAACATGTCGGCATGGTCACGGCGCACCTTCCGCTTGTCCGTCACTCGAGTTAGTCCACCCGTTCCTGGCAAAACGCCCAGCAAAGGGAGCTCCGGCAGACTTACCGCCGAGGAGCGATCGTCCACAAGAATGATTTCATCGCAAGCGAGCGCCAGCTCGTAACCGCCTCCAGCCGTCGTCCCATTGCAGGCAGCGAGAAACTTCAATCCTGAATGCGCGCTCGCGTCTTCGATCCCATTGCGGGTTTCATTCGTGAACTTGCAGAAATTCACTTTCCACGCGTGCGAGGACAGCCCGAGCATGTAAATATTGGCTCCAGAGCAAAAAATGCGGTTCTTCGCGCTGGTGATGATGACCGAACGAATCTCCGGATGTTCGAATCGAATGCGCTGCAACGCGTCGTGTAGTTCGATATCGACGCCGAGGTCGTAGGAATTCAATTTCAGTTTATAGCCCGGGCGGATTCCGCAGTCCTCGGCAACATCCATCGTCAACGTCGCCACCGGGCCACCAAACGCGAGACGCCAATGCCTGTATCGCGTAGGATCGATTTGGAAATCGACCGCTTCCTTCTTCGCCTGGGATTCTTGAGTCGCGACAACGTCCACGAGATCCTCCTACTGCAAATTCGCTTGCAATGTTGTTCTCAATCTCGAAAAACTCACTTCCACTGAACTGCCCGAGGTGTCGAGCTCCATGTCTGCTTGGCGGTAGAGCGGTTCCCGCGCTTCGAGTATGCGTCGCAAGTCTTCCATGGCCTGGTCGTTTCCGGCCATGGCGCGAAAATCTCCCTGCTCCAGCACCCGCGACATGTGCTCCTCCGGCTGCGCCTTTATCCAAATGGTGTAGCAATGGGAGAGGAGGTAGTCAAAGGTCTCTTTTTCAGAGACCACGCCGCCCCCCACCGAGAGAACGGCGCATTCATGTTCCGAGAGCACTCTCGACAGGGTGCGCCGCTCGATCGCTCGATAGCCGGCTTGCCCGTACAGCGAAAATATTTCTCCGAGGGGCATTCCTGTTTCCTTCTCGATTTCGCCATCCAGTTCGATGAAGGGGACGCGCATCTCGAGAGCAAGTTTTGATCCGAGCGTGGACTTCCCGGCTCCGCGCAACCCGATTAGCGCGATGCGCTTCCGGCGCAGCTTTTCTCCCGGATTAAAGTCGCGCATCAGCCGGAATACGACATCTTCGAGGCGGTGATTGGGGAGGCGTTCGAGGAATCGCTGTATCATCTGCTTTTCGGCAGGCTCTTCCACCTCGGGGGCGAACAGCTCAACGAGAGAAACGTTGAGAGCGGCGGCAATTCTACGCAGCAAAACGATCGAGACATTTCCTTCTCCAGCCTCTAGCTGCGCCAAGTGACGTTCCGACACGTCGGCTTGCCGCGCCACGATCCTGCGGGTCATGCCGCCGAGATTGCGTAGTTGACGAACGCGCTTGCCGAGGAAGAGCAAGAAATCGCCATCGGGAATCGGTGTGGCCCGGTGTAGACTCGCAACCTTGGAATTGGCGCTGGACGGTGTGCTCATGCGCTCACAAATCGAATATGCATTATAGTACATGTCACCACGGTAGGGTCAAGGAGGAAAGGGAAGCACATGGCGAGAATTCCACCCAGACGTATCGTCAGAGCTCTGCACTACTATAAGTCTTTTATTTGCCATGTGTTAGGATGACCACTTCCGAGCTTGCAACAACGACTGACGTGGTTCCAATTGGCCTGAATATGCAGTATCATTCCGAGCCTAGATGGCGCCGCCCGCGCTACGACTCTCGTGTTTGAAAGTTCGTTTCAGGACTAAGATCGTGAGATCAACGGAGGTCCAGCGATGAAGCTGCCTAACTACGTAAAGGGACAGTGGAGTGAAGGCACTGGTCCCGGGGAGCCGCTCATCGATCCAGTCACAGGAGACGAGCTGGCAAAGATATCCTCGCAGGGTGTCGATCTCGAAGGAGCTTTGGCGTTTGCGCGCACCCACGGCGGACCTGCGCTTCGACAACTCACCTATTCGCAGAGGGCTGAAATGCTGGCCAAGATGGCGGACGCCCTGGCTGCAAATCGCGATGAGTACTTTCGGCTATCGCTCTTAAACCTGGGAGCAAACCAGGCTGATGCCTCTTTCGACGTGGACGGGGCCATTTACACGATGAAGTATTACGCCAAAATCGGCCGGGTGCTGGCGGAAGGAAAAATGTTGAAGGAAGGCGCCGTGATTCCGTTGTCGAAGAGCAACGCGTTTGTCGGGCAGCATTTTCTGATGCCCGCGAAGGGCGTGGCCGTTTTCATCAATGCCTTTAACTTTCCTGCCTGGGGTCTCTGCGAAAAGGCCGCACCTGCGTTGCTCTCCGGTGTCCCCGTCGTGGTGAAGCCCGCTTCGCCAACGGCTTGGCTGACGCACCGAATGGTCGAAGATATTGTAAGAGTGGGCATCTTACCCGCCGGTGCCATTTCCATCATCTGCGGGACCGCTCGCGACCTGTTGGGCCACGTTCGAGAAGAGG
>WNFN01151524.1_pt1 | contig 18310 bp, 16 predicted proteins | sample 5400161 | NCBI WGS metagenome assembly WNFN01 (sample SAMN13153353, study PRJNA577476) | soil metagenome | isolation source: 80 cm saprolite on Douglas fir-dominated hillslope | place: USA:California | collected 2013-09-17 | reverse complement strand
GGCAGGCCAAGCGGCCGGAGCTTCCCGTTCTTCTTCGGGATCCAGATGCGGCGGGCCGGGGCGAACCGGTACCGCTCGTGCCGCATCAGCTCGATGACCTGGTCAATCTTGTCCTCGGACATGCCGTCGGCGGTTTCTGCGCTGGCTCCGGGCGTCATCGCACCCTGGTTGGAGTAGATGTTCCCGTATGCCAGCAGGTACAGATCCTTGTTGAACAACTGCCGGTAAAGCTGCGTGAACGGCAGGCCCTTCCTGCCGCGCTCGCGGAGAACGCTCAGTACCACTGCGGTTTCCTGCATTACGCATCCCTCATGGTTCCTTCTCGTTCATCGCCTGTGCCCCTTCGCCCTGTGGACCGTCATTAGCGGTCTCCAGATTGGCCGGACGTTACCCCGGCGACTACTGCGGGCACTCCGTCACCCGCCGGGCTCGCGCCCGGACGGGTGATCCCACGTTCACACTGCCGTACGTACCGAGCGCGACTTAGGCATCCCGTTCGCCTCCTTCAATGCCCTGACCGGGCATCGCTCCTGCGCCCCGGAGGATTACCGCAGGTATTTCCCTACCCTGCGGCAGGGGCCGGCGCCGGTTTCATGCGTCTTTCCGGCGGGTGACCGCTTACACCTTCTGGAGACTGGGTTTCAGGCAATCCAGCCTTTGCCATATCGCGCGGGTCCCCCGGCACACCGCCCCTGACGCCTGGGCACGGCTGCCGGTTTCCTGGCATGCTGCTGTCCCCTTCACCTCACGGATCCAGGTAAGCCATCAGACCCACAGACACCTCCTCCAGTCCGTGCCCGCTGCGCGGGCGATACGCCAGTGCGCCTCGTGGCGCACGGAAGTTGCGGTCCATCAGGAAAACCCGCCCGGCGAACAGCTCCGGGTGCTCGCGCACCAGCCGGGCCACGAGCGACTGCTCCCCGGCATCGGTGGCATCGGCGGCTGCGCCGAGCATCGCCCGCCCGGCGCAGGCGGTGATCAGCAGGCACCTCAGGTGCGGGACCGGCCCCCCCGGGCGTGACCGTGGCGGCCTGGCTCTTCCCGGCCTCGCCGTCCCACTGGGTGTCCTTGCTGACTCCGGTGCAGGAGAAGACCGCCAGGTTCCCCGGCGTGGCCGGCAGGTCCAGCTCGAAGCCGTCCATCAGGTGGCGAGTTTCGGGTTCAGGATCGGTGCCGTCGGGTGTGCCATTCGGCGATGGCCTTGCCGATGGCGTGGGCGGAGTCTTCCTGGAGGTAGTGCTTGCCTGGTACGGTCACCTCGTGCTGGCTGGGCCAGGTGCGCACCCACTGTCGCTGGGTGCCGGTGAGGATGGCGCCCGGTAGGCATTCATCTCCTCGTCGCTAAGCGCGCGCAGGATCGAGGCGGGCAGCAGGCTCGACGAAGAGGTTGCGTTCGAGGATCATGTCCTCCCCGGCGGGGGAACGCAGCGACTTGAAGATGCCGCGGGCCGGCTCGGGCCACTGGGCCCAGGTGAACGGCCGGACGATGGCTTCCATGTAGGCGATGCCTGCCACGGCCTGGCGATGACGGCTGGCCCAGTCGAAGCCTAGCGCCGATCCCCAGTCGTGTAGCACCAGCGTGACCCGCTGGTTAACTCCGAGTTGCTCCAGCAGGGCATCGAGGTACCGGCGGTGCTCGGCAAAGCGGTAGCTGCCGGCACCGCTGGCGGGGAGCTTGCCGGAGTCGCCCATGCCGATCAGATCTGGCGCTATGCAGCGGCCGTGCGGCCGGAGGTGCGGGATCACGTTGCGCCACAGAAACGAGGAAGTCGGGTTGCCGTGCAGGAACACGATCGGATCGCCGTGGCCGGCCTCGATGTAGGCCATCCGGAGTCCGAGGACGTCGCCGTAGTGTTTGTCAAACGCGGTCAGCGGTGCGCTCCTGTCGCTTCAGGCTGGGCCGGCGCGGTCTGGGCCGTGCCCCCGTCGTTGAGAGCGGCACCGGTCGCGTCGTCGGCGGGGTAGAACAGCTCGATCGTCAGCTCATCGAGCGTGATGTCTTGGGGGGTGGCGAACTTGGTGAGCGTGATGAAGTACGAGTGGATGGCGTCACCGATTCGCAGGCGCCAGGGGATGAGCAGGTCGGGCTCGTCAGGGGGGCCATGCTGGCGCAGACGGCGCAGGGGGACGACGTTCGGGTAGGCGAAGACCTCCCTGGCGATCGCGTCGACAGCGGGGTCGGGGCTGCGGGCGCGCAGCCTGTCCAGCTGACCGAGCAAGAACGCGGCATGTTCGGGGAAGTTGATGGTGCGGCTGGCCAGGCCGTCGGGGTGCAGGCAAAGGCGGAACACGTTGACGGGCGGGCCGAGAATCCCGGGGGATAGTCCCTCGACCATGCGGCTGGCCGCCTCGTTGGCTAGCACGGTGTTCCATTCCCGGTCGAGCACCACTCCCGGGCACGGCTGGTGGATCGTCAGCAGGCGGCGCAGCGCCGCGTGCACGCGGGCCATGTCGGGGTGGTCGAGGCCGGTTTCGGGGTAGCGGGGGGCGTAGCCGGCGGCAAGCAGCAGCGTGTTGCGTTCCCGGAGGGGGACGTCTAGTCCTTCGGCGAGCGCCAGGATCACTTCCGGGCTGGGGGTGGCCCGGCTGTTCTCTATGAAACTCAGATGCCGGGTTGACATGCCGACGGCCAGGGCCAGAGCCATCTGGCTGCGGCCCCGTCGCAGCCGCCACGCCCTCACCAGCGGGCCGACCGGACGGACAAGGCGGCGGCTTTGCCGGCCGCCTGGTTTCAGCCCCGTCACCACAGGGACGGGCCGGTCCGGTCCGCCCGCTTCCGCAGCCGGATCGAGCGCGATTGTCCCTGGCGGCAGGCGGGCTCGCCCGGTCACAGCTGCCCTCCGGCTGCATCTGGCCGCATGCTCGGTGTGTCCGGGCGGCCCGCCGTGCCGGCGAGCACCCGGGCCAGCCCAGCCCGGGCCTTGGCCTGGACCGACGCGGGGGGGCCGACGCTGAGTCCCCCGTCAACGGCCAGATCCTGGCCGGTCACCAGCGCCGAGGCGTCGCTGGCCAGCCACGCCGCGGCGCCGGCGACGTCATCGGGCACGGCGACCCGGCGCAGCGGACTCCACGGCGCCAGCCACGAGGCGAACACCGGCTCCAGCGCCGGCGCGTTCTCATCGGCCTGGGCGGGGTCAGCCCCGAAGGCCTTAGCGAAGATCCCGGTGAGAACCGGGCCCGGCGAGATGGTGTTCACCCGCACGCCGTGCTCGCCCAGCTCGACCGCGGCCCAGCGGGTCAGGTGGATCACCGCGGCCTTGGCGACCGAGTAGTCCAGCGGGGACCAGCCGGCCATTCTGCCGGCACCGCTGGCGATGGTGATGATGCTGCCCGCACCCTTCTCGACCATCAGCGGCGCGCCGTGGCGTATCGCGGCTGCCGCTCCGCCCACGTGACGTCGCAGCGTGTCGCACAGGACAGCCACATCCACGGAGCTGACGCTCCACTGGCCCCCGCCGACTCCGGAGCTGTTGACCAGGCAGTCCAGGCCGCCAAAACGCTCTCCCACCGTGCGGAACAACGCCTGGACCTCGGACTCGGCTGTCGCGTCGGTGCGGACGAAGCAGGCACGCGAGCCCAGTTCGCCCGCGAGCTGCTCACCCACCCCGCTCCGACGGCCGGCCATGACCACACCCTCCTTTCGCCCTCCCGCCACTCCGATCGTGGTATCCCAGTCAACGACAACCCGGCCTGTCACGCCATTACCAGTCAGGTAATGGCGACCGGGGGCACTGATGCCGCACCATGGCAGCTGTGGAAGCCGTCTACGTCGACGAAGGTGACGTGATCACGCCGACCGAGTTCGCCGCCGGACCGTGGGACCCGACGGTCCAGCACGGCGGCGCCCCCGCCGCGCTGCTGGCCCGGGCCATCGAAGCCACCCAGCCACCCGGCGCGGGCCAGGTCGTGCGGGTAACGATCGAGCTCATCCGCCCGGTCCCCCTCGCGGCACTGAAGGTCGCCACCCGCACGCTCCGCAACGGACGCAAACTTCAGCTCATCGAGGCCATTCTCACCGCCCAGAGCACCCAGGTCGCCCGGGCCACAGCCGTGCGCCTGCGCAGCACGCACCTCGACCTCCCGCCCGAGGCCATGAGCACGCGGGAGGCGAGCCCCCCCGGCCCCGGCACCGGCACCACACCACAGCCGTCCGGGACCAATCCCTACTTCACCGGCATCGACACCCGGGTCGTGGCCGGATCGCTATCAGCCCCCGGACCGGCCACCGCCTGGTTCCGGCTGACCCGGCCCATCGTGGCAGGCGAGGAACCCAGCCCCCTCATGCGCGTCATGGCCGTTGCCGACTTCGCCAACGGGATCTCATCCCTGCTCGACCCCCGGCAGTGGTCATTCATCAACGCCGACCTGACCGTGTGCTGCCACCGCCACCCGGCCGGCGAGTGGGTAGCCCTAGACAGCCAGACCGTGCTCTCCGGCACCGGGATCGGCTGCACCCTCAGCCACCTCCACGACACCACCGGCCCGCTCGGCTGGTCTCAGCAGAACCTGCTCATCGACCGGCGCCCCAGCTAATAAGAACCCAGCCGAAGGCCGGATTCTTCGGCCTGAAAACCCGCGTGAGCGCTGGTCTCCCGGACCGGACCAGTGCCTCGTCAAGCCCGGCACTGCTACCGTGGCCTGCGCCGGGCTGCCGGACAAACTGACGCGGCTACGTCGGCCGGGGGCTGACCGGTGACGAGGGAAAGATGAGCGAGGTGCAGCGCGCCGAGTCAGCGGCCAGGGACATCGGGTTCTGGACAGGCTGGTGGCACAGACGGCCGCTACCGGCGGCGGCGCACGTGGCTGGCGGGCTGCGAGGAGTAGGAGGAGTTCGAGGCCACCAGCGTCGCCCGCCCGATCCTGGGCGGGCTGGCAACGAGGACGAGTTCCGCACCGGCTACACGGGCGGCTTCGTCGGCATGTCGTTCCGCTTCTTCGATCCGGCGACCAGGAAGTGGGCGATCTACTGGGCCAGCACCCGCCGCCCGGGGGTGATCCAGCCGCCGGCGTTCGGGGCATTCTCCGGTGACACCGGGACCTTCGAGGGCAGCGACACCTTCGAGGGGCGGCCCATCCGGGTCCGGTTTACCTGGTCGGGCATCACCACGCCCGCGCCGCGGCGGGAGCAGGCCTTCCTGCTGCGCGCCCGGGCGCTGGCGCGTGATGCGCCGTCCGCCCGAGCCTGCGGAGACCGCCGTGAGCCCGCGGTACTACGGCCCGGTCACGCCGGGCCACCTGCACCGGCTGGCGGATCTTGCGGCCGCCGAGGGCGAGCGGTTCGCCCGGCGCTGCCCGCGCTACCGCGGCCGTCTGCTTGCGACGGCGCTGGCGCAAGGCGCGGCGCTGCACATGCTGACCGGCACCAGCGGCGTGAAGGACCTGGACGTGGTGATGTTCTACGCCGCGATACCCGGTGAGCGGTTCCCCGAGTTCCCGCGGCTGGTCAAGCACTTCGACTTCGGCCCCTCCAGCCTCGGCCGGCAGGCATACGACCTCGCCGCGGCACGCGACGACCGGCAGCGGCGCCAATGGGCCCGGTGGGCGGAGCGGTACCAGGGCCGCCAGGTGGACCTGGTGAAGCGGGCCCTCCCCGCGGTCGCGGCACCGCCCGGCACCGATCCGCCGGATCCGCGGGAGACGATCAGGTCTTGGGTGCAGGCGGGCCTGACCACGCGCCGGAAGACGTCGGCCTTCTACCTCGCCCGCAAGCCAATCGTGCTCATCGATCCGCCAGCGCTGCGCGGAACGTTCATCTGGCGCGGGCCCGACCAGCCGCGTTAGTGCCTTGATGTGCCCATCGCGCTGAGGGTGGTAGTTGCCGGCGTCGATGACGACCTTCCCCGCGATCGGTGATCGATCTGGGCAGCTGTCACTTGCCGCTTGCTACGAAACGGCGGACGGACAGTGTGGCGAACGCTGCTAGCAGCACGGCGGACCAGGCCAGGGTGGCGGCGACCGGATGCTGCAGCGGCCACGCGGCGTGAGCGGTCGCGGCACCGGGGTTGCCGAATAGCTGGCGGCAGGCCGCAGTGACCGCGCTGACTGGGTTCCAGTCGGCGATGGCGCGCAACCATGCGGGCATGTGGGCGGTCGGGACGAAGGTGTTGGCGATCATTGTGAACGGGAAAATCAGTGGGGCCAGGTTGTCGACGGTCTTGTCGTCCTTCAGCGCCAGGCCCAGGTAGACCCCGGCCCAGCTCATCGCGTACCGGAACATCAGGATCAGCGCGAACGCCGCCACTGCGGGGGCGGCGCCGTCGTGCGGGCGCCAGCCGACAGCCAGGCCGCACACGGCCATTACGAACGTCGCTGCGGTGCCGGTGATGATGTCGGCGCCGGTCTGGCCGAAGGGGACCGCCAGCCGGGCCATCGGCATGGACCGGAACCGGTCCATGACTCCCTTGGATTTCTCGGACGAGATCGCCATTGCGTTGATCAGGACCGCGAAGGCCGCTGTCATGGCGAACAGCCCGGGCATCAGGTAGGACCGGTAGTCGCCGCCGCCGGGCACGGCTATTGCGCTGCCGAAGACGTACCCGAACAGGACCACGAGCGCTACGGGGAAGATCAGCGCGGCCACGAGCTGGCCGGGCTGGTTTCGCAGATGCCACAGCTCACGGCGGACCAGGATCCACCCGTCGGCCACGGTCCAGCGCAGCCGGGAGGGCAGGCGTGCCGGAAGCTGCCCGGTCACAGGGCTGCTCATCGCGAGCTCACCTGCCTTGCCGCGCCGGCGCCGCCTGACCGGTTCACCTGCTGCCCGGCCCGGGTGCCGGTCAGCTGCAGGAACACTTCGTCCAGGGTCGGCTGGCGCAGCGCCACGTCATCGACGACCACTCCGGAGCGGTCCAGCTCACGCACCACCCCGGTCAGCGTGAGGGCCCCGCTGCTGAGGGCCACGCTCGCCAGGCGGCGCTCGGGTGCCAGCTCGGGAGGGCTGGCTCCCGGGATCCGCGCCAGGACGGCGGCCGCGCGGGGCAGGTCCGCCGGGTCGTGGACCACCACGTCCAGCCGGTTGCCGATGGCCGACTTCAGCTGCCCGGTCGTGCCGGAAGCGGTCACCCGGCCCCGGTCGACAATGACCACTCCGTCGGCCAGGTGGTCAGCCTCATCCAGGTACTGGGTCGTGAGCAGCACGGTGGTGCCTTCCCGCGCCAGCTGCCGGATGGTCGCCCAGATCTCGCTGCGGCTGCCGGGATCTAGCCCGGCGGTCGGCTCATCCAGGAACAGCACTGGCGGCACCGTGATGAGGCTGGCGATCAGGTCCAGCCGCCGCCGCATGCCACCGGAGTAGGTCTCAGCCAGGCGGGATCCGGCTTCGGCCAGACCGAGCCGTTCTAGCAGCTCATCGGCGCGGCGTCGGCTTTCCCGCTCGCTTAGGTGATAGAGCCGACCGAACATCCGCAGGTTGTCGCGGCCGGACAGCTTCTCATCAATGGCTGCGTGCTGGCCCGCCAGGCCAATGCGGACACGCACCCGGCCGGGATCGCGCACCACGTCATAACCGGCGACCCAGGCGTGACCCGCGTCCGGCCGGATCAGCGTCGCGAAGATGTGCACCGCGGTGGTCTTGCCCGCGCCGTTGGGCCCGAGCATCCCGCATACGGCTCCCTCTGCCACCCGCAGGTCAAGCCCGGTCAGCGCGGCTGTCCGGCCGAAGCTCTTGCACAGGCCCTCGGCCATCACGATGGCTTCCTTGCCGGCGTACCCGCCCACCCGACCTCAAGAGTACATCGTACGCTTGCGTATAAGGTACTCACGGGTACTATGCACGTCAAGATGCAAGAAGATGCCGTGCTCTTCCGGCACAGGTGGGGAGGGAATCGGTGCCAGCCGCTGACGGCCCCCAACCGGCCATCGTCTGGATGCGGCCGGTGCGCGAGCCACGCGGGCAGCACCCGCCGCTGACCCGCGACAAGATCGCTGCGGCGGCGATAGCGATCGCCGACGCCGAGGGAATCGACGCCCTGTCCATGCGCAAGGTGGCTGCCGAGCTTGGCTGCGGCACCATGTCCCTCTACCGGCACGTGCGCAACAAGGACGAGCTGCTCGACGTCATGATCGACGCGGGAATCGGCGAGAGCACAGGCCTGCCCGCCACGCCCAGCGGCAACTGGCGAGAAGACCTGCGCGCCAGCGCGCACGGCCTGCGGGCCGCGATACTGCGCCACCCGTGGGTGGTACGGGTGATCGGCAGGCGTCCCGCCCTTGGCCCCAACATGCTGGCCATCACCGAGGCCACCCTGTCCGCGGTTGACGGGCTCGGCCTGTCCATCGACCAGATGCTCTGGACGATCGGCGCGGTCAACGCCTTCGTTGTCGGCTTCGTGGTCAATGAACTCGCCGAGCGGGAATGGCGTTACCCGCTCGCCGAACGGTCTGGGCCCCAGGCGCGCCACTGGGCATCAACCATGGTCCCCTACGCGCAAAGCATCGTCGCCAGCGGCCAGTACCCGCTGGTGAGCCGGATGGTCATCGAGGCGGAGGACTTCCCCGACCCCGAGGCGATATTCGGCTGGCAACTGGACCGGGTGCTCGACGGCCTGGCAGCCATCATCCCCGCACCCAAACCTGAACCCGGCTGACCTGCCGGCAGCCCCGGACTCCTTCCGCACGGGGCCGGCTCCAGCCGCCAGCTAGGCACGCAGTCTCCCAGGGGCCGGGCAAAGCCGCTCAGCAGTTCGTGATCGTTCGCAGGGGCCGGCTGGGTCGCCGGGCATGGTAGCGCAGGGCGGCGGCGATGTTCATGGCACCCGCCAGGCGCAAGATCGTGATGACCAGGTTGCGCAGGGCTGCCATGACGCGGGGGCCGCTGGCGGTGCGGACCTGGGAGCGGTCCTCGTCGAAGTCCATGTCGCGGACCCAGTGGAGGCGATCCTCGATCGCCCAGTGGCCGCGGATGATGGCGGCGAGCTCGGCAGCGCCGGCCTGGGTGACGGTCAGTGAGGTGATGGCGTAGCAGGTCTCGGCAGACCACTTCTTCCCCTTCATCCGCCGTCGGCGGGCGATCTGGATGGCCTGGGCAGCGTGAGGAAACAGCAGCCCGCGGGCGACCGAGGTGACTTTGAGGGTGCGGCGCTCGGCCCGGCCATGGCCGCGCTCGCGGGTGTCGCAGGCGACCGGGATCTGGCGCCAGGGCAGTGCCGCGAGCTGGGCGAACAGGGCAGGCTGGTTGCGCTTGACGATAAACAAGTAGTGCGCGCCGCGCCCGGCCAGGTAGGTGGCGTGCGAGCGCTGGGCGTGCATCGCATCGGCCGTGATTACTGCCCCGCCGATGTCCACGCGATCCAGCAGCGTGGTGAACATCGGGATCTCATTCGTCTTGGCGCCCACCTCGGCCTGGCCCAAGACCACGCCACGGGCATAGTCAAACGCCCCGAGCAGGTGACGGCTGCTTTCATCGCCATGCCCGGAGCCGCGCAGGGTCTTGCCGTCCACCGCAATGACCCGGCGCGCCCCCGGCTCCGGCATATTACGCTGCTGGGCCCAGGCACCGGCGAGGTCATCGAAGGCATCCGCGTCCAGCCGCTGCAGGGTCCAGCCGGAACGTCGATTCCGATGGCACCGCACCAGTGACCCCAAGCGCATCCAAGGTAGCGCGGTCAGCGTCGGCGGCCCATTCGGCGATCGCGGTGAACGACCGCGCCCCGGCCAATACCGCGCACACTGCCAGGCCCAGGATCGCCGCGAGCCGGTGACGCACCCCCCGTCGATGCCGCGGATCAGCGACTCTGGCCGGCATCCCGAGTAAGCCAGGCTGTTCTCCCGCGGCGTCCCCGGCCAGCTCAACCAGGTGGCCGATAGCAGGATCGATCCGTGATGATGGCGGCGCGGGCATGGTCCCTCTGAAGCAATCTGGCCGGCGTGAGAACCGCCATGATCACCTCAAGGACCGTGCCCGCCCTGCTATCCGGCGCATCACCGGCGTGTCGCACCCTCCCGGTCACCACTAGAAATGACTTTGCCGACCCCCTGCGCCGGGCCCCTGCTGTTGCCCAGGCCCGGCGCGAGCCAGTTGCCAGCCGAGGCGCACGACACCGAATTGACCTGCGCGGACCCGCCCAAGTACAGGTTGGCGGTACCGGGCATCCCCTGCGCGCGTCCCCAGGTCCCGCCACGGCTGCGGTGCCAGGGTCGGCAAGCGTGCTTGCTGCGGCCGACGCCCCGCTAGCACCGGCAAGCACAACCGGGACAGCCGCGATCATCACCATGGCGGCCCGTCCTACGGCTGTCATCATGAACCCCTCCCCAGCGCCAGCGCCGGGACACATCGCGGGCAAGCCACGATCACCGCACATCGGCAAAGATTGAACGGTATCCGCGCAAGACAGAGAATCCTGGCGCACACACGCCGCGGCTGAACAGGCGGGCTTTGCCGCCGCTCCGCGGCTGGCTGGCACCGGCTTTGACTCCGCCGACCGCGAGTCAGGGTGATCATAGGTCGGCTATTGTCCGGTCATGCGTATCGCCACTAAACGGACAAGCGCAGCGGTGCTAGCGGCCGTCACCGTAGCGGCAACGCTGATCGGCTGTTCCTCCGGCGGCAGGTCCACTGGCGGCACGTCTGCTCGCGGCACGGCAGCCGGCCAGCTCCCGATCCATGCTTCCGGCCTGGCTTCGGCCCTGGACCTGGTACCGGACATGCCTGACGGCTATGCCATGTACACCGACTGGTCGATGCTGGGTCATCAGGACAGAAACGACGCGGACACGGCATCGTTCGCCGGTGAACTGCTCCCCGACGATGATCAGCTGCAACGGGATCTGGGCATCCGGTCCGCCTACGCGCAGTGGGAACTGGACGTGATGCGAGCCGGCCGTCCTCCGCTGGTCGTGCTCGGCTTCGGCCGGCACACCGACCTGGCCGGCCTGGCCGGCAGGCTCACCCGACTCGGCTATCACGCCGATGGATCGATCTTCACCGGTACGGCCTCGTTCAGCCCTGGGCGAATATGGGCGATCGCTCTACGCAACATCGGCATCGACTCCCGGCGGCACCTGCTGGTCGGCGGTCCGGACGCGTCCGCGGTCCGGTCGGTACTGGCTGGCCCCGCCCACCCGCTCGGGCATGCCAGTGCGGTGATCCCGTTGCTGGCACTGGCCTCGGCCAGGCTCGGCCCCGCCGATGATCACAGTTTCGAGCTTCAAGTCGACGGTGAGGTCGTCGCGATCGTGCCACGGACCACCAGCTGCGAGATCCATCGCTACAAGGCTTACGCGACCCAGCGGGCAGCCCGCCCCGCAGGACAGTAAGCCGGGTTCCCCGGACGCTACTGCCCGGATGACAACAGCGCGGCCACGTTCTCTGCAGCCTGGGTCAGTTCCTCGCCGGGATCCAGCCGGACAACCGCGGTCGCCGACCATCCGTGCGGTGACAGGCCGAGTGCTCCGCTTCAAGCTGACCGCCGGGCAACCGCGAGACTTCCGGGAGCTCATCCTAAATAGCGACCTCGGCGTGGACATCTGCCCCTGAGCCAAAGCTCGACCGCACCACAGATCACTGGCGGCCTCGCCGGCCACTGCCACCGGGCGATGCTCGCTACGTGCGGGTGCCGATAAACCATGTCACTGTCACTGTCACTGTCACTGTCACTGTCGCTGGCATGGTCTTGGCTGTGGAGGGGGCAACGTGAGTCAACCGCGGCCTGCGCCAGGCGTGCGAGGCCAGGGGCCGACGTCGGCAGCGTTGGGGAGTCGCGTGAGGGGGGCCCAGGTCCCTGCTCACGAACAGGACCGCCGGGCACTCCGACCTGCCGGCCCGGTCGCGAGCCGCGTTTCATGCAGAGCATTTTGGAACACGGCTTCGGAGGCCGTTGCCGCTTGAACTGCGGCCTGCCGAAACGCGCGACGCGAGCCTCAACGGGGTCCATATGGGGAGTGGCCACGGCAATCGGACCGGATCCAGACACCGCGACGCAGAGTGACCAGATCTGCGTGGCCCAACCGGCGATCATTGGCTAGCCAGCGGCCGCCCAGAACGGCGGCTATTTGCGCGCAGACGCCGACCAGCGCTTATTACGGACTGTGACCCGATTCCAAGCCCGGTGCCGCGCGGATCGCCGATTTTGTGCGCGGACCGCCCATGACCTCGTTGCCGTGAACGGCGCACCGATCGCCTGGTTCTGTATTCTGCCGGCCCAGCTGAAGCTGGCTTGGTACGCGGCTGTGTGCCGACGGCCGCAGCTCCCTCATTGGACGGAGATCGCTTTGGTCGGCGCCAGCTGCAGCGGCTCCGTCGGCCCTGAAACCGTTTGTCGGCCATCACCTGCCGGACTAGTATTAGCGGGGCGCGCGGAGGGTCGGCGGGCCTGCTATCCGATCTTGGCTTTGATCAGGTCGGCTAGGTCGAGGGTGGCTTGGTGGCAGGCGGCGGACGAGCGCGTGAACTGCGGGAACCCGTGGGTGAGCGCGGGATTGTGCATGTAGGTCAGGTCGTCGGCGGCGGCGGCGAGCTTCTGGGCATAAGCGTGACCGACGTCGCACAGCGGATCGAAGCCATTGGTGACCAGAACGGCGGGCGGAAGGCCTGCATGGGAGTCCGCGTTCAGGGGCGTGATGTAAGAGTGGCGGACGTCGTCGGTATTGCTGACCAGGTTGCGGACCATTTCGAAGATGCCGTTGGACTTGAGGTAGAGGCCGGTGCGGTTTTCACTGGCGGCCAGGGTGTCGGCGGGGAACGCTGCCTCCCGGAACAGCGGCACCTGGACGGCGAGGCGGGACCGTTCTGGTCGCGAAGCTTCAAGGCGATCACGCAGGTCATGTTGCCGCCAGCGGAGTCACCGCCGACGCCGATCTTGGCCGGGTCTACACCCTGCTCGCCGGCGTGATATGTGCGGCTGCGCTGCGAAGGGCGTGTTCGGCGTCGGCGACCAGGCGGGCCACCAGGTCGGATGCGGCCGGGATGTCATGGATCAGCTCGGCTGACTGCCCGGTGAACGGGAGGATGTCATGGCCGCCGCCGCGGCGGACGTCGGCCAGGAACTGGACGCGGACCTGCTCGGCGTCCACCGCGGAAGGGTCGTGCTCCAGTTGGTCGGACCGTAGCCCTTGTCGCCGTTAAACCACTTCACAGTGCCCTGCGTCATCTTGACCTCTTGGTTGTGCATGCGGCGCCCGCGATGGCTGGGGCCGCGCTCGCCAGTTGCTTTGGCCAGCCTGTCACGGAACGCGCGGGGGCTGGAAACCGTGTGGCTGGCTAACTGCCCGGCAGCTGGACCTTTCCCGGCTCGGCCAGCGAGTGCGGCTGGAGCGAACACCCCGGCCGGGGGCGGCGTGCCCGGCCCGACCCAGGACCCTGGTCACGCTAGCTGATCGGCCGTCCAGGGTTCACCTGGTACCGGGCAGTGACCACAGGCGCAGCGCGACCGTCGTGGTGATGCTGCGAGGTTCTCAGCGGCGGGCCTGCCCGCGGCCGGTGTGACGGCCAGCCTGCCGGGGCCGCGATGGATCCGGCTGGCCTTGCCCGCGGGCAGGCCCCTGGGCGGCCGCAGCGAAGGCGCCGGGCACTGACCCCTACCCGGCACGCCGGGATCGGTCGCGGCGAAACCGGCGCGGCTGTCGCTCATCCCCGGGCATGCTCACCCCAGATCGATCGCGAGCTTCGAGCCAGCCAGATCCAGCCCGGAGCATGACCAGAATCTGGCAACCCGACTCCGGGAAGCCCAGGGCACATCAGTCTGGGAAACGGGGAGAAGCTCAAGGGTTTGCGCCGGGTATGGGCAAGTCCGGCAGCTATCTTGCATGACCCGGCACCCAGCGGCGTTCGAGCCGTCCCTGACTCCGCCTACTGTGATGTGGAAGAGGACGAGGCAGCCGCTCTGAATTTGCTGTCATCTTGTCTTCTGGCACCTGGCAGACAGCGCGGGTTCAGCAGCATGTCCCGTTTTGTTGTGCTGCCTATTCGGGAGAGGATGCCTGTGTCGCGAGCCAGCCCGGCCAGCCAGGCGTCGAGCCCACCCCGGCCCGCTGCGGCCCAGCGATCGAAGAGGTGATCGCGGTGGAAGGCGCTGCAGGCTCCGGAACGGCATCCGCCAAAAGTGCGCGGGTCGGCTGCTTCGGGCAACTACCTGGTCGCTGCGCCGAAGCCGGGCCAGGTGCGGCTGCTCCCGGGCTGGCCGGCGGGCCACAGCTGGCTGCAGCCGCCGGTGGTGGTATTGACGCTGTCAAGGGCTTGGATGACCCGCCCGACCCGAGCGGGGACGGTCACGCTTTTGAGATCGATGGGCCGCTGGCTGCGGCTCCGATCGGAAGGACGCGCTCAGACTCTGCCCAAGATGAGCCCTGCGCCGGGCGGGAGGCGGCCAGTGAGCAGGAGCCAGGCACCGGCCAGGGCGGCGTCGCGGCTGGTGCCGGCCGCCCGCCGAAGGCGGCGGGCGAGGAGAGCCAGGACGAGCCGTTCGTCTACGGCGACGACGACGAGGATCTGCCCGCCGCGCAGGTAGCGGTCGCCGGGGCGACGTCGGACCCGGTCAAGGACTATCTCAAGCAGATCGGTAAGGTGCCGCTGCTCAACGCGGAGCAGGAAGTCGAGCTGGCCAAGCGCATCGAGGCCGGGCTGTTCGCCGACGAGAAGCTGGCCGAAGGCAGCGGGGTGCTGCGCCCCGGTCAGAGCATTGACCTTGGGCGGGTCGCCGACGACGGCAGGAGGGCCAAGAACCACCTGGTGGAGGCCAACCTGCGCCTGGTCGTCTCGCAGGCCAGGCGGTACACCGGCCGCGGCATGCTGTTCCTGGACCTGATCCAGGAAGGCAACCTGGGCCTGATCCGTGGCGTGGAGAAGTTCGACTACACCAAGGGCTACAAGTTCTCCACCTACGCCATCTGGTGGATCCGGCAGGCGATCACCCGGGCCATGGCCGACCAGGCCCGGACCATCCGGATCCCGGTGCACGTGGTCGAGGTGATCAGCAAGCTGGCCCGGGCCCGGCGGCAGATGCTGCAGGACCTGGGCCGGGAGCCCACCCCAGGGGAGCTCGCGGCCGAGCTGGACATGACCCCGGAGAGTGTCATCGAGGTGCAGAAATACGGCCGGGAGCCGATCTCGCTGCACACCCCGCTCGGCGAGGACGGCGACAGCGAATTCGGCGACCTGATCGAGGACTCCGAGGCCATCCAGCCAGGTGAGGCGGTCGGCTTCACGCTGCTGCAAGAGCAGCTGCACTCGGTGCTCGGCACGCTCTCCGAGCGCGAGGCCGGCGTGGTGTCCATGCGGTTCGGGCTGACCGCCGGGCAGCCCAAGACCCTGGACGAGATCGGCAAGGTCTACGGGGTCACCAGGGAGCGGATCCGGCAGATCGAGTCCAAGGCCATGTCGAAGCTGCGGCACCCGTCCCGGTCCAGCGTCCTCCGGGACTACCTCGACTGACCTGACCGACGGCCGTCAGCCCCAGGACGTAACCAGCGATCCCCGCCCGCCCGGTCGTGGGCGCACAGAATGCCCAGAACCGGACGGCCATCATCGTGATCGACATCGAGCCGAAATCCGCGCAGGCGGTTCGGTGAGCGTTCTTCCTGACTTCCACCTATCACTCAGCACTTCGTGATGCTGCCGGTCGAGGTGGCCCGCGCCAGTTCGGAAGGTCCGCTATGAGCGATCTCTGGGAGCGCGCTCGGTCGCTGGCCGAGGTGCTCGTCGATCTCGGGCTACGGCCGCCGCGCGGGCCCGTCCGGTCGGACCGGACGTACCTGATCGCGGCAGCTGCGGATATTGCTGACGCCGCTGGCCGGCGGCCGCGGACAAGGTGATGAGGCGGCCAGATGAGTTGCTGGAAGTTGCTGCGCACGCATGCTTGTGGCGTGAGCAGGGCAGATGCGGGCCCGACCATCAGGCCGCGGCGGAGGAACTGTGAGAGCCTTTCGTCCCGGCCCGTCGGCGGGCAGTCGTGGGCGTTGTGCTGATGTGACTGGTTTCCAGATGCGCCGCACTTCGGGGGCCGTGCTGGCCGTGGCGGCCGTGTTGAACCTGGCCGCGGCCTCGTGCGCGCACGGTCCTGTCGCGCAGCAGTCGGGGGTACCCTCTGCTTCTCGGCTTTCCAGTGCGCCGGGCGACTGACCCGATCGCCGCGATGGTGGCGCACGCCCAGTCGCAACCGCTGGCGTTCCGGCCGGGCACCCGGACTGGCTACAGCAACCCGGGCTATGTGGTACTCGGCGAGATCATCGAGTACGTATCAAGGATGAACTACGCTGCCTTCCTGCGCAGGCACCTTTTCGCGCCGCTGGCGATGGCGCATACCGGGGTCTACCAGGGACAGCCCATCGGCTTCGGGCATGCGCTCGGATACCTCGCCGACGGCTCGGTTGCCCCGGCCTACCTCACAGCTGATTCATCCTCAGCCGGAGCGACCTATTCAACCGCCATTGATCTGTACCGGTGGGACCAGGCCCTGATTACCGGAAAGCCCCGGCTGGTCGCACCGCCGCTGCTGCGGCAGATCCTCACCGTGCACGCTCCCTGCCCGTACCGGTCATGTCCGCTGGCGGCGGACCGCGGCTACGGTTACGGCTGGTTCGTTGCCGGCACTGGCCGCGCCACGCTAGTGAATCATTCCGGCTCGGTGCTGGGCTTCTGGGCCTACAACGGCTTCTACCCGGCCCGCGACATCGTCGTGGTGGTCCTCGGCAATCTGGACACCATCGCCATCAACCCGATCTCAGCCCAACTTAACCGGCTCGCCACAGACAGCCAGTCGGCCGGAAGCTGACAGCAACCAATCACCAGCCGGGGCGCTTGCCCGCCACACCGATGGCCAGTAGCCTCTCCGGTCCAGGTCCTCGGTGCCTAGCTCGCGAGCGCCGAACCCGGCCCTAGGGCACCGCATCAACGGCCGGCACACGTTGACGCGGGTTGGGCCGCGCAGAGTTGGCTAGACCAGGACGCACGACAACGCTGGGCCGGCAATTCGCGGAGGAATGTTACCAAGCCCAAAGACTGCGAGTGAGCGTGCTGCTCATCGCATAAGTATGCGTGCAGGCAACGCCCTGTATTCGGCATGAGTGAATGTCGGGCATGTCCCGTGACAGATAAATCGGCCCGTTGACACTGAATCCGGCCCGTTCGCACGTGCGTGCCACCACGGTCGGCCCGGTTCGCGCTGCGCTGGTCACCAACAGGCGCCTGACCAGCAGGAAAGGGGATGTGATGTCCCCCACGCCGATCAACGACCAGGCCGGGCATCATGGCAAGACCGGGGCTCCGACTGGGCCGCGAACCAGGTTTGTCGGCCCTGCGGGCCGTGATCGTTTGCCAGTTAATCAGGCCCGCGCAGGTCAGGGGCGCCATGCCGGGCCGATTTATCTGGCACGGGACAGGGCAGCAGCGCCGATCACCCTGATATGCACGCAGCGCGGGTGTCCGGTCTCAAAAGATCTTGCCCGGTCTCACTGAATCTTGCCCGTTCGAGGGTTCTGTCTCATTACAGTTTGCCCGATACATGATCATCTGATCGGGATGTGGTGTGTGGCCGGGTCTGCTGCTGCTCGTGCCGGGTTCGGGGGCCGGGATTCGAGCTGGATTTCGTCGATCGTAACGGCGTCGTTTGCCGCGCGAGCCTGCTGTCGTGTTCGGGCGTGCGGTTCGAGGACGTGCGGCCGGTCCGCTCGTTCCGCTGGTCGCGGGACGCTGATCATTTCCCGGGCTGGTGGTGGTGGTCGACGACCGGTCGGCATGTGGGCTTCGAGTCGTGGCTGGAGCGTCATCTGATGCTGCTGGACTTCGATCCAGCGGTGGTCGCTGTCGCCTCCCAGCCGTTCTGGCTGCACTGGCGCGGCGAGCGTGGTGCCTATTTTCCGGTCAGGAACGGCCCGTTCCAACCTTGACGCGAGACATCCGCTCACGCATGATCGAGCGTCCGCTGGTACTGAATCCAGCGCGCAGACCCTCTCGGCCCAACTCTGCGTCCAAGACGGTCAGCGTCGCCTCGGCGCGGTCGCCGCCCCGATCATGCAATAAGGCGGATATTGCACCCGCCGCATGGGACTGCCGGCTGGGCCGCAGACGGAGCAGGCTGCTGGCCACCCGTACCGCCTGCGCTGCGCAGGCAGGCACACACTCTGCCGGACGACGAATGTAAGTGTCGGTGGGAAGAGTCGTGAACGGCGTCGCGGGACGGAGTTCCCGAAACTTGGAATATGGCACGATTAACTCGCACCGCCCGACGACCCTGCGCGGCCAGCCGGCGCCGGTGATCAGTCACGCCGAACGCCAGGTCTTGCCGCCCCGGACATTGGGGCATCGGCGGCTGCGGCGCGTGCTAGGGCGCCCACCTCGACGGGAGGGCTGAGTGGGAACGGTTCGCGACGCGCTCCAGCT
>WNFN01026521.1_pt1 | contig 18322 bp, 13 predicted proteins | sample 5400161 | NCBI WGS metagenome assembly WNFN01 (sample SAMN13153353, study PRJNA577476) | soil metagenome | isolation source: 80 cm saprolite on Douglas fir-dominated hillslope | place: USA:California | collected 2013-09-17 | reverse complement strand
ACGAGAGAATGTGATGGAACACGTGATTGCTTCCTATGAAGCGGTCCCGCTCCTGGCCCAGTATTCTCCGCCGATCAATCCGCAACAGCTGAAAAATGCTCTCATCGCCCGAAGTGAGCGCAAGCGAGTGGAGGGTTTGCTGGAGGAGCACGGCAAAATCTCCGCGGACAATCTCCACCAAGCGGTGAAGAAAGTCGAGAGCTGCCGCGGGTCCGAGCGAGGGAAAATTGCGGGGCGCTTCTTCACAGATTTCATACGCTACCACCGCGATCTGCGGCGCATGGACGCACTGATGGAGGCAATGGACAGCGTGAACGTCCTGAGCAACGAAAAATTCCGCGAGCTTTCGGCAATCAACAACACGCTTTACGAATTCCTGCTGCCGGAAGAGCAAAAACCGGGGGGAGACAAGGTCATACACCACGTGGTGCTCAAGGCAGACATCCGCGAGTCGACCACACTGACGCGGACGCTCTCCGAGCGCGGCCTGAACCCGGCTTCCTATTTCAGCCTGAATTTCTACGACCCCATCAATAAGCTACTGCCTAAATATGGGGCCAAGAAAGTTTTTATCGAAGGCGATGCCATCATTCTCTCGCTCTTTGAGCGCGAAGGTGAGCCCGGTCTCGGCGTGGCGCATACCTGTGTGCTGGCCAAAGAAATCATTGAAGTCGTTACTGCGTACAACGAACGCTCACGCGCGTCCGGCCTGCCCAGCCTGGAACTGGGGATTGGAATCTCGTATCAAGATTCGGCCCCCCTATACCTGATGGACGGCACCCAGCAAATCATGATTTCGCGCGCGCTCAACGAGAGCGACCGGCTGTCATCGTGCAGCAAGGGCATTCGCCGCTCGCTGGAAGACCGCGGCGAACTGCTCTTCAACGTTTTTGCCTTCAAGACCGTTGAAGACGCTGACACCGGCGGTAATCCCGACGAGTTCCTGCTGCGCTACAACATTGGCGGCATTCACATCAATGAAGCCGCCTTCCAAAAGCTGCGCCGCGAAGTTTCCCTGCAAGGCTACGATCTGCTGGTACCCATGATCTGGAGCAAGACCAAGGTCCGCGTCTATAGCGGCGTGGTGCCGTTGGGACAGGGACTCTTCCACCGCATCGTGGTGCGGCAAGGGCGCGTCGCCCACATCGACGCGCGCGATTTCACGCTGAAGCAGATGACTGACCGTTCCTATTATGAAGTCTGCACTCACCCCAAAATCTATCAGGCCATTGAAAAGGCGCAAACAGCAGCAGAGACAGTCATGAAGTAAATGTGGCAGCGCCTTGCGTCAGAACGTCTGTCGTGGCGCGCGGAACGGAATATGAATCACCGCTTCCACGTCCACCGGAACTCCGCCTCGAGTACCCGGACGGAAGCGCCAGCGCTGCAAGGCTGTCCGCGCATTTTCGTCCAGTTGTGATTCCACTCCCTCCAGCACGCGGACGTTGCTCACGCTCCCATCGCTTCGGATCACCGCGTACAACACCACGACGCCTTCGATCCGGTCCCGAATCAGCTCTGGTGGATACGCAGGGTCGGCTTTGCTGACGGCCATGGGACCGCTCAATTCGTCCGTAACCGTGTGGTCGGACCGTGGATTCAACTCGGTGAATCGCATGGTCCAGCTTGCTCCGGCCGAATTCAAATTCGGCATGGCCAGGAGCATGGAGTAGTACTTGCGCCCGGAGAAGACGTTCTCTTCGATGCGTCCATTGTTGCGACTTGGAATATCAGCGGCGTTCGTGCCTGCGGAATTGGGTTTCACCGCGGAACTGGGTGGAGCCGTAACCACAACATTTCCAGTGACCTTAGCGGGAGGCGCACCTACATACACACCCGCAGGACCGCCACTGCCCGCGGCAGGGCCGCTTGTGCCGGAACCGCCGGCGCCGGCGGAGTCCGGGCCACCTGCTTGGATCTCCGGCTTGCCCGAGCCGCCTGTGCGGCCGTCTGGAGCTGCGGCAAATTCGCTTCGGCGATTTCCTTCGGGAACATTCAAGGGCCCAGTGGGTGCGACGGGATGCGCGTTCAAGACCAACAACTGTCCCATCTCCTGCGCCTGCGTTTTACCGGTTCCGCTTGCTATCGGCGTGGCCGGAGCGATGGCCTGTCCCTGGCCGGCAGTAGACGATTCGCGAACGTCGCGCTGGGCAATTTGCGCGGACTTATCAGATCCGCTGTTTGAGACTATGCTCTCGGTTGGCGGCGCGACCGGCTGTGGCTGTCCCGGAAGGTCCAGATTTCCCAGCAGACGCTTAATCGGGTCCTGCGCGGGTGGAACAACCGCTACCGTTCCTTCAGGCACAACGAGTGCGCGATGACTGGCTATGGGAGTTGAAGGCGCAACTACATTCGGACGCATGGTGAATTGCAGACTGCTCAAATCGCGTTTTGCCGCGTCCGGGGCCGGAGGCACAACTTGCGGCGCTCCTGGCGGCACGAACTGCGAAACCGTCCGTCGTGGGGCGATCGGCGCTGGAGTGGGAATGGGCGTCCAAATCGCCATGTTGGGCAGCGGCAAATCGCGGTTGAGCAGGGTCACGTTGGGCTGAACGATCGTCTGCTGCGTGCTGTTGTGGTCGATCGCGATGCTGACGATCTCCTGCGGGGAGTAAGATGGATCGGCCTTCTCTGCTTCTCGCCGCACCGTCGCGGGCTTCTTGAGGGCCTTTCCTGAACTGACCGCAGGCAGATATTCGGACAACTGAAAGTTGCTAATGGTCGTAGACTTCTTTGACGTCACCAGGCGGGGCTGGCTGACCGGTAGCCAGTGGAGTCCATAAAGCGCGACGATCAGCAGCGCGTGGGCAAGGGCAGAGCGAGCGATGCCTGACCAGGCCACAGGGCGCTCGACCCAGGCATCCGCCCAATATTTCGCAGGGCGCGCGGTCAGGGGCGGCGGTGGCGGTGCTGGCAGGAACAGGTCGACCAGATTGCGCAGAAATGTCCTGACCCAGGGATCATGCTCCACCACGAACTTGAGCCTGTATCGAACGACCGGGGCAGGATTTTGCGGGACCGGGTTTCGCGCCGTCGCCATCTCTGCTTGAACTTTCAGGGCAAGTACAGGGATTATATCGTAGTAAACTGAGTACCTATGAGTTTCACCAGTGAAATTGCGGTATTTCTGCTGTTTCTCAGTGCAATTGCGGGCGCACAAAAACCCGGCAAGCCCTCGCCGGAAACGACACCGCCTGCATCCACCGGTTCCGCAAACACGGCCGCTGAGGACATCTCCGGGATGTACAGCTTCCTCAACGAGGGCGAATACCTTCAGATCAATCTGGACGCGAACGGCGTCACCGGCGTGATCTCCCGTCAAGGTACGCAGGAGAGCGACCGCGGTCAATTTCTCGATCTGGTCTTCACCAGCGCGTCTGTCCACGGACATGACCTTGCGTTTGTTACCAGGCCAGTCCACGGCGTTTGGTTCGAGTTCAAAGGACGGTTCGAACGCGGCAAAGCGAAAGACAAAACGCAGGATGGCTTCTATCTGCTACACGGGACGCTGACTGAATTCACCACAGACGCGAACAAGAAAACTACTTCGCGCTCACGCTCTGTGGAGTTAAAGTGGCTGGGCCAACCAGATGACAGCCAGCCCGCGGCAAAATCCCAGTAAGATCAGCTTCTCGTCCTTTGTCTCGTCAATCGGATGGCTCCCTCATTTAAGGTCCCAGTTTTTTGGGAAGGCTGTTGTTCCAACGCGAGTTTGAACTCGCGCAGGCCCCGTTCGATCCACTCCGCGAGATGGACCTCGAGCGGGAGAGCCGCAACAATCTTGCCCATGGGTGGCGCGTAGTTCATCACGACGTGAACCACGGTTTGATTGCCGAGCGGCGCAAAGGTGATACGGCCCGTATGCTTCGGTCCGCTGAGTGACTTCCAACCGATCGATTGATAGGGCACCATCTGCGTGATCTCTGCGTCCCAGCGGATTTCTCTGCCGTCAATCTCCACGGTCCAACGGGTAATATTTCCCGCGCGTTCAATCTTCTTCACAAAGCTGATCAAGCGCGGCAAGCGCTCGAAGTTCGACCACGCTTCGAACACCGTCTCCACCGGATGCCCCACATTCACGCTCTTCTCCAACCGCAGCACACTCTCAGGCGCTATTCCGCTGAAACGCCTCACCAGCAGTGCACTCGCTGCTGCAGCGACCACTCCGGTGACTGCTCCCGCTGCAAATCCAGTCCAAAAGTTGTTACGCTCCATCACTTCTCCTTTGGCTTCCTTTTCAAATTGGAGTAAGAGCCCGAGCAGGCAGGTTGCCAATCTGCAGCCTGTGGATTTTCATGTAGCGGGAGCTGATATTTACCATGCCGATTTCTCTCTGCTTTTCCGCTCTTATTAACAGGAAAGACATTTTGTCCACAGGTTATCCACGGAATCTATTTGCGGTTCTATTGCATGGCTTCCTGACTTCGGCGATATTGCTTGCACACGAGCGTGAGATGTTCAATGACAGGAACGCTTCGATCGTGATCGAAGGGCGCGCTCTTCGTGAGCATGTCCGGACTTAATCTGCGTGATTGTTTCGCAGCCTTGAGCTGCGGACCCAATCTTCTTCGACGTGACGCACGAAAGTGCTGACAAAGCCGAATGAAGCGCAAGAGAAGTTCGCACAATCCTGGGATGCCGTGCGGCAACACATGGCGCCAGAACATCCACTCAACACCCGGTCTGTATGGCTGGTACAGACCGGGTTGAATTTTGTCTCAAGCTAAAAACCACCGTGGGCGGGCCTGAGCCGTATATCCGGCTTGGAGGGTGGTTTTCGCCTGTTTTCGCCCCCCCAATACGGTTAAACTGGATAAACGGGAACTCTGAAGTATGGCCACAACCGACTACAGTCTGGATCGCGGGTTGCCGGCCAGTATTGACGCGGAACGCGCCATCCTCGGCGCGATCCTTTTGGATAATCTTGCCTATCATCAGGCGGCGCAGGCCGCGTTGCAGGCTGAGGACTTTTCGCTCGATTCCCATCGCCGCATCTACCTGCGCATGATGGAGCTCTCCGAAACCGGACGCCCGGTAGACTTCGTCACGCTGACGGAGCAACTGGGACAGCACAAAGAGATCGAGTCCGTGGGCGGTGTTGCGTATGTGACGTCTCTTACGGACGGTCTTCCTCGCGTCAAGAACATTGAGCAGTACGTCAAGATCGTCAAAGACAAAGCACTGCTTCGCGGGCTGATCCACGCAGCCAGCAGCGCCATCCAGAGCGCCTACGAGCAGGAAGCCCCGGCGGAAGAAATCATTGATTCGGCCGAGTCCGCCATCTTCCAGATCGCGGAGCACCGGATGGGCCAGGGATTCGTGGCCATCCCAGACATCGTGAAGGGCTCGTTCGGCTCGATTGACAAGCTGCTTGAACAAGGCCAGCAGATCACCGGCCTGAAGACGCACTTCCTGGAATTGGACCGTCTTACCAGTGGCTTTCAGAAATCCGATCTCATCATCATCGCCGCGCGGCCTTCCATGGGCAAAACCGCTTTTGCCATCAACATCGCCGAGAATGCCGGCATTCACGACAAGAAAGTTGTGGGCGTCTTTTCGCTGGAAATGTCGCGCCAGTCGCTCATCATGCGCATGCTATGTTCGCAAGCCATGGTGGACTCCCACAAAGTGCGCACCGGCTTTTACTCGCGTGAAGACCGCTCCAAGCTGGTGGACGGCCTGACCGCGCTGATGGACGCGCCCATCTTCATTGACGACAGCCCGGGCATTTCCATCTCCGAAATGCGCGCCAAATGTCGCCGCCTGCAGCAGGCGCGAGGCAGGCTGGACCTGGTCATTGTTGACTACCTGCAATTGGTGGCGGCAGCACCCATGGGCGGAGGCGGCAGGCGTTATGAGAACCGCACCCAGGAAGTCTCCGCCATCTCGCGCGGACTCAAAATGATGGCCAAGGAAATGAATTGTCCCGTGGTCGCGCTCTCGCAGCTAAGCCGCGCCCCCGAGACCCGCACCGGAAACAACCGTCCGCAGCTTTCCGATCTGCGTGAATCCGGCGCTATTGAACAAGACGCCGACGTAGTGGCTTTCATCTTCCGCGAAGAGGTCTACATGAAAGCGGAAGAAGCTGAAGCCAAAGACCTGGAAGGCAAAGCCGAACTGATCATAGCGAAACAGCGCAACGGCCCCACAGGCACTGTGCGCCTGGCATTCGTCAAGCGCTCGACCCGCTTCACCGATCTGGCTGATGACATGGGTCCGCCGCCGGAGAGTTACTAACAATAGCCACTAGAATCGACAGGTGTTTCAGACGCGAATCACGACGCGCAGGTGAAGAGCCTGCCCCAAAGACAAAGGAAATCTGGTCTTTTCGCGCGGAACATGGAATCATAATGTTTAGGGCAGATCTTTATGACTCCTGAAAAACAAATTGATTGGTCACAATGTCCCTTGGTGGAGAGCAACCCGCGAATTCTGAGCGGTGCCCACGTTGTGCGCGGAACCCGTATGCCGGTGGATGCGATTATTGACAACTTCGACTATGGGATGAGTGTGGCCGAAATTTCCCAACAGTTCGAGCTCCCAGTGCCTCAAGTCGAAGCGATTGTGTCTTACGCCCAGGGGCATCGCGTTGCGCGTCCTGCTTGATAAGAACGTCCCAATCGGCGTGTCCCAGTTTCTGCTCCGGCATGAAGTGCAAACCTTTGCCTCAATGCAGTGGCATTCGCAGCTCGAAAACGGCGAACTTCTACGAATAGCGGAAGAATCCGGCTTCGACATGATGATCACATGTGATCAGAACATTCAGTATCAGCAGAATTTAGCTGGACGGAGTCTTGCGCTGGTAGTCCTGGGATCAAATATCTGGCCGATCGTGTACAACTACAGGACAGCCATAGCGGCAGCGGTTGATGTCGCTAAACCTGGGCGCGTTGACTTTATCGAGATGCCCGCTCCACCCAAGCCGCGACCGACACGAACGCAAGATCAATGAATTTGTAACCCTATTTCGGCGAGAAGGCGCTTCCGAGCCGAATGCCGACTGCTCTCACGGCTCCACATAAATCCTGTGTACCCGCTCCCCCAGTCGCGTGAGCAACTCGTGCGCAATCGTTCCCGCTTGTTCTGCGACTTCTTCCGGACGAAGAGTGTGTCCGCTGTGTGTGCCGTAGAGCAGGACTTCCGCGCCTATGTTGATGCCGGGAATGTCTGTGATGTCCACCTGCATCTGGTCCATGCTGATGCGGCCAACGATCGGCGCGCGGCGGCCCTCCACCAGAACGTGGCCCTTTCCGGCCAGCGACCAGGGAAGACCGTCGTCGTAGCCGAAGGGTATGATGCCGACCTTCATCGCGCGCTTCGCGGTAAAGGTCCGGTTGTAGCCCAGCGACGCGCCCGACTGGAATTCCTGAATGCTGGTGATCCGACTGGTCACGCCGATGGCGAGCTCGAGGTCCATGGCCTCGCGAACGCTCTCGGAAGGATAGAGGCCGTAGAGTCCCAGACCGATTCGCACCATGTTGTAGCGCGCTTCCGGAAAACGGACGGCTGCCGCGGTGTTGGCCGCGTGGAGTTGAAGGCCGGTGAAACCCTGAGCTTCCAATTGGCCGACTACTTTGTTGAACGCGACAATCTGCTGTCGCGTAAACTCGTCGGACTGGGGATCATCAGCTGAAGCGAAGTGCGTACACACTCCCGTGAGCCGTATGCTTCCACTCGCACGTATGCGCTTTGCCAGCTCCAGCGCATCTTTCGGTTCCACGCCGAGCCGGTGCATTCCTGTGTCGATCTTGAGGTGCACGTCGAGGGTCTGCCCGGTTCCGGCAAGCGATCTCTCGAATGCCTCCACCAGTTCCGCGGAGTAGATGACGGGAATGAGCCGGTAGCGCAGAAGATTGTCTACGTCTTCGCGATCTGCGAGAAAGACGAAGATGTCCTGATCGGCGCCGGCCCGGCGTACGGCAACGCCTTCATTCGCGGAGGAGACGCCAATGTGATGCACTCCCAGCGGCGACATCCATGAAGCAAGCTGCACCAGGTCCGTACCATAGGCCATGGCTTTGAGCATAGCCAGAATGTGCGTGCCGCTGCCGCAGAGGCGGCGGAAGCTGGCGATGTTGCCCTCAATCGCCGCCAGATTGACCCACTGGCAGCGTTGCGCAATGGCGCCGGAGAGATCACGCACCGCTTTGACCATGCCGGCATTGCGCGGACCTTTGAAGAGCACCGTGTCACCGGACCGCAGAAGCGGCAGCAACTGGTCTTTGAGTTCATCGGGATCGCGGACATTTGCGATCACGCCGTCCGGTCTGGAGGACTTGTAACCTTCCGCGGTGCTCTGCAGTTCGCCGTTGCCGACGAGAAATAGATGACTGAAGCCGCACTCGCCGGCTTGCGCGCCGACCTGGCGATGCTCGCGTGCGGAGTTCGCACCCAGTTCACGCATGCCGGCGAACGCGAATATCTTTCTTCCATTGCGGGCTGCGCCTTGTGCCGCCGACCGCAGAGCAGCATGGACGGAGATGGGATCGGAGCTATAACCGTCATTGATCAAGCGGACGCCGCTGGGTGAAGACCACAGCTCCATACGTGTCGAAGGCGGCGCGTAGCCTTCGAGGGCTGTACCAATCTCATCGAGACCGGCGCTAAGCTCAACCAGCCGGCCATCATCAGTCAATGAAACCGGTTCGAGCGAGAGCGTTTGTGAACTGGAGCCAACGCGGTGCACCGCACACTTCAGAGCGCGAGCATGTTCTTCGATAGTCGGTTCGTCGGCAGGCAGCAGCACCCAGCCATCTGTTGGTACGCGCCTAAAGAGCTGCATCTTTTCGCGCGCTATAGCTTCACGGCTGCCGAATGCCGCGAAGTGCGCCATGCCTATGTTTGTGAGAATTCCATAGTCAGGCGCGGCGATTGTCTCAAGTTGAGCCATCTCTCCCGGCGCCGAGACGCCAACCTCAAGAATCGCCAGCGGCTCCGGACGTTCGGCAGAGAGTACAGCCAGAGGTAGTCCCAACTGGCTGTTGTAGCTTCCCGGTGAAGCCAGGAATTGGCGTCCCGCAAGCAGAGCCCGTAGCGCGTCTTTGACGATCGTTTTCCCATTGCTTCCGGTGATAGCCAGAACTTTGGAAAAATATTCTTGTCGCTGCCACTGTGCCAATTTCTGAAGCGCAGCCAAAGGATCGGCAATTACAATCAGCGGCCACTGCGGATCAGTTGTCAGATTTATAAGTGAGCCTTGCGCCACCAGGGCAGCAGACGCGCCGTTGCGAAAAGCGTCGGCCAGAAAGCGGTGACCATCCGTGTGCTCGCCTTTGAGGGCAACAAAAAGCGAACCCGGCGCTGCCCCGCGAGAGTCTGTAGTGACACGTTCAATCGACGGAGACGCACCGGGTCCGCGCAGTTCGCCGCTCACTTCATGGGCGATCTGGTCGAGCTTTGCTGGAATCAAGAGGCTTTACTCCGCATGTCAGTTGCAAGGTGCAAGCTAGAACCTTATCACTGTTGGCTTATCCGGAAAATGGCGGAGAGCGCCGTTTAGCCTGCCTGAAGCGCAGCTGAATGGCGCAGAATATGCGGCCCCACCGCAACTCTTTACAATTCACAGTAGCAAATTCAGTCTATGGCCAGCCTCTACCAGAAATGGATGTACGCGTGGGAGACCCGTCTCACCACCAGGGACACCAACCGGGTTGTGCGTCCCCTCGAGTGGGGATTGGACTGGGCAAAGCGCTGGCCGATGGTCAACGGCGACTGCCCCGCATCAGAAACTGCGCAAGAAGAGTGCGAAAGCTACCTGCATGACTTGAACGACCGCCTGGTTGGGCGCAGCGACGAATTCTTTAGTTACGAGACGCCGAAAGATTTCCGTTTGGAACGACGCAAGATTGAACTCTTCCCGACCGGCAGCAACGCAGCTGATAAGGCTCCGGAAGGTGAAGGCGAGTTCCTGCGCTTTACTTCGCCCTCGCCAACTCCGTATCCAGAGAATGACCTGGTCAATGCGCGGTGGTTTCCCGCGGAAGGCAAGCGCGCGGTGATTGTGTTGCCGCACTGGAACGCCAACGGCATCGCATACAACGCTCTTGGCCCGGTGCTCAACCGGTTTGGCGTCTCCATGCTGCGATTGAGCAAGCCTTATCACGACATTCGCCGCCCGCGGGAGACCGAGCGTTCCGACTATGCGGTCTCACCGAACATTTGCCGTACGATCGATGCGGCCCGCCAGGCTGTAGTTGACGTTCGCTCCTGCATCGACTGGTTGGAGTCGCAAGGCAAGGACAGCGTGGGAATTCTCGGGACAAGTCTGGGTTCCTGCTATGCCTTCATTGCCGCAGCGCATGAACCGCGGCTGAAGGTGAACGTCTTCAATCACGCTTCGACTTACTTTGCCGACGTTGTCTGGACCGGCCAGTCCACACGCCACGTGCGCGAGGGCCTGGAGGGCAACGGGCTCACTCTGGACCGCTTGCGCCAGTTATGGCTCAGCGTGAGCCCCATGGCGTACTTCGACAAGTTCGCGCGCCATCCCAGGAAATGCCTGTTGATCTATGCGAAATACGATCTGACTTTCCTGCCGGAATTCTCGCGCCAGGCGGAAGAGGAATTTCGCCGTCACGGCACAGACCTCAAGACCGTGGTCTTACCGTGCGGGCATTACACCACGGGTGAGACGCCCTTCAAGTTCATGGACGCCTATCATATGGTCCGGTTTTTGGTGAAGAGCCTTTAGAGATACAGCCTACTTGTTCTTCCACACCGGCTTGCGCTTCTCGATTACAGCCCGCAGGCCTTCCTGGACGTCTTCCAGGTTCATCAGCTCATTGAGGTAGAGGTCCTGGGATTTCTTCATCGCGTCTTTAAGCGGCAGTCCCATGGCGCCGTCGATCACGCGTTTTGTGACCTCGAGCACCGGGCCGCTGAATTCGGCGATCCTGGCCATCAGCGAATCCACTTGTTGTTTCAGTTCAGCTTCGGGCACGACCTTATTGACGAAGCCGAAACGGAGCGCCTCCTCGGCGGAAAGGGCTTCGCCCGTAAGGATCAACTCGTAGGTCTTCTTCGACCCAATGATCTGAGGCAGCATGACCGCCGCGAACGGCGGGAACACCCCCAGCTTCACTTCCGGTTGGGCGAATTTGGCTTTCGGCGTGGCAATAACCACATCTCCAAACCCGACCAATTCCGATCCGGCGCCGATCGCGGGGCCGTTCACAACAACGATTACGGGCTTGGAAATATCGATCATCGCCTGGAAGACACGAGTAAATGCGTCCAGTGTCTGGAAGACGCGGTCAGGCCGCGAATCTTCAAGCGAAATGCCGGCACAGAATGCGGGCTGGGACGATTGCATCAAAATTGCTTTTACGTCACCGCGTCCGTTCAGGCTCTCAATGGCCTCTGCCATCTCCTTCATCATGGGGACAGTCAGCACATTGTGTGGCGGATGGTTCAACGTAAGGCGCGCCACAAAGTCAGCGCATTCAAAGTTGATGTACTTGTAAGTCGCGGCTGCGGTTTGGGGATCGCTGAACGTCTTGGTAGCCATGGACACCTGTTTTCCCGTGGAAGTGCTAGACTCCACGCGATTATCTGATGAAAAGCGGCCGGAAACAAGTCACCGAAAGTCCACTGAGGAACATTTGCTCTATTTCTGCTGACATGCCTTTCGTGCATTCGTAGAATGGCTGCATGAGAATTGCGCTGGGCGCCGATCACGCCGGTTACGAATTGAAAGACAAAATCAAGCTGCATCTTCAACGCAAAGGTTTTGAAGTGTATGACGACGGCACGAATTCCGGGGAGTCGGTGGACTATCCGGATTACGCTCGCAGGGTTGGCGAAGACGTCAGCCGCGAGCGGGCGGACATGGGCATTCTGGTTTGCGGCAGCGGGATCGGCATGGCAATTGCCGCAAACAAAGTTCCGGGTATTCGCGCGGCCAACGTGAGCAGCGAATATGAGGCCCAGATGAGCCGCGAGCATAACAACGCGAATGTGCTCGCGTTGGGCGCAAGGATCCTGAAAGAAGACACGGTCTTTCAGATTGTGGATAGATGGCTTTCCACGCAGTTCGCTGGTGGACGTCACGAGCGCCGCGTGGAAAAGATCACAGCCATCGAAAAAGAGGAAGCGCAGCAATCCACTGCGGTTAAGGGCTCGTGAGCTCTATGTACAGCTCATGGGCCAATCGCGATTTCGAAATCAGCACCGACCCGGCACGGATTGACGTTTCCATGGTGCATGGATTCCTCAGTCAGTCCTATTGGTCTCTGGGCATTCCGTTGGATGTGGTCCGTCGCGGGATTGAAAACTCGGTGTGTTTTGGCATTTATCGCGGAACGCAGCAGGTCGGCTTTGCCCGCGTGATTACAGACCGCGCAACCTTTGCGTATCTGGCGGACGTTTTTGTGCTGGAATCGCACCGCGGATTGGGGCTGTCCAAGTGGCTGATGGAGTGCATCATGGCACATCCGGAACTGCAGGGCCTTCGCCGATGGATGCTGGCCACCCGGGACGCACACGAGCTCTATTGCAAATATGGCTTTACGCCCCTGGCCAAGCCAGAACGCATGATGGAAAAACACGATCCTGAGGTTTATGCCAGGAATCAAAGCTGAGTGCGCGTAACTGCCAGCGCTTGAGCACCGCGGTCATAACCGCGTGAATTCACAGTAAGTTTAGGGATTAAGGCGGCCCGCGTCGTGTAAGTCACATCCAATTTGCCGGGCTCCTCTGTTTTCCTGACTAGATGGACCGCTACATCTGCATTCACGCTCATTTTTATCAGCCGCCGCGGGAGAACCCATGGCTGGAGGCGGTCGAGGCACAGGAATCGGCATATCCCTACCACGATTGGAACGAGCGCATCACTGCGGAGTGTTACGCGCCCAACGCCGCCGCGCGAATTCTGGACTCGCGGGGCCGGATCGAACAGATCACCAATAACTACGAGCACATCAGCTTCAACTTTGGTCCAACCCTTCTCTCCTGGATGAAGGAAGGCGCTCCGGACACCTATCGCTGCATACTGGAATCCGACCTGGAAAGCCGCAAGCGTTTTTCCGGACACGGCTCCGCCATCGCGCAGGGTTACAACCACATGATCCTGCCGCTGGCCAGCGCACGCGATAAGGTCACGCAGGTGCGCTGGGGCATTCGCGATTTCCAATATCGCTTTGGCCGGGACCCGGAAGGCATGTGGCTGCCCGAGACAGCGGTGAATCTGGAGACGCTGGAAGTCCTGGCCCAGCATGGAATCAAGTTTACGATTCTTGCTCCCCGGCAGGCCGCCAAAGTCCGCAAGATCGGCGGACGCGCCTGGAAAGATGTGAGCGGCGGACGTATTGACCCCAGTCGCGCCTACCTGGCCAGACTGCCGTCGGGAAACAGGATCAATCTGTTCTTTTATGACGGTCCAATCTCGCAGGCTGTGGCATTTGAAAAACTGCTGGACAGTGGCGAGCGCTTTGTCGAACGCCTGCGCAGCGGATTCTCTGACAAGCGCACCGGGCCGCAGCTCATGCACATTGCCACTGACGGTGAGACCTACGGCCATCATCACAAGTACGGCGACATGGCCCTGGCCTACGCGCTGCACAAAATCGACTCGAAAAACATCGCCCACCTCACGAATTACGGTGAGTTCCTGGAAAAGTTCCCCCCGGCACATGAAGTACAGATCGCGGAAAATACCTCCTGGAGTTGCGAACACGGAGTAGAACGCTGGCGCGACAATTGCGGCTGCAACACCGGACATCAGGGATGGAACCAGCAGTGGCGCCGCCCCTTACGCGAAGCCCTGGAATATCTGGGCCAGCGCGCCGCCGATCTCTTCGAACACCATGGCGCCGAATTGCTGCGTGATCCCTGGGAGGCACGCAATGACTACATAGACGTGGTCCTGGACCGCTCTCCCGATAGCCAATGGATATTTTTTGAGAAACACTCGCGCCACGAGTTGATCCACGCGGAGACCGTTTCCGCGCTGAAGCTGCTGGAGATGCAGCGCCACGCCATGCTCATGTTCACCAGCTGCGGCTGGTTCTTTGACGAACTAAGTGGCATTGAGTCCGCGCAGGTGCTGCGCTATGCCGGACGCGTGATTCAGCTGGCAGAAGAAGTCACTGGCGCGAATCTGGAGTCCGAATTCCTGCAGCGGCTCTCCCATGCGCGCAGCAACATTCCGGAGTTAGGCGACGGCGCCAACGTTTACAACCTGCTGGTCAAGCCCGCGTTCGCCGATCTCTGCAAAGTTGGCGCGCATTTTGCAATCAGCGGCATGTTCAACGGTACGCAGGAGCATCCGCGCTTCTGCTATGAGTTCAAGCCTGAAGACACTCACCTGCTCGACTCCGGCCCGGCCAAGCTGGCTCTGGGCCGAGCCGACGTGAGCTCGAAGATCACTCTGGAGTCCCGCCGTCTTTCTTATGCCGTTGTCCATTTCGGCGACCACGTGTTGCACGCCGGTGTTCGCGATTTCAGCGAGCAGCAGGACTACGAGCAAATTGCCACAGAAGCGCTGGCGACTTTCTCCCGTGGAGACGTTCCGGAAACGCTCCGTTTGCTAGATCAGCACTTCGATCGTCTCCAGTACTCGTTGCGGACTCTATTCAAGGACGAACAAAAGCGCATTCTCGGCATCATTCTGGGCGAGACGTTGCGTGATGCCGAAGCCGCTTACCATAGCATTTATGAACGCCATGGAACGCTGCTGCATTTTCTTCGCGATATGGACCAGCCTGTCCCGGAAGTGCTGCGCACCACGGCCGAGTTTGTGCTGAATCGTGATGTCAAGCACACGCTGGAGACTGATCCCGTGGACCCGGTACGCATCTCCACGCTCATGGATCTGGCCAAGCGCGAGGGCATACGGCTGGAAGCAGAAGGCGTGAGCTTTGCCGCCAGTAATGCGCTGCTCCGGCTCATGCAGCGTCTGCGCCAGGAGCCCCAGAACCGTGCATTGCTGGACCGGGCAGACGTTCTGGTCAGCCTGTTCCAGATGTTCCCCTTCCCGGTGAATTATTGGCAGGCACAAAACATCTTCTATTCCATGCTGAAGAACGAATTCCCCCGATTTGCGGGCAGGAATGATCCTGAATCACGCGCCTGGGTGGAGCGGTTCTTGTCCCTGGGAGAGAAGCTGCAAGTCCGCGTGCCGGTGGAGCAACCGGAGCAGCCCAGCGAGCTTTCGATCGCAAGTTAGGACCCAACAGAGGGAGGCTGGAAATATGAATACCGGGACAAAAGTGCTCGTAGGCCTGACAGCAGGAGCGTTCCTCACCGGTGCAGCCGCTGCCGTTGGCGTGGCTGTTCTTGGCAATCGGGCGTTGCGCCGATGGCAACACCGGCGCTCCGACGATTTGCGCGGAAAAACAGCGCTCATCACTGGCGGATCGCGCGGTCTGGGCCTGGCGCTGGCCGAGGAATTTGCGCGCCAGGGATGCAACGTCGTGATCTGTGCGCGCAGTGATGAAGAGTTGCAGCGTGCCGCACGAATGGTCGAAAGCCTGGGCGCCGAGGTGCAGCCCATCGTGTGCGATCTGACGAAGCCCGACGAAGTCGAACAGATGATCAATCTGGCCCGCGACCGCTTCGAACGCATCGACGTCCTTGTCAATAATGCGGGTACTACTTCTGTCGGCCCGCTCCTCTCCCAAACGCTTGAGGACTTCCAGGAAGCCATGGACGTGATGTTCTGGGGGACTGTCTATCCGACGCTGGCGATATTGCCGGAGATGATTGCTGGTGGCGATGGCAGGATCGTGAACATCACTTCCATCGGAGGCAAGGTCAGCATCCCGCATCTTCTTCCTTGCTCCTGTGCAAAATTTGCCGCTGTCGGTTTTTCCGAAGGCCTGCATGCCGAGGTAAAGAAGTTCGGCGTACATGTTCTCACCGTTGCGCCGGGGCTGATGCGCACTGGCTCTCACATCAATGCGTACTTCAAAGGAAAGCAGAAACAGGAGTACGGCTGGTTCGCGCTCTCCGGCACTAATCCGCTGCTCTCCGTTTCAGCGGAGCGCGCAGCACGCCAGATTGTGAACGCAACGCACAAGCGGCAGACGGAGTTGATCGTCGGATGGCAGGCAAAGTTGCTGGCCACCATGCATGGCGTAGCGCCGGGATTCACACAGGAAGCGCTCGCCATGGTCAACCGTCTCCTGCCCACGGCGGATGGGACGAGTGATAAGCAATCTGGCAGGGACAGTGAATCGGTGGTCACGCGCTCTCCGCTCACCGCACTCGGACGGCGTGCCGCACAACGTTACAACCAGGTAAGTGAAACAGCATAAACACCAGGAGAGAATTTCATGCCAGCGCGTAATTCCGCAAGCGAAAGAATGCGAGTCAAGCGCCATGCTTAGAAATTCGTGTTCATTTGCGGTCATTCGCGGCTGATTCCTTCTACGCCGCTTATAATTGCTCGGTTCATGCCGACGCAAACTCTTCCCTCTGACTCCGGCTCCAACCGGCGAAGGCTTTTTCTTGGCTTGATTGTGCTGGTTTGGGCGTTGGTCTACGTCACCAGCCTGTTCCAGCCGCCACTGCTCGATGACGCTGACACCGTCCACGCAGAAGCCGCGCGTGAGATGGTCCAGACTAACGATTGGGTCACGCTGCACATCAACAACGGCTTTCGCTATCTGGAGAAAGCGCCGCTTATCTACTGGGCAACTGCGATCAGCTTTAAGCTGTTTGGCGTACACGACTGGTCAGCGAGACTGCCGGTCGCGCTCGGCGTTCTGGCGCTCTTGCTCGTAGTCTACCGTCTTGGTCGCCGAGTCTATGGCGAAGAAGGCGGCTTTTATGCCGCGCTTGTCCTGGCCACGGGATTTGGGCCGTTTATCTTTACCCGGATCATGATTCCCGACATGCTGGTAGGTCTGTGGCTGGCACTCGGATTTGATTTTTTTCTTAGCACGCTGGAGCAGGAGAAGCCTTCGCGCTGGCTCTGCTGGGGAATTGCCGCGACTATGGCCTTGAATGTCCTGACCAAAGGACTGGCTGGCTTCCGCAATCCGGCGCAGGGAGAAGCTCGTGGCTTCTTTTGGTTCTACTTTGTCAACGAACATTTTCTGCGCTTTCTCAAAAAGCGCTTTCCCGCGGACTATGACACTATCCGGCTCGATCTCTTCTGGGGATTGATGCTGGTCTGGCTCATGCCCTGGACCGCATTCATAGTGCAGGCAATCGGACGCGTCCCATATCGGATCAAGCAATGGCGGGCAGGATTAACGCCAGAACAAAGAGGAACACTGCTATTTGTTCTGTGGATGTTGTCGGTCCTTGTCTTTTTCAGTTTTTCCAGTCGTCAGGAGTATTACGTAATTCCCGGAGTGCCCGGTCTGGCGCTAATGCTTGGCGGATGGCTCGCACGCGAGACTACATCTCCGCTTGAAAGCCGGGAGCGCCGCACGGGCAGGATTTCATCGTTGGTGCTGGTGGTGATTGGCGTTGCAGCTTGCGTGGCCGCTGTGACTCTCGCCGTTCAGTCACACACGCCGCCGGTAAATTACGACATCGCTGAGCTGCTCAAGAAAAATCCGCAGGACTATGCGCTCTCCTTCGGACACTTCCTCGATCTCACGCCGCAAGCCATGGGTGCGTTTCGGGTTCCTTTGCTGGTGACGGGAATTGCGTTTGCGCTGGGCACGATCCTCAACTGGCTGCTGCGCCGGTCAAATCGGACGTTGCCCGCCAACCTCGTGCTAGCCACCATGATGATCGTCCTGCTGCATGAAGCGCATGCAGGGCTGAAGATTTTCTCTCCTGTGCTCTCATCCAAGGTGCTGGCGGACAAGATTCAGGATGTCTGGAAATCGGGCGACGTGATTGAGATCAACGGAGATTACGAAGCCGCATCGAGCATTAACTTCTACACGCATGAACGCATGCGGATCCTGAACGGCCGCAGAAACAATATCTGGTACGGATCTACGTTTCCAGACGCGCCGACAATCTTTGATGACGATCAGTCCTTCAACCGGCTCTGGCACAGTGGGCAAACGATTTTTCTGTGGACGGAAGAAGACAGCATTCCCGACTACGTGAAGACCTCACCTTACTGCCAAGTGGCAAAATGGGGCGGGAAGCTGGTGCTTACCAATGAACGGACACTTTGTCCGGCTCAGCGGCCGTGACCGGCTCTTCTTCTGGAAGCGGATAAGCGGGACTGATCTTGCCATTTTCGAGAATGAAGATGTCGCCGCGCCAGTGGACTTGATGTCCGGCAAAGCTGGCGAACGGCGCCATCACGCGGCGCAGATAGTCAGGCGTGACGTAAATATCGCTGTCATTGATAAGAATGTTGTCATGCTGCGCGTGCGACAGCATCTGCACCAGGTTGCTGGTCTTGCGATTG